>Ga0182027_10008265_pt1 | contig 15182 bp, 4 predicted proteins | sample 712E1DmetaG_FD_121300 | JGI IMG/M metagenome (GOLD analysis project Ga0182027, IMG submission 121300) | Permafrost microbial communities from Stordalen Mire, Sweden - 712E1D metaG (Illumina Assembly) | ecosystem: Environmental > Terrestrial > Soil > Wetlands > Permafrost | place: Sweden... | reverse complement strand
GCGGACAAAAATCTGGACGCTCCTTTACACGTGTGGCGTTCCCGGTAACACTGTGCATGCGGACTTCAACAGGTGGTAACGAAGAAAGACAAGCACCTCGCAGCAGCGCAGAAGTACTTGGAGCGGGGAAGCTTCGAGAAGGCCTTGGCGGAATTTCAAAACGCCGTCAGGGAGGACCCGAAGGACACCCGCACCTGGCTTCGCATGGCCGAGATCTATGTTCGCCTCGGCCACAATGACAAGGCCACCGAGGTCTACCAGAAGACCGTCGACCTCTACGTCGAGCAAGGTTTCTTCCAGCGCGCGGTCGCAGTCTACAAGAACATCATCAAGCTCTCCCCGGATTTCGTCGATGCCCGCATCAAGCTCGCCGAGGTGTTCCGGCAACTCGGCCTGCTCTCGGACGCCGTTCAGCAACTGGAACAAGCCGCCGCGCTTTATCAGAAATCGAGCCGCCTGGCCGAGGCGCTCGGCGCGCTCAAGCAGATCATCGACCTCAATCCCGAACAACCCAATCCGCGCATCCGCTACGCCGAGCTGGCCTGCCAGACCGGGGCCATCAAGGAAGCCGTTGCTGAATTCGCCGAAGCGGCGAGATTGGTCAAGGCCCAGGGCCGTACCGAGGAGTTCCTTCGCGTGGCCGAGCGGCTCCTGCACTACGAGCCAGACAACCATGCCATGGCCATGGAAGTGGCGGCCAAGTACCTGGACCACAACAACGCACGCGCCGCGCTCTCTCGCCTCAAGTCGGTGTACGAGGCCAGGCAGCGCGATCCCGCGGTTCTGGATCTGCTGGCCCGCGTGTTCGACCAGCTCGGACAGCCGCACAAGACCTTGCCCGTTCTGAAGGAACTGGCGCGCGTCTACGCCGAAAGCGGCCGCATCAGCGAACGTAACCAAGCCGCCCAGCGCGTGCTCTCGATGGATCCGAACGATGCCGAGATGCACGAGCTGCTGGGCAGGCCGCACAGCAGTCTGAGCAAGACGCCGCAGGCGCCTTCCGCATCGAGGCTGACCACGCCCTCGCCCATGCCGTCGCTAACCCCGTTGCCCACGACGGGCAACACCGGCGTGGGCAAGCGTCCCGTGTCGATTACCTTCAGCGAGATGGAAGTCCCGCAGGCCCTACGCAACAAATACGTCAGCTTGCCGGCCGAGCCCATGGCGGCAACCATGTCCGAGCGGATCAGCATTGCCTCGGGCTTGGTCGAAAAATCCGACGACGACGCCGAGGTCAAGCGCATCCTGGCCGAGGCCGATGTGTTTGTGAAATACGGCCTGGTCGATCGCGCGGCCGATCACTTGCGCCGGGTGTTCGATCGCGTTCCCACCCATCAAGGCGCGCATGAACGGCTGGCCGCCGTGCTCGTGCAACTCGACCGCAAGGCCGAAGCCGCAGCCGAGTACGAGATCTTGGCCCAGCAATTCACGGCCAGCAAACCGGCCAGCGCTGCGGCGTACGCGCGCAAGGCGATCGAGCTCAACCCATCGGCGCGGCGGGCGCTGGAAGTGCTGGGCACGATCGCGGGATCGCTGCCAGAGGCCGAGGCAGAAGCGACCGACAGCTCGATCTCGGCGGAGCTGGGCATGGGCACGCCCGAGCCCGATATCATCCAGAGTGGCGAGATCGAACTTCTGGGTGAAGCAGCGGAATCCGACGACTTCGCCGGCACCGAGGGCGGCGCTGCAGCGGACGGCAACCAAGACAAGACCGGAAGGGGACAGCCTGGCCCGGAAGTCGAAACCGCCGGGAACGACGACGGCCTCGGCGACATGGAAGAGGGAACACAGGGAAACACGCCCATGCCCGAGGTCGAGGCGCAGGAGGTTGGGTCGCAAGAATTCGCCTCGCCGGCTCACCGGCCGGCCAATACCGCGTCCGATGACGCCTTTCTGGCGGATCTGGAGCAGGTCGACTTCTTCATCGAGCAGGGGCTTTCCGACGAGGCCGTCTCCATGCTCGACGAGCTGGAAACCCGCTCTCCCGGACACATGCTCATCGCCGATCGGCGCGAGAAGCTGGCCATTGTCGAATCCGACCCAGGGACGTCGCAAGGCGCGCTCCCGGCCCAAGTGCACGGAGACGCGAGCGGACCCACGCGCAGTCTGCGCAAGCCGGGCACGTCCTCGCCACGCCTACCCGCGGCGAAAGCGGAAGTCCACGACATCGACACGCACGCGGATCTGGGAATCATGGAGAAGACGATGGAGCGCTACGATGCGGCCATCGAGCATTTCAAGGCGGTCATGGAAGATCCCAAGCGCGAGGTGTTCGCCCTGTCGATGATTGGCGAGTGCTCCGAGGCCCTGGGCGATTCTGCCGAGGCGATCCGCTGCTACCAGGACGCGCTCAAGCGACCCACCGCCACCGCGGCCGAGGCAACCCAGCTCTACTTCCAGCTCGGGAATGTCTTCCACAACCTCGGGGACCACAGCGAGGCGCTCTACTACTTTGAACGCGTCTACAAACGCGACGCGAATTTCCGCGACATCCAGCGCCGCCTGGCGGATGTGAAGGCTCGCTCCGCGTCACGATAGGGCGCTGCGGCAAGGCAGGACCGCCCCCTTGGCTAGTTGACCCCGGTTCGTGACTCCAACGGGTATGGCAACCGGCCACGGCCTACCTCTGGGCCGGAAAACACCATCGTCAGGCCTTCGAGATACACGCCTAAACCCTTGGTTTCCTTGCGCCCTGATGCTAGTTTCGCCCCCTCGGTTGTTGTTGTTTCGAGACGACCGCTCTATCACCGGAGGGCCGCATGCCCAGCGAGCGCGAGTATGAACAGGCCTTGCAACAAGAGCCCGGCCAAAACGAGGCCTTTCTCTTCCTGCGTAGATCCTATCGAGAATCCGGGCGATTCGACAAACTGGTCACGCTGTACGAGACACGCGCCCAGGCCATTGCCGATCAGACCAAGGCCGCAGAGCTCTTCTATCTAGCCGCGGAAGTTCGCGTCGATCATTTGTCGGACGTCGCCGGCGCAGAGGCCGACTTGGCTCACGCTGTCAGCCGCGACGCGACTCATCGCAAGGCGGTCAAGCGGCTGAAGAACATTTACCGCGAGCAGGGTCGATCCGGCGAGTACCTCAACATGCTTGAAGTGGAAGCCGCAGCCCTCGGCCAATCACGCGACGCCGCCCGCATCGACGAATTGCGCGCCGAGATCGACCGCGCCTACGGCCAACACATCGCACGCATCGAAAACGCACTAACCACGCCCGGCCTGCGCGCCGAAGTCACCGCAGATCAGCTCAAGATCGTGGAGGCCGTGCGCAAGATCCACAGTGCTCTCGGCGACTATCCCATGGTCTGCCGGCTTTACGAGATCGAGCTGGCGGGAACCACCGATCCCAAGCGGCGCATTGCACTCATGTTCCGCCTGGGACGAGTTCTGGCCGAAAAGATCGGCGATCTGCCCCAAGCGGCACAAAAGCTGAGTGATGTAGTCCGACTTTATCCGCGCGATGACAAGGCCCTGGATGCGCTGGCCTCGGTCTTCGCCAATCCCAATTGGAACGGCGCCGACGGTCCCGAGCGGGCCGCGGGACTCTACAACCAGATCGCGCGCCGACGGCACGAGGCCGGCGACGTGGACAACGCGGTGGCATCCCTGCGCAAGGCCCTGGCCGCGGTTCCTTTCCACGCCGAGGCGCTGTCGCTGCTCGAGCGCGTGCTGACCGAATCCAACCGCTTCGCCGATCTCGATCGATTCCTGCGCGAACGCGTGTCCCAGGCACGAACCAACGCGGAAAAGATCGAAATCCTGACCAAGCGCGCGCGTCTGGCCGAAACCTCCCTCGGCGACGTCGAGGAAGCCCTCCAGACCTACGAACAGGTCACGGCGCTTGAGCCGCCCGGCGGGCTCGCGGCGCAACACCTGGCTAAGCTGTACGAGGGCCGGCACGACTACGGCAAGCTGGCCGAGCTGCGCGAGAAGCAACTCGAACGCACCACCGACCCCGAGCCGCGGTTGGCACTGCTGCGCGAACTGGCCGAGCTGTACCACGACCGCCTGGGCGACCACGAACAAGCGGCGGTCTACCTGCACGCGATTCTGCAAGTTCATCCCAGCGATGCCCAGGCCCTGAAGGCCTACGCCGAACACTTTCGGTCGCGTGGCTCCTTCCGCGAGCTGGCCGATCTGCTCGAGTTCGCCGCCGAACACGATCTCAAACAAGGCATGCCGATGGAGGAAGTGCTTCCGCGCATGGAAGAGGTGGCCGCGCTGGCGGAAACCAAGCTTGGCGACATGGATCGCACCCTGGCGGTGTGGCGCCGTATGTGGGAACTGGCGCCGGGCTACGAGCGCGCGCGCGAGGCGCAGAAGCGCATCCTGCAGAAGAGCAAGCAGTGGGACCAGATGGTGCCGCTGTTCGTCGACGAGGCCGAGCGGGCCGTTGATTCGGAACAGAAGATCGAGGTGCTGCACCGTCTGGCCCGCTTGCACAGCGAGAAGCTGGCGAACGTCGACGGCGCGATTGCGGTGTACCTGCAAATTCTGGCCATTGATCCGCGCGAGACCGTGGCCCTGCGTAACGTGATTGAGACCTACGAGAAGAACGAGCGCTGGGCCAATCTGGCGCCACTTCTGCGCAGCCAGTTCGAGGCCGCAGCGACGGAGGCCGAGAAGGTCAGCATCCTGCGCCGGCTGCTCGTCATCAACATGGAGAAGCTTGCGGATCTCCCCGCGGCGTCCTTGGATGCAACCCAGATCCTGAAATTCATTCCGGGCGACAACGACGCCTTGCTGCGCCTGGAGTCCATCCTCGAACAGTCGGGCGACAAGGCACGACTGGTGAAGATGCTGGAGTACCACCTGCGCTATGCGGGGTCGGCCAACGAAAAGCTCCACATCATCAAACGCATCGCCGGGCTTTTGCAGAATGACCTGGGGGATTTTGCCAAGGCGGTTCCGTATTGGGAGAAAGTCGTCAAGCACGTCCCCAGCGACGTGGAGTCCATCGACGCGTTGTTGGTCGCGCACGAGCAGCTTGGCCGGCACGAAGACGTGGCGCGCGTCCTCGATCTGAAGGTCAAGGCGCTGACGGGCGACCCGGCCGCCCAGGCCGAAACCCTGCGTCGGCTCGCGCGGCTGGCCAGTGGCGAGCTCAAGGAAACCAGTCGGGCGGAAGACGCCTGGGATGCCCTGCTCAAGCTCCAGCCCACGGATCGAGAGGCGCTGGAAGCGCTGTCGTCGATCGCGACGGACATGGGCGATTTCGCCGCCCTGACGGAATTGCTGCTGCGCCGGATTGGCATCGCGGCCAACCCCGCCGAGGCCACGGGCCTGGCGCTCGAGCGCGCCCGCCTCTTCGAGGAGGAGCTGAAGGAGCCGACCTCGGCAATCTCCGCCCTCGATCAGATCATCAACGAGATGGATCCGGCCAATCCCGAAGCCCATGCGGCCTTGCGCCGGGTGGCCGAGGCCATGGAGGACTGGCCGCGCGTCGTCGCCGTGGCCGAGCGCCAGTTGGCGCTCAACCCAGATCCCCAAGAACGCGTCGCCCGTGGCCTGGAGATCGGATCGCTTTGCCGCGAACGCCTCGCGGATCCGGCCAAGGCGGTGCGCGCCTATGAACGCGTCCTCGAAATCGATCCCGAGCAGTCCGACGCGCTCAAGGCCCTGGCCGCGCTTCACACCGAAGCCCAGGACGGCGAGCGCCTCATCGCGGTCGACGAGAAACTGCTCAGCCTGGCGAAAGAGCCAGAAGAACGCAGGCGCCTGATGTTCGAGATGGCGGCGGCGGCCGAGCAGATGCTCAAGAAGCCGAAGCAGGCCTTCGAATGGTACCGACGCGCCTACCACGAAGAGCCCGACGACACGACGCTAGGCCGCTTGGAAGAGACCGCCGAGACCTACGCGCTGTGGGAGGATCTCATCAGCGTGTACCTGGGTGAGGCCGCGCAGAAGCCCGATGCGCACAATCAAGTCGAGGTGGCGCGCAAAGTAGCAGGCCTGTGCGAGGAGCGTTTGCAAGCGCCCGCACGTGCCTTCGCGGTTCTACGCGAGGCCTTGGCGCATGAGCCGGACGGAAACACTTTGCTGCCCGAGCTGGAACGGCTCGGCCGCGACACCGCCGACTGGCAGGGACTGCTGGACGTCTACGCGCAAGTGGCGCGCGGCCGGCCAGAGACCAAGCAACGAATCGAGCTCTTGCGTCTGCGCGCCAAGGTGCGCGAAGAGGACATGAAGGATCCGTCCGGCGCATTCGACGAACATTTGCGAGCCTTCGTGCTCGATCCCGAAAGCGAAACCTCGCATCAGGAAATTCTGCGCCTGGCCGAGCTCACCGAGCGTTGGGAGGATGCCCTCAACGTGGAGGGCCAGCTCTTTGCCCGCGCCGAGGACATCGAGGAGAAGGTCTGGATTTCCCAGCGCGCCGCCGCGATGGTCGAGACCAAGATCAAGGACGACGTGCGCGCCTTCCGCGCCTATCTCGGCGCCTTCCGTCTGGCACCCGAAGAAAAGGCCATCACCGACTGCCTGTGGCGTCTGGCCGAGACGATCGGGAGCTACGACACGGAGCCTGTCCGAGAGCTCACGCCGAAACCCGTGCCTGTCCCCGCAGTTCCCCAGCCCGTGGCTGCCCAGCCCGTGGCTGCCTCCGGCGAGGCCACGCCTGCACCGGCCAACGCCGAGGCGGGCGCTGAACCCCAGACCGAGCTAGAGCCCGAACAAATCACGGGCGAGATCGACATTCTCGATGTCGACATTCTCGAGGAAACGCCGCCGCCACAGTCGGTGCCGCACCCGATGATGCCGATGATGCCGGTCATGGCCACCCGCTTTGAAAGCCCGTGGCAGGAATGGGTGCAGGCCTACGAGCTTCTGAGCACCGACGTGATCACCCGGCATCGTTACCTCGTGAAAGTAGCCGACATCTGGATGCGCGGTGCCCACAACGTGGATCGCGCACTCGATGCCCTGGAACGCGCCTTTGTCCTCAACACCGGCGACGAAACCGTCTGTGCCGAGATGGAGCGTCTGGCCAGGAGCGAGAATCGCTGGGACAAGGTGTGCGCCATCTATTTGCGGGCAGTGGAGCGCGGGTCGCGGACCGATATCGTCGCGTTCAATCTGCGCGTGGCCAAGATCCGAGAAGAGTTCGGCCAGGTTGAACTGGCGGAAGAGCGCTATAGCGCCGTCATCGTGCTGGAGCCGAGCAATCCCGAGGCGCTGGAACGCTTGGAGAACATCTACCGCAGCACTTCGCGCTGGTCGGAACTGGCCACCGTGCTCGAACGATGCACGCTCGCCGGCGACGCCCGCCTGGAAGGCCCGGAAATGAGGCGCAAGGCCTTCGAGCTGGCCGAGCTCTACGAGCAGCGCCTGGAACGCCCCTACGAAGCCGTCGACACGCTGGAGAAGTACGTCGCCAGCATCGAGGAAGAAAAGCTTGGCGAAGGCGAGTCGCAACGCACGGCCGAGGTCATCGCGGAGGCGCGTGCGGGCTACGCGGCGCTGGCGCGGCTGCTCGGCAAGGTCGGCCTGGCGCAGAAGGCGGCCGCGGCCTTGCAGCGCGAGTTGGAGCTTGCCGGGGACGGCGAAGGTGCACGCGAGGCACGTGGACACCTGGCCGAGATCTACGAACGCGAGCTCGCCCTGCCGGCCAAGGCCATCGAAGTCCTCGAAACCATCCTGGCCCAGTCGCCTGGCGATGCCGCGGCCCTGGCCGCACTCGATCGCCTGCACACCGCGGCCGGGCACTTCGAAGCCCTCGCCGACGTGCTCGAACGCCGCATCCGCGTCGTTGAAGGGCCGGATCGCACCGACCTCATCTGGCGGCGCGCGCGCGTGCTCGAAGAAAAACTCGGCAATCCCGACGCCGCGGCCGCGTGCCTGCGCGGACTCGGCCCCGATTCGCTCTCCGACCCTGACACGGCGGCGGCGCTCTTGCGCAACCTGCGCAACGCGGGCCTATCCCACGAGGCCATGCGCATCCTCGAACAGCGTATCGTTGCCCTGCGCACCAGCGACGGCGATTCCGAGCTGATCGCGGCACTCTACCTCGAAAAGGCACAGCTCAAGTCGGATGACCTGGACGACGTCGAGGGCGCGCTCGATGCCATCGAATCGGCGCTGGCCATTGCCCCCACGTCGAGCACGGCGCTGTCGGCCCTGGCTCGTTTCCACCTCAAACGCAACGACTTCAAGGCCTACGCGGCAGCGGTGCTCCGGCAGGCGGATGCCATGGTGGGCCAGCCCGAGCAGGCCGCAGTACTTCTGGAAGCCGCGGCCGTGTTCCGAGACCAGCTCTCCGATGGACTGCAAGCGCGGGTCTGTTTCGAACGCGCAGTGAAAGAGCACCCGTCGAACGCCGAGGCGCTTGGCGCGTTGGCCTCGCTCGAAGCTGCGGAAGGCCGCGCCGACGAGGCTCGCGATCTGTACGAGCGGCAGCTCGATGTCTCCGAGACTCCCGCGGCCAAAGCCGCGGTGCTGACCAATCTGGCGCGGGTCCTGTTCGAGAATCCCGAGTTGCTGAGCGAAGCCGAGGCGCGGCTGGACCAGGCGCTTGAACTGGATCCCGGCCACTTGCCCGCCGTCATCACCATGGCGGACATCTACTATCGCGAGCAGCAGTGGAACAAGGCCGAGCGGCGACTAAACGAGGCGTTGCGCCGCCTGCGTGGCCAGCCCGAGCAGACCGCGCGGCTCTACCACCGCCTGGGCGAGGTCTACGAAAAGCTCGGCCGCCTGGAGGAAGGCTACCGCCAGCTCGTCGAGGCCGACCGGGCCATGCCCGGGCAGCTCATGCTGCGCATCGCGCTTGGCGAGAACCGCTTCCAGGCGAGACGCTGGCGCGAAGCCACCATGCACTTCGAGGCCATCGCCGAGCACGAGCGGGCCGCGGAGTATCCCGAGGAGGTTGCCCAGGCACTGACCCACGCCGCCCAGGCCGAACTGAAACTGCGCCGGCCCGAACGCGCGGCGGCCCTGCACGAGGCGGCCCTGCGTTTCTCGCCAAGCCACCCGCAGACCTTGCGCGCGCTCGCCGACCTTGCCATCGAACGCGGCGACAAGCTCGAGGCCGCGCGCTCCTTGCGCCGGGTGGCCGAGTCGTCGGCCGATCGGAACGAGCAGGTACAGATCTTCGAGCAAATCGGAGATCTGCAACTGGCCCTGGGCAACAAGGACGCGGCCCGCTCGGCCTATCTCGACGCCGCCTCGATGGTCGAGACCGTCCAACCCTCGCAGATCCCGCTCTTGGAAAAACTGCTCGACTTGCAACGCGGCGATGGTGCCGTCAGCGACGCCATCGTCACGGCACAACGGATCGCCGATGCCGTGGAAGATCCGGGCGCGCGGGCCGGGCGTCGGCGAGAGGTGGCCATGCTCCAAATGGAGATCGGCGACTTCGCCGATGCCGCCGACATGCTGGAAAAAGTCCTGCAGGACAACCCCACGGACGAAGCGGCCCTGCACGATCTGTGCAATGCTTACAAGCACGCGGGGCGAGCAGCCGACGTCGCGACCACCCTTGAGCGCTTGCTGCCCGGTCTGCCCGCGTCCGCGGATCCGGCGACCGTACGCAGCCGCGCCTCGCTGTGGGAAGAGCTGGGGAATGCCATCTCCGAGCGCGACCTCGGGACTGGCATCGCAGCCCTGGAACGGTCCGTGGCCCTCGACACCCTTCGCCTGTCCGCGCGCTTGCATCTGGCCACGTTGTACGCGCAGCATCCCGACCACGCGACGCTCGCTCTCGAAAACCATCGCGCGCTGGTTCAGCTGGATCCAACCTGCGAAGGATCCCTGCGCGCCTTGGCTGCGGACTACCTTGCGAACAAGCACAGCGACCGGGCGCGCTGCTGTCTGGAGCTGCTCGACCTGCTCGGTCTCGCCACGCCGGACGACCAAGCGATGTTGGAAGCGCACGTCTTGCCCAAGCGTCCCACCGACGAGCCCTACGCGGGAAGCATCGGCGAAAGCGAACGCCACGCCCAGCTCGTCCATCCCAGCACCCTCGTGGTGGCCGACGTGTTCGCAGCCCTGTGGGAGGGCGTGCCTGCGCTCAGCCAGTCCACGCTAGACAGCCTTGGTGTGACCGCAAGAGACAAGGTGTCAGCTATTTCGGATCTGGATGTGGCCAAGATATTCAGCCAGGCGGGCAAGGCCTTGTCCAACCAGCGCGCGGGTCTCTTCGTCAAGCCCGACGCCGACTTCGAAGGCATACGGCTGGTGTCGGTGGCCCCCACGGCCATCGTCATCGGCAAGCGCTACGCCGAGCAAGCCTCGGTGGCCGAGCTGCGCTTCCGCATCGGCCACGCGCTCGAACTCTTGCGGCCCGAGTACGTCTTGGCGGCCACCATGGATCCGGTCGCGCTTGAGGACATGTTCACGGCCGCGCTCAAGGCCTTCCACCCCAAGCACAACCGATGGCGCGCGGGATCCGAGGACAGCGCCGCCGAGGAAGCCGCCAAGCTCAAAAAGGCCCTACCCTACAAGCTGGCCAAGCGAATCGCGGAGATCTTCCAGGAACACGCGGACGCCGAAATCGATTGCTCGCGCTGGCGAGCCGCGGTTCTTGAAACCGGCAACCGCGCCGGGCTGCTCCTGTGCGGCGAGCTGCGCGCAGCGTCCCACGTAGTGCTGCGCGAGAGCACGGTCGGCGTGCCCGAAACCATCAGCAAAGAATACCTGCGCGAGCAGTCCCAAAAGCCCGGGCCTCTGAAAGAACTGCTGCGCTTCTTCGTCAGCCAAGAGCACTTCGGCCTGCGTGAAGTTCTGGGCACGGCGACGAAGGTCTAGCCCCAAGGCAGGAAACGCGACGTGGCGTTGACTTGCTGCTCAGGGACGACTATAAGCCCCCAACACCTGCGAGGATGGCGGAACTGGTAGACGCACTAGCTTGAGGTGCTAGCGGTTAACAGCCATGGGGGTTCGAGTCCCCCTCTTCGCACTGAGAACCCCTGGAATTTCCGGGGGTTTTCTTTTTGGGGCCCGAGGGGCCGCCTGAATGGCACCCCGTCGACAACCTAGCCCGGTGGCCGAGATCTGCCCGCCCGTGTTCCCGCCAGCTCGCGATTTGCTGGTCGAAAGTCCACGATGGCTCCCCGGACTGCAAACGCATGCCCACGCCCACTGATTCGCCGTCGTGGTCACCATCGCTGACACGTCAGTGGCCGCGGATCGGGTTTTGGCGAAGAACAACACGGCAGACTCTCTCGTCTCCGCTCCTAGCTCACCCTTCCGAATCCGTTGACCTGCAAAATGTGGCGTTGTCGGCGCATAACCTCGCCTCCATCGGAATTGTTACCTACCGCCGTGTTCCCCTCTATGGTCTGGAACAAACCGTTACCCAGGTCCTGTTCCACGATACCCATGTGGTCCGCCAATCCCCCATCCCAGTTGAGGATGGCGATATCACCTGGTTTCGGATCGGTACGTCCAACCCACATGCCCGTGGCACGCAGCCAGGCTTCCGTAGTTGGCACGTACGCACAGCCCTTCCCTGGTCGGGTACCTGCACCGTTAAAGCCGCTGCACAGCGTGTAGTTGGCTCCAACTTGGAAACAATAGCTCACAAAGATATTGCACCACGGGACGCCGTCAACCCCAAACCAAACGCCAAACATGGTTCTGTTCGAGCCCGGGGGAGATTCTTTGACGCCTAAATGCTTGACTGCCTCGACCAGCGCCTCTACACCAATTGAACTCGCCGGGCGTACCGGACCACTTTCAGCACCTTTCCCCAGAGCAGCTACAAGAGCTGCCAGGGTGAGTGAGCGGACAATTCCGTCTGCGTCGAGACCACGGAGGGTCGCCTTGTCGCTGCGCTGGACAAGGCGCTGGAGGCCATCGCGCCACCCGCCTTCGTGATCACCTTCGACGGCGAAATCCTGCGCTCGAACGGGCCCGCCCGCCTGCTCCTTGCTCAAGAGACGGAAGAGGTCGGCCGATCGCTGGCGCGTGCGATCTCGCATGATACGGCCAACACGACGTGGGATCTGGCGCCGTTGGGCAATGAGGGCGATCCCGCGGGATTTCTTGCCATCTGCCGTCCGCCCTCGTGTGCGAAATCGATCGCCAAGGCACTGCCCAAGGCGCGCCGAGCTTGGAAATTGACTACTCGCCAGATTGAGGTGCTGGACCTCGTCGCCAGGGGATTTACCAACGACTTAGTCGCCGAAGAGCTCATGATCGGCAAGGGCACGGTCGAGTTTCACTTGTCGGCCATTTTCGACAAGGCAGGCGTCAGCAATCGAGCCACACTCATTGTTCAAATGCTCGATCTCCAATGAACAGAGCAGGACACTGTTTGGGACCTGTTTGAGAGCTGACTGAATCAATGACGAGCCCGGCGGACCTCGCAGTCGACCGAGCCTCCGACTTCCCGATGTATCCATCCGACGTTGCGTTTGCCGAGAAGCCGTGCAGTGCGCTGCAACAAGTACCGACCACGCTTCAGAACCGAAGCTTCGAACAGCGGTGGAGGGATAACCTCGACGTAGTAGGCGCCAACGATGCCGGCCGCATCTTGCGACTCACGGACACGGCCCGTACAAGATGTTCGGACCGCCGCCAAGCAGGAGGTCCTGGATGCCATCACCATCCACGTCCCTGATGACCATGGTGTCGCTAGAGTCCACCTTGGGCAGCTGCTGCGCCGACTGAAAATGACCGTCGCCGGTCCCGTGGTAGAAGGCGAGCGTCGTCTGGACGGCGTCCTCGAGGACAATGTCCGGGTTGCCGTCGCCGTCCAGGTCGCCCATCGCGGCGGCCCTCGGATCCGAGCCCGTGGTGGCCACGAGGCCGGTCGGCACCGTGAACTTGCCACTCCCATCACCGAGGTAAACGAGCAGCTGCTTCAGCACGAGATCCGGCAGCACGACGTCGACGTGCCCGTCGTGATTGAGGTCGCCCGTCGCTAGCCCAAATGCCTGGGTACTACCGAATAGCGACGAACTGGCGAACTTGCGATTCCCCTGGTTGATTAGGATTTTGCTTCCGGAATTGAGACAACTGACCGCCAGATCCGGTCGTCCGTCCTCGTTAGCGTCGATCACCGCCGCATGGACGCCGCTATCGCATATGACCTGATCGGACCGCGCGGAGAACGCGCCGCCGCCGGTTCCCCAGTAGATTCCGAGGCTCGTGGGACCATAGCTTATCGGGACTGCGATGTCGCCGTAACCGTCCCCATCAAAGTCCGCGGCCACGATGTCGAAAGCAGACTCGTTCGTGGGTGGCCGGAGGACTGGGGCAACGGTGTATCCGGGGCCTCCCGCGCTCAGCAGCATCCCCACGCCTGCAACGTTGGAGTAGGTCGCGGCGATGTCCAGAATGCCGTCCTGGTCGAGGTCGTAGGCCGCCAGTCGATTGAATATGAATACGTTGGTAGCGTACTCAACCGGCGCCGCAAAAGTGCGTGGCCCGGTCTGCCGGTAGATAAGGAAATGGGCAACCGATGCCTCGTTCCAGACGGTGATGATGTCGGGCAAACCATCCTTGTCGATGTCGGCAAGGATCTCGTCGGCCGTCGGGTGGCTTGGTTGAAACTGGTACAGCGTGCATCGGGCTCCCGGTGATGCACCATCGACCCCGGCAACGCCGGAGTCCGAGGCCGCCCCGCCGCTACCTCCTCCTCCGGCTCCAGAGGCGCCGCCTGACGGGCCTCCCACTCCTCCGGCGCCTCCGCCCGAGGCTGCGTCGATGCGGGCGTCGGTGGGCTTCGTCTCGGCGGAATCAAGAGCGGCGTCGCGGCCCGTCTGACCCGGTTGGTTACCACCACCGCCGCCGCTCCCTGACCGCCCTCCTGTTGCCCGTCCCCCGCAACTCGCATTGACCGCAATTGCGAGGATAAGGCCGGCGAGCGTCGAGGTGACGGTGGGCTTCATGGGGCACCGCCAACGATTATAGATCATATGCCCGCGCCAGCGAGACAAACAGCCCGAGTTCCTCCACGGCAGCACCATCGGCCGTATCGATGCGCAGCGGAAACCTCGCCGAGATCTCGCGGCCTCGTACGCGATCAGATTGCCGAAAACACCATTGGGCAGCGTGTCCTGCGACGGGAACAACCGGTCGTAGGATCGCATACTGGGCTCCCGTCGTTTGCGACATAGTCTCGGTCAGGATGATACACGCCAATGGAGTGCTCGCCGTTCAGATGTGCGAGGATCACGTGGTCGTCGACAGACAGGAAAGATTCGCTCGTGCACTCGGAACACCGGGTCTTCGGCTTCCCCGCGAAGTAGACGAGCCTGCGAAGAGAGAAGCTGACGTCCTTTCCCGGATACTTGCGGTTCCAGGCGTTCAGCAGATCGCCGATTGCCCACGCGGCCACTCGTGAGGATGGCGTGAAGATCCACGTAGTCCCGTTTCAACGAGCGCTGGCAGATGGCCAAGAGTTTCATGGCGCCGATGTCCTCCAAGGATGCGACCAGACAGCCTTCGATTTCCTAGGTCGGACCGACAACTTCCTAGGTCGGACCGACAACATCGTAGCGGTAACGGAAGACGCTATCTTCGAGTCCGTCAACCCCAATCTAACTTGTCGAGCAAGTAAGCCATGAGTCCGGCAACAGCAAGAAATTGGGCCTTTGCCCACTGCTCTCGCTTTTCCAGAAGAGCGCATGAACCACATGCCGCCTCAAGGGCGTCTTTCAGGCCGAACTGTTGTCTGGCCGCCGCAAATATCGATTTCGCCTCAACAGACTGGAGCGGAGGCGCGACTATGAAGTTCTGTTGGATTTCTGCCAGTGCATCTAGCTGTTGATGGACTGCGAGCGGGCGCGGCCACCAAAACCTGCGCGACAGATCCGCTGCAACGATACGCCGTTATCGTCACTCGGTCAGGTCGCGCTGGTCGTGGGTAGCTGTCTGCCCGGCGCCCATCACGGCGTAGCTACTGCCGACGGTATGGCGGGCGCCATGTGCGGCTTCGGGCACCCAGCCGAGGCGCCCGCCTCAACCAGCCTGCGGTGGCTCATTCCCCGTCACTCACCTGGGGGCGAAAGAACTTCATCCGGACACAGAGGGCGCGGCAGAGGTATGCTCTCACCCACTGTCATCCTCAGCAAGTCATTGCCACGCAGCATGCGTGGCAATGTGCGCCGGAGGCGGTCGATATCCCTTGGAACAGGAGGCCCATGTGAAACTCAAATCATCCCTGGCAATCGTGTTCGTGGTCAGTTCGCTGGCAACCTATTCGCTCGCGCGTGAGGAAGGCCGCGGCGGAGG
>Ga0182027_10008263_pt1 | contig 15186 bp, 13 predicted proteins | sample 712E1DmetaG_FD_121300 | JGI IMG/M metagenome (GOLD analysis project Ga0182027, IMG submission 121300) | Permafrost microbial communities from Stordalen Mire, Sweden - 712E1D metaG (Illumina Assembly) | ecosystem: Environmental > Terrestrial > Soil > Wetlands > Permafrost | place: Sweden... | reverse complement strand
TTCAACTATTCATTTTACAGGCATGAACTCGTTTCAGCCTACAAGAAAGAAAACAATTTCGTTTTCGCAGTGGCCATTTTCACAATACTTGCATTCCTCATTACAGGGATGGGATTATTCGGGCTTGCTTTACTGATTTCGGAAAGGAAAACCAAAGAAACCGCTATCCGCAAAGTATTCGGAGCATCGAATGTACAGATCATAATGGCGATGCAAAAAGAATTTCTCATTTATACGGGAATTGCCACAGTGTTCGCAATCCCGGTTTCATGGGTTCTGCTGGAACTCTGGCTAAGGGAATTTTATTACCGGGTTGGAATCAGCATCTGGGTGATGCTGCTCAGCTTGGTAACGATAACTGTTTTCGTCTCGGCCATACTGCTGGTCAGGACTGTTAAGGTACTCCGGTCGAATCCTGTCAATGCCTTAAAGTATGAATAACTGATGGCTTTTCCTTTCTTTCACCAGTACGATTCGATGGATTGCGGTCCGGCCTGCCTGAAAATGGTGTGCAAAAACCATGGTAAGGAATTTTCCGTATCACACCTCCGGGCTCTCTGCCATATTACGCGTGAAGGGGTGTCGATGCTGGGGATCAGTGATGCGGCGGAAGCTGTAGGATTAAGAACAATGGGAGTCAGCCTCTCGTTCAGCGAACTCGTTAAAGAGGACCCGGTTCCCTGTATTGCCCATTGGCGCCAGAATCATTTCGTTGTCATTTACAGGATCCGCAAAAAAAAGAACGGTTACAGGATTAAGGTTGCCGACCCGGCACACGGGCTTATAACTTATAATGAAACTGATTTCCTGCAGGCCTGGACTGAAGGGCAGGAAGAGAATAGTAAAGGGATCTGTTTATTACTTGAACCTTCTCCGGAGTTTGAACGAATGCCTGAAGATAAAAGCTCGGGGAAGATAACCAAATTTCTAAAACATTATCTGAAACCATACAGGAGTCGGCTGATCTGGCTGATCCTCATCATGATACTGGCCAGCCTTCTTCAATTTGCTTTTCCCTGGCTCACTCAACTGATCGTGGACAAAGGAATTGCCCATAAGGACCTGGGATTTATCACAATGATACTGCTTGGCCAGCTTGCACTTTTCCTCGGGATGATCAGCATCGAATTTTTCCGGACCAGAGTGCTGTTATATATTTCAAACCGGATAAATATCACAATGGTGTCAGATTTCCTGAAAAAAATGCTGAGGCTTCCTCTTGCATTTTTCAGCACCAAGCTCCCGGGAGACCTTATCCAGAGGATCAACGACCACCAAAGGGTACAATCCTTTATTACAACCGGATTGCTTAGTGTGATCTTTTCATTGCTTACGCTTTTCATCTTCGGAACGGTTCTTGCGATTTACAACCCGATAGTGCTTGCCATTTTCCTTGTCAGCAGCCTCATGTACGCATCATGGATTTATTTTTTCATGAAAAAGCGAAAGGAACTGGATTATATCAGGTTTTCAAAGCTCTCTGAGAATCAGAATGCACTGCTCCAGATCATACATGGGATTCCTGAGATCAAGATGACCAATGCGGAAGACCAGAAAAGAAAGGAATGGGAGATAATCCAGGAACAGCTTTTCCATACCCAGATCAGAAGCCTCAAGAACAGCCAGTATCAGAACCTTGGCTCATTTTTCTTCCTGAGAACCAAAGATATCCTGATAACTTTCATTACCGCCTACCTTGTAATCCGTGGTGAACTAACATTGGGAATGATGCTTGCTATCCAGTTTATTCTCGGCCAATTGAATGGGCCGGTGGAACAGATGGTCGAATTCATACGGGAGAAGCAGGATGCAGGGATAAGCATGGACAGGATACAGGAAGTCCAATCAGTTGATGATGAGGAGAAGTCCGGGAAAAAACCGGTCCCTGATTTCAGTGAATTCTCAGGTATAACAACCGAAAACCTCTGTTTTCAATATGAAGGACCTCATTCCGCCATGGTGCTTGATACCGTTTCATGTACTATTCCTTCAAGAAAAGTAACGGCAATTGTGGGTATGAGCGGCAGCGGGAAAACCACCCTGATCAAATTACTTCTTGGATTTTATCTTCCTGCAAAAGGAAGGATAATGGTCAACGATACTGATCTCTCTGAAATCTCAAACCATTCCTGGAGGGGCCGTTGCGGATCGGTGATGCAGGATGGGTATATCTTTTCCGACACACTTGCTGCCAACATTTCTTTGGGCGACGAAAATCCCGACATGGAACGGCTTTCGAAGGCTGCGTATATTGCCAACCTGGATGAGTTTCTCAGTACCCTTCCGAGAGGATTGGAAACCAGGATAGGTGAAGAGGGTACCGGGCTAAGCCAGGGTCAGAAACAAAGAGTCCTTATTGCCAGGGCAGTTTACAGGAACCCGGAAATTATTTTCTTTGACGAAGCAACCAACGCCCTGGATTCGGCAAACGAGAAAATCATTCTTGGGAGGCTGACAAGGTTTTACGAGGGTAAAACTGTAATTATTGTGGCCCATCGCCTTAGCACGGTGAAAAACGCGGATAAGATAATCGTCCTGGGGAAAGGTAAAATTCTTGAACAGGGAAACCATCATGAACTGATCGGTAATAAAGGTGTTTATTTCGACCTTGTCAGTAACCAGCTTGAATTGGGGGAATAAAACGATTTCATATGATAAAAACTGTAAATCTGACCAAGACCTTCAGGGCCAATGAGGTGGAGACTCATGCGTTGAACGGAGTGGATTTAATGGTAGGCGACGGTGAATTTGTTGCCATCATGGGCCCATCGGGCTGCGGAAAATCAACCCTCCTAAATATATTGGGAATGCTTGACAGCCCGACAGGAGGTGATTATTATTTTGCAAATGAGAATGTGGCAAAGCTCAATGAAAAAAAGCGCAGTATACTCCGAAAGCAAAGAATAGGCTTTATTTTCCAGAGTTTCAATCTGATCGATGAATTGACCATTTATGAGAATGTCGAGCTCCCGCTTATATATCTCCGAATGACGCAGAAAGAACGACAGGAGAAAGTGCAGAAGATCATGGAGTATCTGGAGATTGCTCACCGCGGCAGCCATTTTCCGTTGCAATTGTCAGGCGGGCAGCAGCAGCGGGTCGCTATTGCAAGGGCAGTGGTTGCCAATCCATCACTGATTCTGGCCGATGAGCCAACCGGGAACCTAGATTCATCCAAAGGCGAAGATGTGATGAACCTGCTGACAAAACTGAACGAACAGGGAACCACAATTATCATGGTTACTCATTCAATGCGCGACGCCGAATACAGCAGCAGGATAATAAACCTTTTCGACGGGAAAATTGTCAATGAAAGGTTGTGAACAGGACGTTTGAAGAAAATGCATCAGGTCAGGCCAAACTGAAAGAATAATACTTAACCAGATTGGATTTTCCCGATCAGAGCCTTATGGTGAAACTCGTTTTCCCCGGCACTGATTGAACTGTAAGGGATCCGCCGTGAAGCCTGACTATTTGCCGTGAAAGGCTCAGCCCGATACCCGACCCTCCTTCCTTGGTTGTAAAGAACGGCACGAACAGATGCTGCATCGCATAAGCAGTGATCCCCGGACCGTTATCAGTGAACTCTATGACAACCTGATTATCAGTGTTCAGTCCTGAAATGCTGATTAATGCAGAAGGAGTGCCTATAAGCGCCTCCATTGCGTTCTTGAACAGGTTGATAAACACCTGGTCCATCAGTTTACCGTCGGCCTGAAAATGAAGTGATGGGGGGCAGTTCAGCATGACATCAATTTTTCTTTCTTTAAGGAGATCCTCATGCAGTATGATAATCCTGTCAAGCATCTCCCTGAGGTTCAGGATTTGGAACTCGGGTTTCGGCAGGATGGCAATATTCCTGTAATTTTTCACAAAATGTACGATTCCCCTGCTCCTGTTCTCAATGATCTCGATGCTCCGTATCGTTTTATCCACATTTTGTTGTGTCAGCTCCTCAATGGTTTTCGGTTTACTCGAGTCCTTATGTAGGAAAGTCCGTGAAAGAGTTGTAACCAGCGTAATAATGGGTGTCATTGAATTCATGATCTCATGGGTCAGAACCCGTATCAGCTTGGTCCAGGACTCGGCTTCCTGCTGCTCCAGTTCGGTCTTTATATTCTGAAAAGAGACCAGGTGCAGGTCGGTAGTGCCTGTCCTGAAAATAGCTTTACGTGTAGAAAGTTGGACAAGGTCATCATCCACAATAAGATTGATCAGCTGGTTTTCTCCCGGTTTCATTTCCTGGAGCACCCTGCTAAGACCTTCTTTAAACCGGTCAAGTTTTTCAATGTTGCGAAGAACATTTATCCTGAACATTTTCTTGGCCGCCTCATTGAGCAATTCCACCTTCCCATCGGGAGTAAAAGAAATCAGACCTGTAGATGTATGATCGACAATGGTTTTGAAATAGTTGTTTCTGATTTCACTTTCCATTCTGGAGCTTTCCAGCTTGTCGTTTATCATTTTAAAGTAGAGGTACAAACCCGAAAACTCATCTTTTTTGTCGCTTCCTGAAAAGGAAGTCGTGATATCTCCGTTCAGATGCATGATAAAAAATTGCTCCAGCCTCCGGTTTACAGAGTTTAGGTAACGGATCATCAGAAAGGCCTGGACAGGGATCAGCAGGATGAGCAGGGCCAGGATGGAAACATTAGGAAGATAAAATAGTGCAAGTCCGAATAAGAGACTATTGATCAACAATAATGCAACCCTAAATAAAACATTGTAATAGAACCACTTAGAGACCATATCTCTTGATTTTATTATAAATGGTCTGACGGGTAACTCCCAATTCCCTTGCAGTGGTGACCATATTTCCGTTATTTCTCAGTAATGCTCTTCGTATGATGTCACGTTCTATATCCATAAAGGAAGGATTTGCATCCTTTTTCTGGGTTGAACGGCCCGTGAATTTTTTCAGGAAGAGGTCGTCGGGAGTTATGATGGTACCCTCGGAAAGGATCACGGCTTTTTCGATCGAGTGTTCAAGTTCCCTGATATTACCTGGCCATGAATATTCCTGCATGGATCCAAAAGTATCCTGTGAGAGGCTCATTTTTCCCCTTTCATATTTGGCGGCAAACTTTTCCAGGAAATACTCAGCCATGAGGTTGATATCATTGCCCCTTTCCCTTAGCGGGGGGAGGTCTATCTGTATCGTATTAATCCTGAACAGCAGGTCCTGCCTGAAAAGGCTTTCCATCACCATCTTTTCGAGGCTTTTATTTGTGGCGCATATCAGCCGTATATCGATAGGGACCACTTTATTTGTTCCAAGCGGTATGATATATTTCTCTTGCAATACATTGAGGATCTTAGTCTGCATGTTCAGAGAAAGGTTCCCGATCTCATCCAGGAATAAGGTGCCCCCCGACGCCGTTTCGAACCTCCCGACCCGGTCATTTCGTGCATCCGTAAAGGCTCCCTTCACATGCCCGAACATCTCGCTCTCAAACAAGGAAAGCGGGATGGAACCCATATCAACAGTGATCATGGCTTCCTTGGCTCTTAACGATTTTTTATGTATTTCCCGGGCGATCAAACCTTTTCCTGTCCCATTCTCTCCTGTGATCAGAATGTTTGCATCGGTATTCGAGACCTTGTCAACGATATCCATCACCCTTTTCATTGAAGGGCATTCACCGATAATCTCGGGGAACTTCTGGTCAAGTTCCTCATTCAGGTGGTTTTGCCTGCCACGGAGTTTCTGTATTTCCATATTCGACCGGCGCAACTTCAGTCCGGCAACCAGTGTAGCAAGAAGTTTCTCATTATCCCATGGCTTCAGCACGAAATCCGTAGCTCCATACCGCATTGATTTCACGGCAAGCTCAACATCCCCGTAGGCGGTCATCATTATAACACACAAAGTCGGGTCGATCTTCAATATCTCCTTAAGCCAGAATATACCCTCACTTCCGGTGTTCAGGCCTACTGTGAAGTTCATATCCAGGAGTACAATATCAATGGGATTGTTTTGCAAGGTCGATGGGACCAGGTCCGGATTCTTCAGTCCAATGACAAGATTGAACTCGTCCTCCAGAAAAAGCGTCAGGGCATCCAGGATTTCGGTATTATCCTCGACGATCAGCAAATTTCCTTTGACAGACATAGTGTAAAATTTTTTAACATGATGTACAAAATTATGTCAAATTTTTTTACAGTAGTGTCAAAAAATTTTACACTTTATGTATAATTTTTTGACACATGGAAATATGCGTTTATATCTAATGATTTGATTTAATGTTTGTTGAGTATTTGGCATAATTTTTGCTGTTATTTTGTTCAAACTATTTTTAACCCTAACACAACTAAAAGAACATAACATGGTTTCCATTTCGTTTGTATTGATCATCCTTGCGTGTATTTGCATTGGCCTTGTAACCGTTGAATTATTCTTTATTTATAGCCAGGGCAGGAAAGCAGCGGACAAATCAGATATCAGTTTGATCAGCGATATGCTAAAGCAGGTCCACGAAAGAAATCTTGAAGAAAATGAGCTGTTGAAATCCAACCTGAACATTCATACCGGGCAGAACAACCATATTTATAACGAACGTAAGAAAGCGATCCTGGATTATTTTTCCAGCCTGAATACCTGGATGTGGGATGGCCTTAATATTTCTGTACAGGATTACAACCACGCCAATTTCGAAGAGATCACACGACGGATGACCAGCATCAGGGATTATTATAACCAAACCAATATCACCTTTGCCGCCATGCAGCTGACCATTGATTCAGAGCAACTTGTAAAGACCGGTTATGAAGCCATGATGGATACCCTGAAATTGCATCATTTCGTTGAGAATACGATGAAGAACTACCAGAAAACACTTTCCTGGGAGAAGACATTACTGGACAAAATAACTTCCCGGGATTATGATTTCTTCAAGCTTTCTCCCGATATGAAAAGCATCTATGAACGCCAGGCCAGGGAAAATGAAGAAGAAAAGCGGAGGGTTCTTGAAGGGTATAATGACCGCCACTGGGAACTTTTCAAGCAAGCCATTGCCGACAGGAATTTATTCAGGGACCTTGCAAAGGATGAAATCAACGAACTTGAAAAAGAAGTTTACGAAGGCAAAACCGAAGACCCGGGTCTAATAAAATCCATCCTGGGCGCTGCATCATCTTCAGGCATTAAAACCACAAGTAACCCGGTTCGCAGGGAATATCAGATAAAAAGAGAAAGCTAAACCGGATTTTCCTCAGTTTTTTTTTCCTTACATATTCTTTATCAGACCGAAATCATATCCTCTCCCTGAATCCAGGGGATATCTCTCTGAACCGATTCAGAGACGGGAATTGACGAAAGCCATTTTTATTGAAAATTTGTCAGTTTAATTTCATGCTGGTATGATATTTGATGTGGTTATTTTTCAACATCTATTTTTATTAATTTAATTTAAACTTGAAAAGCCATGAAATCCATCAGCAAACTCAGCCTGATTTTAGGTCTGGCATGGTCCCTGACCCTGACGGCCACAGCCCAGAACAAATGGGTGATCGATAATGCTCACACCAGTATAAAATTTACTGCAACACATCTATTAATCTCGGAAGTGGAAGGAAACTTTAAAACCTTCAGCGGAACAATGGAATCTTCCAAACCCGACTTTACTGATGCAAAAATCAGCTTCAGCGTCGACATTGCCAGTATCAACACGGATAATGAAATGCGTGATAAACATTTAAAATCGGATGACTTTTTCAATGCTGATAAGTTCCCCAAAATGACATTTACCAGTACGTCCTTCAAAAAGCTCAAAGAGAACAAGTATGAACTTGAAGGTAACCTCACAATCCGGGATATTACGAAAAAGGTGAAATTTGACGTGAACTACGGTGGCATGGCCAAGGATCCATGGGGCAATACGCATATTGCCTTCAAAGCCCATACTTCCATCAACCGCTTTGATTACAATCTTAAATGGAATACTCTGACCGAGGCTGGCGGGGCAGTGGTGGGTAAGGACATTGATATTATAGTAAACGTGGAATTTCTTCCGCAGAAGCAGAATTAATTCCTTTCTATTGATACTAACAACCCGGGGGAATGCTTAAAAGCAGGTTGTCCCCCGCGTTATTGATTTAAGTTCTCCTGCTGTTCATCTTCTTTCCTTCCTCCCTTGTTCAGTCGCTGGTATACTGGCCTATATCGAATCAGCTTTGACAGTAATGTTATTTCCAGCGAAACAAAAGATGTAAGAGGTGTTTTTATAATTGACCCTGAGGATAAGATCAGGGCTATATTCTTTTACCCCATGAATGTTGGCAGGAACACTGAAGAGATCAGACGCACACTCCTGGCACCTGAGACAGGAAAAACGTTATCGGTCTTACTTTTCTTCCTGGTAGTCATCCTCGGTATTGATGCTCCAGATATTGTCCTTGGATTTTTCCCCTGTAATGATATTGTTCACTGCTGTTATTGCAGTCAGCATTGAATGGTCCTGGTTGTTGTATTTATGCATGCCATTTCTTCCAATCAAAAACAGGTTCTCTAGCGTATCTGTATATTCCCTGATTTCATTGAACCTGGAATAGGTCCCGAAGTATGCAGGATATGTTTTCGGCATCCGGATCAGTACGCTGTCGAGGACGTCCTCCTTATCGATAACTTCAATGCTGTCCAGTTCCCGGATGGCGAAATTGATGAAATCCCCATCCTTCATCTCCCATAGCTGATCTCCTTCATTGCAGAAATATTCCAGCCCGATCCAGACCTTGGAGATATCCGCAACCAGGTATGGAGACCAGTTATTGAATATCTGCAGCCTCCCGACTTTCACATCTCTTTCCTGGATATAGATCCAGTTATCAGGCACGAGGCCGTTCATCGTAGGGATTTTTGTCTCATTTTTTATTTTAAGTTTATTTAACAGCAGCCCGACAGTAATAAAATCACGATACTGAAGTCCTTCGCTTACATTCCTAACAGATACCGGGGCTTTATCTCCCAAGGCCCGGATAAGGTCCTTGACGGGCATTGAAGAAAAGAAATACTCCCCGGAAATCCTGGCCTGTTCGCCAGTCGCATTATCCTGATAAACGATTTCGGTCACCTGATTCTCCCAGCTGTTTATCCCAACCACCGCTGAATTCATAATTATCTTTCCACCCTTTTCTTCTATCATCCCGGCCACAGTTTCCCACATCTGCCCCGGGCCTAATTTAGGGTACATGAATTTCTCGATCAGGCTAGTAACTGTATTCTTCTGGTCTATTGAATTCTCGTTCCTGAAGATGGATCTCAGGGCATGCAGCAAGGCCTGGGAGACCGACAGTTCCTTGATCCGTTGCGCCCCCCAGTCGGCAGCGATCTCGCTGCATGGCACTCCCCAGACCTTTTCAGTATAATCCCTGAAAAAAGTCTTGTATAATTCGCTCCCGAACCTGCTCGTGAAAAAATCTTCCAGCGACCTGACATTTCTTACCGGGAATATCTTCACCCACATATAAGTAAAAAAGATGTTAATGATCCTGATGATCCCCAGGTTCGAAAGGGTCTTAAAATTCAAGGTGATCGGATAATCAAAAAAATTTTTAAGAAAAAACACGCGGGATAACCTGTTTCTTATGAGCATGACCCTGTCGGTTTTTTCGGGATCAGGACCGCCGGGTGAAAGCTTGACCCGGGTCTGCTTTTTCCTGTAGGTTATCTCCGTAAGGATGTCGTCCTTTGAATCTGCGCCCTGGACAGGCAGGATTTCCTGCCACCATTTCATCACTATGTCGGATTTTGAGAAGAACCTGTGCCCACCGATATCCATTCGGTTCCCATGGTGGACAATAGTTTTCGATATTCCCCCTATGTCATTCGTCAGCTCAATGACCACTGGTCGGATGTCAGTTTTTTTAACAAGTTCGTACGCGGCAGTGAGCCCGGCGGGACCAGCTCCGATGATTACTGCAGTTTTACCCATGGCAAGGATCAGGTGGATGGTGATTGAATTCGGATAGTTAAACTTCAAAAATACAGGTTTTCTCCGGATTGGCATGACAAGTTTGCAACAAGAACAAAATGATCCGATTTGTTTGTATTTTTACAATATAAAAACAATAGCTATGAAAGCACCGGGATTTTTTCCACTGTTGATTTGCTCCCTTCAGGGATCCCATGACAGGCTATGCTGTTGGTTCATTTGGCACCATAATGATTACCATGGACGGGGGAGCTACCTGGATTCCACAGCTTTCGGGAACTTCACAGCATCTAAATTCAATCTGTATAACTCCTGACAATTCAGCTTTCGCGGCAGGCACAAGCGGAACGGTTCTCCGGACAACAGACATGGGAGTGGGTGTGATGCCTTCCCTTCCGCCCTCATCATCCGGTTTATTCGTATGCCCAAATCCCTCCTCCGATATAATAACTGTAAAAACGGGAAAACTGACCGGCGACAGGTTTTACATTCTGAATATCATGGGACAGGAAGTTTTAACCCATGAAATTACCGGCCCGGCCTCAAGGATCGATATCAGCCGGCTGATGCCAGAGCTATATTTTGTGCGGGATAACGGAGAATCTGCTTCCGGGATTAAACTGATTAAAAAATAGATATAATTTCTGCCGTTGACGGGCAATTCACCATCCGGTGTGCGGTGCATCGGACGATGTTTGTTGAGATGGAATAAAATAAATATGGCAAACCGGTGTTTTGATATCATAGAGATCATTATAAATCAAACCAAATCATTGTAAAACCATGAAAACAACATCAAGATCATTATTCTCATCAATCCCGGTAATTGGCTACACCGCAGTATGGATCCTACTGATGATTTCACCGGCTTTTGCCCAGCAACCCGAAAGGAGTGCCGAAGACCGCGCAAAACACCAGACTGAAACAATGAAGACTGAACTGAAGTTAACTCCCGCCCAGGAAACTAAAGTGTATGCAATCAATCTGAAATATGCAGAAAAGATGGGTGATGTCCGCAATATAGCCGACACTGCAGCCAGGAGAAAATCATTTGAAACACTGAATAAGCAAAAGGATTCGGAATTGAAACCTATCCTCACTGCCGATCAGTTCAAATCGTACCAGAAAATGGTTGCTGATATGAGGGCAAAGAGACAGCAGGGCGGACAAATGCATTGATCCCTGTGTCACAGGTGGGATCAGTTTTTCTGTGTAGGTCTCATAACTAGTTGCTTCCCGGGATTACAGGGTTGTTTGCATCTTCTTCAAGGGATATTGTCTTGGCAGGCTTGAATTTTTCCTTTTCAACTTCTCTTTCACCCAAACTCTTGTTTTTTTGGTTAAGTTTCAGTTTATCCCATCTGAAGGCCGGTACTCCGACAGAAAAATAATATGACTGGCCATGAGTAATCGTTAAAATAGCTTGCGCATCAAAGGGCTGGCAATAAAATTCATGGGTTTTCAGCGAAATGTTGAGCGTACCTGAAGAATTAATTTTATAGATGAACAGGAAACGACCGTTGATTGTGCTCAGCTGTTTATCATTTAACAGTACGGCAATGTTATAATGCCAGGAATGTGAGGGGACATAAATATAGATTGTCGAATAATCCCCTCCTTCCGGGGCATTAGCCCGTGAGAAAGATTGGGCAGAAAGCATAACAGCTGCGAATACTGTAAGAAAAATAATTTTTGTTTTCATTGCCCGTTTTTTTCAGTTATTCGGCTTTAAAATAATAAAAAATCCGGATTTACAACCAATAACCCGTATTTACCAGCCTGGTTTTGTAAACTTTACAAACCTGAACTGACCCCTGTTAAAGATTCTGGATTTCCATGGCGGGAATGTCTATTATATGCAGTGTCCCCAATTCCCGGATTTTCCCTGCAAATACTTGAATACTGGAAATAATAACATCTGGAAAATATGTATTTTTGATACATGAAACCAAATTCCTGGTCCGCATGAAACGTATTCACTTTGCTGTCCTTCTCCTGCTCATCCTTGCTGGAACGGTTATTTCCTGCAGGAAAACCGGTCAACAGTCCTTCCCGGTGACATTCTATTCCTCAGCCATCATGGGATCCTCGTCCATAAGGATGTTCGCCGGCGGAACCGAGATCAAGGATACGGCCGTGATCAGCAAATTCATTAACAAATCTTCTTATTTCAACCTTTCATCCGTCGACCCCGCCGATTATATCACCTTCGAATCGTCCGATACGGCGGTGATCAGGAACCGTGGTACTAAATTCTTTATCAGCCATACGGCTGACCTTTTCCTGCTCTATTCCGCCACTACCATGGTCATGATAGACCCGGCAGACAGGGCGGCAGTTCTGCTCGACACAATGCAGGCATACAAATATAAAAAGATCGCTGTCCCGGCCGGGACCAACCTGCTTAACTGGATCACCAAGGAAGTTTGGGTGGCCCGTGGTGATTACCAGGCACTGGATATTTCCTACCTGTCCTATAAGATAAGCATCCCGGGAACCATCCGCAGCGGGGTCATCCCGAACGAATTCTATGAAGGTTGCATTGGGGCCTTCCGTTCAACCGACACAGTAGCATTTCAGACCTGCAGGCTGAGGATGATTGCCAGGTGAAATCTATTATGCCGAACAAACACCAGCGAATGGATCCGCAACAGGTAAAAATAACCCGCATCTATCGGATTAATTGAAAGTGAGCAAATAAAGCCAAAATGAAAGCCCATTTTCAGCCTGATGGTTCTGTTTACTATCATTGACTCCCTTATGCCGCAAACAATTAAACCCTGTAATATTCCGGATATGCTAAAAAACAGCGCGGTGAAAATAGAAATGCTCTTCCCCGGGGGAAAGTCAAAAGCATTAATCTTAAGCTTTGACGACGGCAGGGACGCGGACCGGAGGCTTGTGAAACTGATGAACAAATACGGGCTTGTCGGGACGTTTCACCTGAATTCAAACAAACTGGGTACAAAAAATTATCTTACAAGGGAAGAGGTCAGGGACCTGTATCGCGGCCATGAAGTATCAGTGCATTCAGTAAACCATCCCGATCTCACCAAATTATCAAAAAATGAGATTGTTTACGAAGTGGCTGAAGACCGCAGGGAACTCGAACGGCTGACAGGCGGCCTTGTCCGAGGATTATCGTATCCCTTTGGCAATTACAATGATACAGTAGTTGCGGTCATCAGCGGGCTTGGAATCGAATATGCAAGGACAGTGAAGGACACATATGGCTTTGACATCCCGGATAATTTCCTTGAATGGCACCCTACGATCCACCAGTTTGCCCAGGCTTTTAATAAGCCTGGCGATACTGTTAACGATAACAAGGAACTGGCGGGTTTTTACAGGCTAGTTGACAATTTTCTTAAAACCGATAACCTTGCACTTCTCTATGTCTGGGGACATAGCTTTGAGAATGACAGCCCCGGCGGCAGATGGGCCAAGATGGAAAAATTCTTCAAAATGGTTGCGAACAACCCAGACGTATGCTATACGACACAGATCGCATTGGTTGATTATATCCATGCCTTTAAAAACCTGAAATTCACAGTTTCCAAAAGCATGGCGACAAACCTGGGCTCGATCGATGTATGTATAAAAATCAACAGTAACTTCTTCCTCATACCAGCTAGTAAGACCGTGGTTTTGTGAAATCATGGCAGACCTGCCCCGCTATCGGTGAAATATTTCGAGATAGCCTCATCTTTTTTACTGAAAGTATCGGGTTGCAAACCGGAGAAGATAATTTTTTTAGGTTTTCTGCTATTCCCTGTCTACATTCGTACCGGGATTCCCAAACCATTGTTTATGAAATGGATGTTCGGCATCTTTATGGTCTTTTTTTCGATTTTTGCCTGTGCCCAACAGGGCCGTGAAAAATATTCCTCTTTCGATTATATGTGGATGAATATTGGAAATGAAGGCTTTTCGGCAGGCCATGCTATTTATACCAGTCTTGCCTTCAGTCCGGCCGACGGTCAACCCTGTGTCGCTTTCTGCGATGACAGTCTTTCAGGCAAGGCAGCCTTGATGAAGTTCAACGGGATCGATTGGGTTTATGTCGGGACAAGGGGTTTTTCAGCCATGGGAGCAGCTTATACAAGCCTTGCCTTCAGTCCGACTGACAGTCTGCCTTACGTAGCTTATCAGGATGCTGTAAATTATTATGAATTTGCCTCGGTAATGAAATATAACGGCACAGCCTGGGTTTATGCCGGGTCAGAGGGCTTCTCCCCGAGTATCGCTGAATATACAAGCCTGGCCTTCAGTTCCTACGGCCAGCCTTTTGTAGCCTTCAGGGACTTCGAAAACGGGGTCAGCGTCATGAGATTGAGCGGTAATGTTTGGGCTCAGGTAGGTAACAGACAGTTTTCGGCAGGTGATGCGGAATATATCTCCCTGGCCATCAACCCGGCCGACAAGCAGCCATGGGTCGTATATGAGGACAAGGCTGATTCAGGCAAGGCGACAGTCATGAGGTTTAATGGGGCCGGTTGGGTAAATGCAGGACCGGCAGGATTTACAGCCGACAGCGTCTGGTTCACAAGCATCGCTTTCAATCCATCCGACGGCCTGGCATATGTGGCTTATGCCGACTTCAGCAGTCCTTATAAAGCCGAAGTAATGAAATTTGACAGCACACACTGGGTCTCCGTCGGTGATTCCGGGGCTTCCGGCGGGCCAGTCAAATGGGTCAGTCTGGCGTTCGACCCGGAAGGCCACCCATGTGTCTCTTATTCGGATCTGGAAGATCCCGGCAACAGGGCAACAGTAAGGAAATATGACGGGAACAATTGGATTGGTATAGGGAATGTGGATTTCTCAGCAGGGCAGGTTTTATATACAAGCCTTGCATTCAGGCCATCAAACGGCCAGGCTTATCTTGCATACCAGGATTGGGGAAATTCAGGGAAGTTGACAGTCATGTATTTTAATGGTTCTGTCGGTACAGGAGACATCCAACCAACCCGGCCCATCATTTATCCGAATCCCTCATCCGGCAAAATAACCATAAAAACCAGCAATAGTGGCCGTTTTTCCATTTTAAATTTTAACAGCCAGGAACTCATTTCGGGTCCGGTAACAGGACCTGCAACGCAAATCGACATCAGCGGCCTTTCCCCTGGGGTTTATGTTGTGCGCGTAACCGGAGAAAATTCGGTGATGGCTGAGAAAGTCATAAAACCTTAAGCCGGGTTCACTTAAAAAAAGCCCTGCACTCCGTGCAAGGCTTTTCGTGTTGTCGGGGTAGCAG
>Ga0182027_10008262_pt1 | contig 15187 bp, 14 predicted proteins | sample 712E1DmetaG_FD_121300 | JGI IMG/M metagenome (GOLD analysis project Ga0182027, IMG submission 121300) | Permafrost microbial communities from Stordalen Mire, Sweden - 712E1D metaG (Illumina Assembly) | ecosystem: Environmental > Terrestrial > Soil > Wetlands > Permafrost | place: Sweden... | reverse complement strand
TTTGATTTTATTGGATTCCATAAATAATCACTCCCACTTCCTGCTGCTGATGGAGCAGACGTTCAAGAAAAGAAAGAACCCTATGACCGATAGATAATAAATGATGTCTCTGCTGTCGATGACTCCGCGTCCGATGCTCTCAAAATGGCTGCTGAGACCGACGTAGGTGAATACCGGCACCAGCGCGGAAGGGAGCGCCATGGTAACAAACGGGTGGCCCATGATAAACAGTATGAAGGTGAACACCACCCCCAGAATAAATGCCACGATCTGGTTTTCAGTCAATGACGATACCCACAATCCGATTGCCAGGTACGCGGCGCCCATGAAAACCGCGCCGATGTACTGGCCCACGATCTGCCCCGCGTCGGGGTGCCCGATGATCGCGATAGAAATCGGTATGGTAAGCGACAGGAGCAATACGATGATCAGGAGCGCCAGGCTTGCCAGGAATTTACCGATGACCACTTCAAGGTCCTTGACCGGCCACGTGAGCAGAAGCTCCAGGGTCTTCATCTTTTTTTCCTCGGCCCAGCAGCGCATGGTGATGGCCGGCACGAAAAAAAGGAATATCCAGGGCAGGAGGCCGAAATACGCCCGCATGTCGGCCTGGTTTACGATAAAGAAGCCCTGGAAAAACAGGAACGTGGTCACGATCAGAAAAACGGTGATAAAAATGTAGGCGATGGGGGAAAGGAAGTATGCCTTGAATTCCCTTTTGAAAATTGACATGATGTTTTCCATTATTGGCCCCTTGTAAGTTGTGTGAAGACGTCTTCCAAACTTGCGGACTCGCGTTTTAATTCCGCGAGACTCCAGCCGTTCTCAAATACGCATTTATATATCTTTTCGCCGATGTCCTGATTGTCCTGCGCGACGACGACGGCGTCAACCCATTCGCCCGATTGCGCGGCCTGCACACGGGCCACTCCTTCAAGCGTTTTGAGTTTCGATTCGACCGCGGTCCTGTCGGCCTTGAGCCTCAGGACATACCGGTTTTCCTTGTTCATTTTGGCGGTAAGTTCGTCGGCTGTTCCCGAAGCGACGATCGAGCCCTGATTGATAATAATAATATGATTGCATGTGGCCGAAACTTCGGACAAAATATGAGAGCAATAGATGACTGTTTTCTCTTTTCCCATGTTCTTGATAAGCTGCCGGATTTCTATGATCTGGTTCGGGTCTAGTCCCGACGTGGGTTCGTCGAGGATGAGAAGCTGAGGGTCGGCGAGCATCGCCTGGGCAAGGCCGACGCGCTGACGGAACCCTTTTGAGAGGTTTCCGATCGGTCGTGCCGCCATTTTCGTCAGGCCGCAAACCTGAAACATCTCGTCGATACGGGAAGCAAGGGTGCGTCCTCTGATCCCGCGGATCTCGCCGACGAATTGGAGATAATCCTTGACGAGCATGTCATTATAGAGCGGCGTGCTTTCCGGGAGATAGCCGATCTTTTTGCGGACTTCCAGATCATTTTCAACCGTATCCATTCCGTTTACCCTGATCGTTCCGCTGGATGCGGGGATATAACAGGTAATGATACGCATCGTTGTGGTTTTTCCCGCGCCATTTGGCCCCAGGAAACCGAGGATTTCCCCCTTTTTTACCTCGAAACTCAGGTTCTTGACCGCATGGACCTCCCCGAATTTTTTATTGAGGTCCTTTACTTCCAACATGACCGAATTATTTGTAGAACTCATAATTGTACCACCATGGAAAAGTGCGTTAATCAAACATTCTATTATGCAATAGTTTGCTGAAATTAAAATTTGATTTAAAAATTTAGAGCCAATAAAATGGTTTTTGAAAGGGCCAATGTCAATGTGTATTGTTGCATTAGCAATTTTGAACGATTATTACGATTGAAAAATAATAATATTGCAAAAAAGATATGGAAAAAAAAAGAGAAAACCCTAGAGGTTTTCCCTTTTTGGACGGCGAGTATTGAAGGACATTTAATCCGCCTTCTTTTTTGTCTCCTGGATCTGAATGCGGATTTCCTGGCAGGATTTCTTAATGTTTTGCAAACATTTACGGGCCCTGGTCCCGGCGGACTTGTTGCCGCGCTCAAATTTCTCAATTTCAACCTTTAAAATCTCGATTTCGTCCAACAATTTTTGAAGGTTCATGATGGGCTCCTTATAAAAAAGTTACTATTGTTCTGATTAATGAAAATATAAATATGCAATGTGCAACGTGGCGATGCACGATTTTTTTTAAAATTTATCGCACCGACATATCGAATAGAAAATAAGGTCCGGCCGATGTCGCGGCCGAGGCTGCTTTCTTCAGGAGCGGAAATTTATTAAATAATTCATCAAACAGCATTTTTTTTAGAAACGATTCGTTTCTTTTCTTTTCAATGACCGCTGTTTTGTCGGAAAGCCCGCAATACCCCTTTAGATATGCGAGGGCGTCTTCGTAACTGCCCAGAGTGTCCACAAGCCTGGCGCCTATGGCCTGCCTGCCGGTAAATATCCTTCCGTCGGCGATGGGAAGCAATGAGTCGATCTTGATAGACCGCGCGCGGCTTACGTCTTCGATGAATTGAAGATGGATGTCATGGATCAATGCCTGAAGGTATGCCCGCTCCCGGGGCGTTAATTCGCGGTGCGGGCTCCCCACGTCCTTGAGTTCTCCCGCCTTGATCACTTCGACATCTACCCCGATTTTGTCAAGGAGTTTGTAATAGTGGGGAAAGCTCATTATCGCGCCGATGCTGCCGGTTACCGAGCCCGGATTGGCGAAGATTTTAAAAGCGGGGGAGGCGATATAATAGCCGCCCGACGCGGCGAGATTTCCCATGCTTACCACGAGGGGTTTGTTGACGTCGCGAAATTTCATGACTTCTTCGAATATTTCCTGAGAAGGGGCGACGGCGCCGCCGGGCGAGTCTATTCGGAGAATGACCCCGGCTACGGCGTCGTCTTCGCGCAGGTCACGTAATTGTTTGACATAGTCTTCGGAAGAATAAATGACATCGCTTATCTGGACAAGTCCGACCTTATGGGAGGAGAAGGTTGAAAATTTTAATGAGGTGGATTCATTATTGACGGACATGAGAACTATGCCGAGAACTATTGGCGTTGCGAGGATCGCTCCGATGGCGATCTTCTGTTTTTTTGTCACAGTTCCTCCGACATGGGTACTCTAAGCACCTCGCCGGGCATCAAGGTGGAGTCGGGTTGAAGATTGTTGATGAGGCCGAGTTCCTTGACCGCGACTTTAAATGATTGCGCAATGTTCCAGAGATTGTCGCCTCTGCGCACCTTATAATAAACGATGTGCTTTCCTTGAACCGTTTCATTGGCCTGACTGATGGCGGGCACGGCTTCTTTCGCGCGTCGAATAATGTTCGAAACCGGCGTTGAGGTCACTGCCGGTTTGTAAATAGTCACGATTTCCCCGGCGCGCAGGCACCTGTCGCTTGAAAGATGGTTCCATTTGCACACGTCGTTCTTATCGACCCTGAAGAGCTGTGAAAGGCCCCAGACGCAGTCGCCCGCCCTGACTTTGTATTTTATTATCCGCATTCCGGAAATTTCCGTTTCCGAAAAGCGCCGGCGTGAAGTAAACGAACTTGCCCTAATAATCGGTCCGTGTGAAGCGTCAGGGTTTAACGGTACAGGCACGGAAATTTCCTGACCGCAAGCTATGCGGTCATGCTGGGGGAAATTATTAAGGGACAGCAGCGCCTCAACGGGAACATTGAAGCGCTGCGCAATGCCTTTAAAAGTTTCGCCCGACCGGACCCGATAGGTTGACCAAGAGACGATGAAATCGGCCGGAGACCGTCTGTACGATGCAAGGAACCTGGCTTTGGCGCCTTTAGGAAGATACAATATGACGTGTTGTTTATTAGGGTGCGTGCACCAGTGCAAAATATGCGGATTGAGATCGCGCAGTTCTTCCGGGGAGAGGTTCAAACTGTCGGCCACCGTATACAAACTTATGCAATCGTTAATATCGACGGTGTCGAGATCGAAGGTGTCCGTCACTTTGTCCGAGAAGCCGTAACATTGTGGGTTCTTGGCGATGATGAGCGCGGCAATGAATTCGGGAATGTAATTCTTTGTTTCCCTGGGGACGCGAAGCTGCCAGAAATTTTTCGTAAAGGCCCTGTTTACGGCGGAGGCCATGCCGTTTTCCCCGCAATTATACGCCGCAAGGGCTATCTGCCAGTCATTGAACTGATTGTACAGCTTTTTCAAATAACTGGCGGCCCCCTGCGTTGACTTTAAGAAATCCCTGCGTTCATCGATCCATCCGTCCTTGCGCATGCCGTATGTCGAACCGGTTGAAGCGATGAATTGCCATATTCCCGCCGCATGCTTACGGGAATAGGCAAGGGGGTTGAAACCGCTTTCGATAAGGGGAAGGTACGACAGGTCGGTGGGCAGCCCGCTATCGGCGAACATTTTTTTGATCTCCGGCAGATAGTAATACGCGCGCGATATCCATTTATCAAGCGGCCCCTTCTTGCCATGTCCCAGGAAGTAAAGCGCCTTGTACACCCGGTCGTTCCACACGATGGGAAAGTTGAACGTTGATTTTTCCCGGCTTATGATTTTGTGCATGAACATGCTGTCGGAGGCCGGGACCTTGATTGAATCCAGGGACCGCGCCAACTGCTTCTGGAACGCGGCAACGGAGATTTCCTCGGGAAGGCTGTCGGAATAGGCGGGCGGCATGAGTTCGGTATATATCCGGGCGATGTCTTTATAATAATTTTCATAATAGTCTTCGGATTCGGCCCATCCGCTGTCGCTTGACTGGATGATTTTAATGTCCTCCATTGCTTCCAGCAAAAGTATGTGCGCGGCTTCGAAATCGTCATGTTTGCAGGCAAATTCCGCACCATTGATGAGGGAGTCGATGTCGGCGTCATCCATGACTGAGGCAGCTTGCAGGCCGCCGCTTCCCACGGAGGAATCAGGGGGAAGCGACGGCCTGCCGCCGGTCACGATTACGGCGATTGCCGGTGCTTTTGTCAATTTGGCATGTGATGCGGCGCATCCGGAGAAAAAAATACTGCTCGCGGTTCCGATGCACAGTGCGATGAGGGACAGTTTACTTTTCATTGTTCTTCTAAAACAAAATAATTGTTAATCGCAAGAACATGGAAAAAAATCCATAACCCACAAAAAAATAATAAAATACAAAAGTCGTATCTTTTGTGACTTTTAACAAAAGACGGAAAGCGATTAAAACATGGCCTTTATATTTATTATATCACTGGTTGGTGGAAAAAGGCAATAGCTAAATTTATGAAGTCACGGCATTCAATCTTATTTCCGGGAAAGCATGCTTTTCGAGACCTGAAATAAATACGACACTTTTAAGCATGAATCCCTGTTTTGAACGGCATTCGGAAATGGCCTCTCTGATATTCATTTCAACATTTTTAATTTTGGACCCGCAATAATTCACAAACATCCTTGTTTTTTGCGGGCAAGCGTCATAATGCGGACACTGCATACAAGAAATTTTAAATAATTGCATCTGCATCTCCTTTTAAAAAAGGATGGGGACCGGTCATCTGAGTCATCCCAACGAAGCTTTTATAATTTCAATAACTTAATTATATACAACAATGGGTTGTGTGTCAAGGATTAAATGGACTCAACAGATTGTGAGTCGGCTATCTCCTTTAAATTTAGAAAGTTAGGGAATCATATATTTTTTGTTATTTAATTTTTAAATTAAAAAGTATATTTTGAGTGTATCGAGGTGAAGATGAACGGAGGACAATATTTTTTTTAAAACGGAGCCTAAACTATGGAAAAGACTTCATACGAATTTTTAGAAAAATTAATGAATACTCATACTCCGTCCGGTTTTGAATCGGAAGGGCAATTGCTTTGGAAAGAGCGTACTAAAGCCTTTGCGGAAAAAGTGTCTTCAGATGTCCATGGAAATATGATCGCCAGCATCAATCGAAATGCTCCGACCCGTATCATGCTGGCGGGACATTGCGACGAAATCGGTTTCATGGTCACACATATTTCAGATGACGGGTTCATTCATTTTGCCGCCATCGGCGGTATCGACACGAGCGTACTGGCTGGCAAACCGGTCCTTTTTTTGACCAAAGACAGGATACGGGGCGTCATCGGGAAAAAACCCATCCACATGCAGGAAAAGGAAGACCGCAAGAAAGTGGTTGACATAAAAGACCTTATCATCGACATCGGGTCGAAAAGCAAAAAGGAAACCGAAAAGTACGTCACCGTTGGCACACCGGCATGCATCTTGTCGAATTTCATGCCGCTCTTGAATGATTTTATCGCGTCGAAAGCATGGGACGACAAGGTGGGCGCATTCGTGGTTTCGGAGGTCATCAGGGTCTTGAGCGCAAAGAAACAGCTCAAGGTCGCAGTTTACGGGGTATCCACGGTGCAGGAAGAGATCGGCTGCCGCGGAGCGCGGACATCGAGTTTCGGTATTGAGCCGCATGCAGGGATCGCCATCGACGTCGGGTTTGCCACCGACGTTCCGGGCGACGACAAGAAGACGTTCGGAAATGTCAAGCTCGGCAAAGGCCCGATACTTCACCGGGGGGCAAATATCAATATCCCGCTGAGCAATTTCTTCAAGGAGGCCGCTCGCAAGGCCAAAGTGCCCGTGCAATGGACAGCCGAGCCCGGGGCGACGCCAACCGACGCCGACGTGATCCAGATAAACCGCAGCGGGGTCGCGGCGGGGCTCGTTTCCATCCCGACCCGGTATATGCACACGCCGGTTGAGGTTTGTTCGCTGTCGGACATTGACCACACGGTGAAACTCGTGGCCGAGACGATACTCTCGCTTCCCAAGTCGCCCAATTTTCTGCCATATTGATAAAAATGTATCGCACAATGCGATGCCATAAGACGACCGGCAGTTCCTAAACTCGCGTTATTTCCTCGCCAACGTGATTATCACAAACCGCGTCCAGGCGCTTTGTTGAATTACCACGGAAAGTCCCACACAATTGATTAATCCCCGGATTTGTTTGCGGCTTTTAACGGATTCATGAAAGAAATTCGCGAACAGCATCGTGTGATCGGCCAGGCAAAAGCGTCCTCCCGGACGCAGCACCCTTGCAATCTCATGAAGTCCTTTCACCTGGTTGGCCCAATGGTGAAACGATAAGCTGCTTACCACAAGGTCGAAAGATTGGTCCGGAAAAGGAAGCGATTCGGCGGTCGAAATTTTGAATTCCGCGATTGGATTGAGGCGTTTCGCCTCGGAGATCATCTGTTCCGCCGGATCAACGCCGAATAATTGAGCTTGCGGCCAGCGGGTTGAGGCAACCCGTAGGAATCGACCCGTTCCGCAACCTACATCGAGCACGGTGCGCAGTGGTCCGTCGGCGCCCGCCTTGTCGATCAGTTTGAACATTTTGTTGTGAATCGGCCCAAAGTACAATCGCTGCATGATTGAACGGTCGTACGTTTTTGCCCAATTGTTGAAACGCTGGATGTCTTTTGAAGAATTTGAAAGCATAACGAATTTCTCATCGGTCTGAAGCGGCCGCTCATCGTTCCATAAGAATTTTATAGAGGATTTCAAAATTTGATCCGGATATTATTTTGTTCCAATCGCCAGCATGTGCGCCTGTTGCTATTGTCCCGTTCGCCTTGTAAATTCTTATCAGCAAAGTCCTGAATTTATTGTTTTTCATGTCAATCTCGGTTTGCATCATTGTCTTGGGTGAGGTTTGTCGTAAATTTGCTATTGTTTCATACAGTATGATTTCATGCGCGTCGCCAAATCTGGATTTGCTTTCTTTCATGCAAGGTGGAACATATCCTTCCGCGACTTTTTCCGCCGATTTGCTGATAATTTCAGAATCTTGTTCATTTTTTTTTATCGCTGAGGCCGGAACATCCTCAATCCATACCCTGAGAATGCCGTTTTCTAAAATTTCAATGCTGCTTGAGTCATAAAACAGCATGTCGGCGAGTTTTTTATGTTTTTCCGAAAAGCCGATGAGCTTCCATGCCGCGTTTGGTTGATTGATAATCGCGCGCAATTGGGATGTTTCTTTTCTTAATTGGGGGCTTTGGATTTTTTCCGCCTGCTGTCCCGCTTCTTCGGAAAAACCGTTAGTTCCTGCAAAAACAATAAGCAGGCATAAAAATATTTGGATTTTAGCCATCATGGAGATCCTTCCGGTCTAAGATCGCAGAAATAAAATCGGTCAACCCGCTTGACAATCTCACCTGTGCTGAAAAGGATATTTTTCTTGAAAATTGGCCCATCGAACACGAACGAATGAAACTCGCCGTTTTCACCGCAGCAATCGACGTTTTTGGGAAGATCCGATAAAAATGATTCGTCAAACACCCTCCCGCAGAATTTTCCATCGAGTTGTTTTCCGTCAACACAGGTGACAATCGCCTTGAATTTGAGTTCGATAAACCGTTTGGCAAGGACATAACTGCTTTGTTTCCAGAGCGGGAACATACCCTTCATGCCGATTTTGGCAAGATTTTCCTCCCGGTGCTTTTTAAGGTCTTCGAGAAAAATATCGCCGAATGCAACGGAATCCGCTCCCTCGTTTTTATACCGTAGAAGCACCGCCTTCATTTTTTCCTCATACTCATCATTCGAGGAATTTTTCGAAATGACGACTTTCTCAAGCAGGAGTCCGATTGATTCAGCCTGTTTTTCAAGAAGCTCTTGCCTGACTCCGTGCATGCTTATCCGGCCGAAATCGGCGGTGACTGTTGTCAGCAGGGCGAGAATATCAAAGTTCCTGTTGTTTATCAAACTGTGCAGGGCAAGCGCGCTATCCTTCCCGCTGCTCCATGAAAATAGGATTTTTTCCGGCATTTTATCTCTTTCCAGTTTTTTTTATCTTTCTCTCTTAAAATACATCTGAGTATTTTAAAACAATGAATTTTATCGCCGATTTCCATATCCACTCCCGTTATTCCCGCGCGACAAGCAAGGACTGCCGTCCTGAAAAGCTCGATTTCGGCGCCCGGACAAAGGGCATCGACGTCGTGGGCACCGGCGATTTTACGCACCCGGAATGGCGGAAGGAATTAAAGGAAAAATTAGAATTAAATGAAAATGGCCTCTATTGTTTGCGAGAGCAATTCCGGGAAGAAAATGGGATTAACGAAAAAAAAGTGCAGTTTATCATTTCCGGCGAAATAAGTTCGATTTACAAAAAGAACGGAAAGACCCGGAAAGTCCATAACGTTATCATGCTTCCCGATCTCGACGCGGCGGAGCGCCTGAGCAAAAAGCTTGAGGCAATCGGCAATGTCCACTCCGACGGAAGACCAATACTGGGGCTTGATAGCAAGATTTTACTCGAAATTACCCTGCAAACCTGTCCGGAAGCGCTTTTTATTCCTGCGCACATCTGGACGCCGCATTTTTCCGTGTTCGGCGCAAATTCCGGCTTCGACCATATCGAAGAATGTTTTGAAGACCTGACAAGCCATATTTACGCCCTGGAAACCGGCCTGTCCTCCGACCCGCCGATGAATTGGCGGCTGTCAATGCTCGACCGTTTCGCGCTCGTGTCGAATTCCGACGCGCATTCTCCCGGCAACCTGGCGCGGGAAGCCAATATTTTTAATACGGATCTTTCTTATGAGTCAATTTATGCCGCGTTAAAAAACAATGACCGAAAAGCGTTTGCCGGAACTATAGAATTTTTTCCTGAAGAGGGGAAATACCATCTTGACGGGCACCGCAATTGTGCCGTGCAATGGGAACCGTCGCGAACAAGGGCGGCGTCGGGCCTGTGCCCTGTGTGCGGAAAAAAACTTACGATCGGCGTGCTTCACCGGGTCGAAGAACTCGCCGACCGAAAGGAAAATTTCCTTCCGCCGCACGCGCGCACTTATGAGCGCACTATTCCGCTCGCGCAAATCTTAGGCGCATGCCTTGGAACCGGCCCGGCAAGCAAAAAAGTCGCTGAAAAATACCGGCTTATGCTCAGCGCATTGGGACCGGAATTGTCTATTCTTCGCGAAACCTCAATTTCCGACATCAAAACATGCGCCGGAGAGCGCATCGCCGAAGGAATTCGCCGCGTTCGGGCGGGAGAGTTGAGCATCAGCGCAGGGTATGACGGCGAATACGGCAAGATTAAAATATTTGATTGACATGATGTGAAAATGCACGGTATACTGATTATTGTCTGAATCCTGATTCCCTGGATACGCGGGGTATTCAGATGATGTGTGCTTAAATTCAAAATTGATAAGTTGCAATTATCCTGGCAATCCTTTAATCCTGAATATCCTAATTCGGACTATTTTATTGAAAAGGATTTTAAATGGTACGTCGTTTGACGATGATGCTGTTCGTGTTAGCACAATGCGTTTTTTCTTTCGGTCCAACACCAATTATAACCCTCGTCTTTCCTTCCGGCGCAAGATCCTATGGAATGGGTGAAGTCGGGACTGCATTGGCTGACGACGAAGACGTCCTTTTTTATAATCCTGCCGGGTTGTCAATGAGAAATGATCGATGGCACGGTGGTGCGGTAACCAACTTTTACGAACATCTTCTGCCGGTATTTAATATCCCTGGTTTATGGCATTATGGGGTCGAAGGAATTTATCAACCTCAATTCTGGAACTGGTGTGGGATCGGTATTTCCTATAATCTTATTAATTTCGGTATTAACGAATGGACAAATGATTTGGGTCTTGAGATTGGCCGCGCCAGAAGCAGTGAATCTGTTACAGGAATCTACTGGGGTTTCAATTTAGAAGGCATCGGGTTAAAAAATCATTACTTTGGAGTATCAACAAAATATGTTTATTCGGCTTTGGCTCCAAGCTACGGACCCGGAAATGAGGGAACTGGCCAAATTATTGCTTTTGATATAGGATATATCTGGAAGTTTCTTCCTTCAATGAGGTTCGGTTTGAACTTGCAAAACATGGGACCCAATATTTTTTACATTTCACAGCAAGAGGAGGACCCAATTCCATTCACCTTGAATATGGCTTTGGCATATTCAAGAGATTTTGTGGCTGATAACGGTATTACTGTCAGTCAAGTACGGGCGGAAATCCGCACAAACAGGGTAATAGAAAAAAATTATGTCGATCAACCACCAGATCTGTTTTATACGGCTATTTACACAGGCTTTATTCATGATACATCAAGCACTTTTAAAGAACAGCTTGGCGCATTTAATGTTCATTTAGGTGCGGAATATACCCTTTTCAATACCTTTTCAATTCGGTCCGGGTTTCTATACGATGATGCAGGATTACGGGTTGAGAACCATTGGGGATTCGGAATAGAATTATTTAATCATTTTCAATTGGATCAATATTGGATTTATTCCCCGGAAGGCTACTTAGGCTGGCTTTTTCACAACGGGGGAAGCAACGGGGCTCGCGACGGTCAATGGGGCATCAATTTCACCTTCTTTAATATATTCAAATGGACGGCCGCCGACCACACCTGGTGGAAAAACTAGTAAAAGACCAATAGGCACAATTTTCCTTTCCCCCGGTATTTGATGCCCTGAACCGTTTAACAAATCCTTCAAAAAACCTGAAAAAAGCATAAAGCTTTTTGCTTCCTTTTGCCCTTAATGTTATTATAATTCAATACGATATAAAATTTACAAACCCTAACCGTTTCCAATGGCATATTAGTTGCTCATTTAGCTGGCGCTAACTCTGTCTGGATTATGTTCATGTCATGGAATAAAAGGAAAATGATATGAAGTTGTCGCTCAAAGAACTCATCATCATCGTGGCAATATTGACCCTCTCATTTCCCGTTGTCTATGTGCTCATGATGCTGGCAACCGGTACTGCGCGTATCGAGTTTAATCAGCCAGTAAAGGCAAAAAAAGACGAACGGGAAGTCAAACTGATGAGGTTTAATGCAAAAAAGGATTCACTGGAGGCGGTGCAGTCGCAGACTTTTTTTGCAATCGAAAAGCAAAAGGGAGATTTGGACGAAGAAAAGAAAAAAATGGCTGAGCAGCAAGACCATGTTACCATGGTTGAGCAGGAACTCGAAAAGACCCGCAACGAACTTACCGAGGAACGGAAAAAACTCGAAAAGCTGGTCGGCCAGAGCGATGAACTTGACAAAAAGAGATTAAAGCAGCTCGCGAAAGTATACAGCGCCATGCGCCCCGAGGAAGCGGCCAGGATTCTGGAAACGCTTGACGATGACTTGCTTATCAATATCCTGGGCGCAATGGGCGATGACCGGCAGAAGGCCAAAATATTGACGGCGCTTTCGCCTGACAAGGCCTCGCGCGTGAGCAAAAAAATAGGTAAACCAATAACATCGAAGTAAAAAACGTTTACCATAATGAAGGGAGGTGAAACCATGAACTCTGAAATGCCTATGATGAATTTACTACCTGGCAATATTAAATCTATAAATAGTACTTCTGGACCAAAGGCCGCAAAAATTGGGGTAAACGACCCCCAAAGCGCGGCCGAGGAGGGAGTTGCCGCCAGTGAGACGCAGAAAGACCGGGAACCCGATTCAGGGACCAGGTTTAAGGAAATATTGGAATCGGTTGTCAAAGCCAACAAACAGGCGGCTGACAAAGACTGCAAGGACGGAACATCTTCATCGGGCCAGACGCCGGACGCTTCAACCGGCCTGCCGGTTGATTTTAATGAATTGACGGCCGAACTTGCGGCCCTTGGCATAAGCCCCGCGGACCTGGGTATGAATGCGTCGGACCAGGCGGCCGGCGGGACGCAGGCGGAGCAGGCGTCAAAAATCGTCCAGAACGCCATTTTAAAAATTTCGCAGGCGCTCAATATCAGCATCAACCAGGGACTGGGAAATTTGCAAATGGCAAATCCTTCCCAGAACGTGATCGACCAGTTTGCGGATATCCTCAACGCGCTCAAGGGCATTGCCGGTCTGCTTGACGATGCGGTCAAGAGCAATCAGCCGATCGAAATAAGCGGGAAAGTTTTCGACGTTGCTTCGGCGTCCGCGGTCGAGCAAATGATCAGGGTGGAGACGTTCCAAATGGAGGTGGGCCTTGAAATGGCCGGGGTTTCGGGCGACGTCGCGCAATCGGCGGCACAGAAAAACAATCTGCCCGCGAGCAGCGGTATTGTCACGGCGTTGGACCCCGCGCTCATCTCCATGCCGGCTTCCCAGATCAATCAGGCGCTTGGCAGCGTTCTTCTTTCAAATGAGCAGACCGTCGAGACGCTTTTTTCTAAACTTGCGGGGTCGCTGAAAGGCGATGCGGTGTCCGATAAAACGCAAATCGTCAATAAACTCGCGACGTTGGCGGCGGACGCCGATAAAAATGCCCAGGTGGAAACGGTTCCCAACGGGGCAATTGAACAGGCCAAAAGGGCGCCTGATCCGGGCGTGATTGATTCCAAAGTTATGCGCACGTTGTTAAAGATCGATACGGTGTCCGGCGCTACGGAAGCAGGAAATGCCGCCGCCGCGAAGGGGAGCGAAAAACTGGACCTCTTCGCGACGATGAAGATAATCCTTGCAAAGGACCTTGACGGCTCTAACGAGTCGGGTGAGGACAAGGCCGGGGCAATTCCGGCCGGAGTTGACGCGGCAAGTGGAACATCCAATTCCATTTTGAACACGGCTGAACTCCAAACACCAGCGCCTCCCAGGACCATTGAAGAATCGGTCATGAACCAGCTTACGGACAAGGTCCAGATTGCGATTAAAACAGGAGTGACCGAAATACGCCTGCTGTTAAAGCCTGAATCGCTCGGAGAGATGCGGGTCAAGCTCACGATGGACGGAGATAAGGTGATGGGAAAGATATACGTCGAAAACCAGCAGGTCAAGCACATTGTGGAGAGCAACCTTCAAATGCTTAAAGATTCGCTTGCCCAGCATAATTTGCAAGCCGGATCGTTTGACGTCAATGTGGGCGGCGGCGCCAGGGAGCATTTGGAGGAAATGGCGGCAACGTCGCTGAAGAATGGATCGAATACGGGCAAGGACCGGGCGGAAAATCCCGAAAACCATGGAAATAATAACGGCGTTTCGACCGGACAGGAAACCGGTCGCCGGTTCGGCACGAATACTATTGAATATTTTGTTTGAAATGAGGAGGTGAATACACAATGTCAACAATTACAACACCTATTAGTTCAATCAGTGGCCTAAACCAGTCATCAATCGGCGCGGGGACAACGGTCACCGCGTCGGTCAATTCCGATGGGACGTCGGTGGACGCAACTACGAGCACCACGACGGGCAGTACGGCCGACAGCCTCGTTTCCACCACGAGCACGAGCCAGATGAGCGATCAGGATTTTTTACAGCTCTTCGTGGCGGAGATGGAAGACCAGGACCCGACCAGTCCGATGAGTGATTCCGATATGATGACGCAGATGTCCCAGATGCAGTCTTTGGAGTCGAGCACGAACATGGAAAAGGCAATCGACAGCCTGAGCACTTCGTATCAGAGTTCGCTTACCGCTCAGCAGAACGTCGTCATGTCCATGACCAACGCCACGGCCGTGTCCCTGATCGGGAAAGACGTGACGGTCAAACAAAGCACCGTCACGTATTCAGGGTTGGCGGGAGAAAATGACCCGATACAGGTCAACCTCGGCAGTAATGATTCCGCCACCGTCCAGATACTTGACGACAGCGGTAATGTGGTAAAAACGCTCCAGGCCGGCGATAAGGACAGCCAGAACGCGGCAACCGTGGCCTGGGACGGCAGCACGGACGCGGGCGGGACTGCGGCGGCAGGCACCTACACAATAAATGTTGTGGGTTCCGATACCGACCCCAGTCTGTATGCCTTCGTTGAAGATACCGTGCAAGGGGTCGGTTTTTCGAGCACCGGCGCCACCCTGCAGGTCGGCGGTCAGGAAATGCCGGTGTCCAATGTTATGAGCGTGTCGGGGAGCGACGATACCGGTTCATCCATGGCGTCGATATCCTCTTCAACGGCCATCGGGCTTCTTGGTAAGACCGTCCGGGTCCAGGATAATTCGATAACCTATGGGGCCGAGGACGGGGAAAACCATCAGATAAACGTTAATGCGAATGCGGACGCGCCCGTAAACATTTCAATTCTCGACAGCCAGGGAAATGTGGTTGACACGATGAACGGCACGGCCGACGATAGCGGCACGGCGAGCTTTTCGTGGTCCGGCCAGACCACCGGCGGTGCATACGCTCCGGCCGGAACGTATACTGTGCAAATCGAAGGACAGGACACTGATCCTTCGCTGTA
>Ga0182027_10008260_pt1 | contig 15187 bp, 14 predicted proteins | sample 712E1DmetaG_FD_121300 | JGI IMG/M metagenome (GOLD analysis project Ga0182027, IMG submission 121300) | Permafrost microbial communities from Stordalen Mire, Sweden - 712E1D metaG (Illumina Assembly) | ecosystem: Environmental > Terrestrial > Soil > Wetlands > Permafrost | place: Sweden... | reverse complement strand
GGCGGAAACCGTGCCGGCGTAATTCGATATATGCAAGGTCCCCGTAGCGTCGGACAGGAACTCGACGGAAAACCCGAGATGGGCGGCCTGCCGCGCCGTCGTGTCGCAGCACATTTGGGTCATGTAGCCGCAAATGGCGACCGTGTCGACGCCGCGCTCCTTGAGCCAGCCTTCGAGGTTCGTATTGGTAAAGCTGCCGGGAAGGGGTTTTTGCAGCAGAAGGTCGAAGCGTCTTTTGGCCACTTCGTCGTGCAGCTCCCATTCCCTGGTGCCCTTGACGAAGGTCTGGGCGTCTTTGGCGACGGGAGTATGCTGGACCACGACGATGGGAATCGAACCCGCACGGGCGCCGTCCATGAGCGACAGGATTTTATTGAGACTTTGCGGAGGGAAGGTCACGGGAAATTTTCCCGAAAAAAATTCGTTTTGCACGTCAATGACCAGTAAAGCGCGGTTCATAAACTTGTTTAAGCTCTACCGGTTCTGGAAATGGGTGGCGAGACTGCTGAGCTGCCGCTTTGACGGCGACACTTTGACGGGCTGCGACGTAAGGCCTTTCATTGAAAGGGAAATTCGGCGCTTTTTCGGGTCGATCCTGATGATCCGGACATTGACCGCGTCATTAAGGCTAACCACCTGTTCCGGGGTCTCGACGTAGGTGTCGGCGAGTTGCGAAATGTGTATGAGCCCTTCGCAGACCGCGTTAATATTGACAAACACGCCAAAAGGGGTTATGTTCGTGACATGCCCGCTTACGATGGTTCCTTCCTGGAGCTCGTCGAGCTTGAATTTCCTGCGGTGCTTGCTGAACGCCGGAACATTGAACCGCTGGCCGGCTTGAAGCTGGGACATGAGGCGGTTTTCGATGAAAAACTTTTTCGCCACATCGCGCTCTTCGTAGGCCCGCAGGGACTGCGGGTTCGCGATGATCGCATCGGGGGAAATGGTAAGTTGCGTGCACATTTCCGTGACCCAGGCGAAATGGTCGGGATGCACCAGGGTCCGATCGAGCGGGTTTTCCGAGTAGGGTACGATGATATACCCGGCGATGTTCCTGAAAATGACTTCGGTCATTTCCGGCAATTTGAGTAAATCATTTTTGGAAACGAAGCTTCTTTTTGAACCCCGGTTTACCAACTCCTTGATCAAGCTTTCCGACAATGTCGGCAAGAGCCTGAGAGCGGACGCATCGGCCTCATTAATTGGTATGCCGTCATGCAGCAGGATTTCGGAAAGCATCCTCGACACCATTTCCGAAACGCGGTCGACCGACACATGCTTCTGAAGCGGATGGATCGTAAAATATTGGGTCCCGATTTTAGGGATGAGGCCCAAGGGCTGCAGGTGAAACAATCCCAGCGCGAAAGCCTTGCGCATGACGTCGTCAAGGTCCCAAAAATGCTGCTTCATCCATTCCGAGGTTGAAAGGGCGGTGACGATCGGCGTGACTTTGCACCGGGCGATTTCAACGGGGCCCGAACGCTGGTCGATGGAAAGCCTGACGCTTTCCTCGGTAACGGCGGCGCCGTCGTCGTCGGGGATTATAATGATCGTCGGTTTATACCGGGAGTAGAATTGTTTTAGGCGCTCGCTGATGGCGGGTTTGTCGGGGGAGTGCTTTTTCTCAAGCGACGCCCCTAGGAGGCGCCCTTCGGCGTTAAACGCGACAAGTGCGAAATTTTTTTGGTCGAATGGTCCGAAAGACAAAAAGGGCCCGTCGCTTTTTGTTTCGCCCAGTTTCGCGGCAAGCGCCCGGGAAATCTCGACAAGCGCCCAATCTTCCGCTTCTTTACGGAGTCGTATTTTTACGTCGCGCTCGACAATCGGCTGCAAAAGCCTGAGCCAGGAATCGTCGATTGCTTGACAAATAAGGTCAAAACCGGCGAAGTCGGGGTTCGTTATGAAATGGTGCTTGAGCAGCTCTCCGATCCTGAAGAGCTGGACCCCCAGTTTCAACCGCACGCTTTTTTTGTCTTCCGCGCTCAAAAGCATGAGCATGTCTTCCCTGACGATCTCCCGGATCTGGATGAATTTTCCGGCGAACCGGTCGAATTCGGGGTCTTTTTTTGTTTTGGTTTGGACTTCGAAAAAACCGTCGTCGTAAGCAAAATCCCGTACCATGGACCGGGCGGTTTCGTCGTAGGCAAAGCGTTCGGCGAGAATGTCCTTGACACCCGAAAGCGCATCGTCAGCCGAGGAAACCGACCCGCCGCCGATATAGGGCGACACGAGTTCGTCGAGCGTCGACGTTTCGTCTTCCTGGCGCTGAAACGAGTCGGCAAGCTCGCCAAGACCCTTTTTTAAAGCGAGTTGCGCTTTACTACGCGGGTTGGGCCTCTCCGAAATCAGCATATCGTCGAGTTCAAAGGGGTTGATGCACAGGGTTATGCGTTTGTGCAATTGTTCCGAAAGTTTGTCGGATTTTTTCAGGGCGTTTATAAGCCGCTTTTTATGGGATGAAAGCGCGGAGGCTTCCTTAAGGAAGTCAAAAACGCTCCAGAGTTGTGAAATATCGACCTCGGCGGCGACCGTTGCCCGGTAGTCGGAAAGGTAATACGGCGAATCGCCCTTTTCAAACGACTCGCAGAGTTCTTTTGAAATCGCCGCGGGAATGTTCCACTTTTCGGAAATGTAGGACGAGAATTCTTTCATGAATTTTTACGCCGGATGTCGCGGCAATGGCCTGAAAAAAGAAATTTATTGTTTTGCGAGAATTAAAATTAAAAGATGCCATTGCTTCATGCAACAAATACCGCAGATCCGGTAAATAAAAAAGCGCACGGCCCTGAAGACCTCCAGGCATGAAAATCCTTCAGACCCATTATTTCAGGCGAAATTAACGGGCGTATCGCGCTTCTTATAAAAAGTGTTGATGATCGAAATCGCTTCCTCGGGATCGTCGGTGAGGTTGATCATGGTCATATCTTCGGGGGAAATGTAGTTGTCTTTGAGCGTAAAATCACGCAGCCAGTCAACCATGCCGCGCCAGTAGTCCTTGCCCATGAGCACGAGCGGCAAATCCGAGCTTTTTTGCGTTTGAATGAGCGTAAGCGTCTCGAAGAATTCGTCCATGGTCCCAAACCCGCCGGGAAGAACGATGACCGCGGAGGTGTATTTGAGGAACATCACTTTTCTGCAGAAAAAATGGCGAAAGCTGAGCAGGACTTTAATGAATTTGTTCGCCGCTTGCTCAAAGGGCAATTGAATGTTGAGGCCGATGGAATTTCCCTTGGCCTCAAAGGCCCCTTTGTTGGCGGCTTCCATGATCCCGCCGCCGCCCCCGGTAATAACCCCGTAGCCGTTTTTAGCGGCTACGCTCGCCACCTGTTCGGCAAGTTTGTAATAGTTGTCGGTTGTCGGCGTGCGCGCGGAACCGAAAATCGTGACGCATGGACCGGCCTTCGAAAGCGTTTCAAACCCTTCCACGAACTCGGCCATGATGCGAAAAATCCGCCAGGTATCTTCATTGGACGGCTGGGTTGATCGTGGTGGGGCCATAAACGGGTCCTTACTATTTGGAAAGAAGAATGGTAAAATCGTATTTATATTGATTATATTTTATACGGAGAAAGATGTCCAGAACTACTTTAAACGCCCCAAGGACCCCCTTGATGGACCATACAATAAACCCACTCGTTCGACAATCATTTGAAAAAGTCTTGGGCAAAAGCCCCGCGTCCTATTTGTTGGTTGATATCGCCCGCCAGCGCCTGACGGTGATCGACCATGAAAAAACGCTCCGCGAGTATCCCGTGTCGACCTCCAAGTTCGGCGTGGGAAACGCGGAAGGGTCTTTTAAAACGCCCCTTGGCGTGCATCGCATCGCCGAAAAAATCGGCCTCGGCGCGCCGGCCGGCCGCATTTTTCGGGACCGCATTGACACGGGGGAAGACTGGCCCGTCGGCATGCCCGGCGAAAACCTTATCTTGTCGCGCATCCTTCGACTTGAAGGCCTGGAGCCGGGGGTAAACAAAGGGGCCGGAATCGATTCTTTCGAACGATACATTTACATTCATGGCACCGGCAGCGAGCATGCCGTGGGCAGTCCCCTTTCGCAAGGGTGCGTCTGCATGAAAAACGGCGACGTCATCGACCTGTTCGATATTGTAAAGGAGGGCGCCTATGTCCTTATTTATTGACGGTAAGGAATATTCGTCCTTGCACTTTACGGGGTTGTTCGGCTCGGGGATGAGTTCCACGGCGCAGTTCTGCCGCTGGACCGGCGTTGAGGTTTCAGGGTCCGACCGGTTGACGCAATCGGCCGATACGCTTGATATTAAAGAAAAACTCGAAAAGGCGGGGTGCCGGCTTTTTAAGCAAGACGGGTCGGGGATCACCGCGGCGACCGGCGCGGTGGTGGTTTCCACCGCAATCGAGGACGACAACGCCGATATTCGGGCCGCCCGAAGCCGAAGTATACCGATTTTTCACCGGTCCGACGTATTGGCGGCGCTCGTCAAGACCCGGCGGACCGTCGCCATCGCGGGCACCAGCGGAAAATCGACGGTTGCGGCCATGGTGTTCGAGTTTTTGACCGCATGCGGAAAAAGCCCGTCGCTTATTACCGGGGCAAGCCTCATCAGCTTGGAAGAGGCGGGCCTGATCGGCAACGCTTTTCTTGGCGAATCGGACATTTTAATCATTGAAGCCGATGAAAGCGACGGTTCCCTGGTCAAATACCGTCCGGAGGTCGGCGTTTTCCTGAATATTTCAAAAGACCATAAACCCATAAACGAGGTCCTGGAGCTTTTCACGCGCCTGGCGGGACAAACCGCCTACGGTATCGCGAATGCAAACGACGAGCTGCTTCGCTTGCCGGGAATCGCCATGACCTTCGGCGATGGCCCGCCGGCCCGGTTTAAACCCGAAGCCATTGAACGGGTCACCCCAACCGTGCGTTTTGTGCTCAACGGAGTGCGCTACGAATTGCCCCAACCCGGCCGCCATAATTTATTCAATGCGCTTGCGGCGCTCTGCGTGTGTGAATATTTCGGTTGTTCAGGGGCAAAGCTTGCCAAGGCGGTGGCCGAATTTAAAGGGGTCAGGCGAAGGTTTAGCGTTGTGACGCTAAAAAACGGCATTACCGTCATCGACGACTTCGCCCATAATCCTGAAAAAGTAAAGGCGGCCATCACCACGGCAAAGGCAATGTGCCGAAGGGTGTTGGCGGTTTTTCAGCCGCATGGTTTTGGGCCGACGCGGTTTTTAAAGGATGATTTTATCGAAAGCTTTTCCGCGTCGCTAACGCGGGAAGACGCCCTTTTTCTTCTTCCCATCTACTACGCGGGGGGTACGGCGCAGCAGGACATATCCTCAAACGACCTTGCTCGCGGCATTGCCCTACGATCCATTGCTGTATTTACGCCGGAAGACCGCGGCGAGTGCATCGGGATGCTCAAGGAGAAAGCGCTTGGCGGAGACGCGGTCCTTCTCATGGGCGCGCGGGACCCGTCGCTTTCCTCATTTGCCGCGGACATCGCACGGGCGCTTGAATAAAAACCTGAAAGCCTTCGCGAGCATTTTGTATTTTCAACGATTATGCAAAACACCGAACATATTCGAAATTTCTGTATTATCGCCCACATCGACCACGGAAAATCCACCCTTGCCGACCGCTTCCTCGAAATAACCGGTACGGTCAGCAAGGACCGGATGCAGGAGCAAATCCTCGATAGCATGGATTTGGAACGCGAACGAGGCATTACGATCAAGTCGCACCCCGTCCGCATGAACTATACGGATACGGACGGACAAAACTACTGTCTTAACCTTATCGACACGCCGGGGCACGTGGATTTTTCCTACGAAGTCTCGCGGTCGCTTGCCGCATGCGAAGGCGCCATTTTAGTGGTCGACGCCACCCAGGGCATTGAAGCGCAAACGCTGACCAACGTTTATTTAGCGCTCGATAACGACCTGGAAATCATTCCCGTCATGAACAAAATCGACCTTCCCTCGTCGCATGCCGACGAAGTAGGAAAACAGATTTCCGATTTACTGGGCGTCGAACAGTCGAGCATTTTGCGCTGTAGCGCGAAAAGCGGCGTGGGTGTCGCCGAAATCCTCCAACGGGTCGTGTCCGTCGTGCCGCCGCCGTCGGGTAATGGGCAAGAGCCGCTCAAAGCCCTTATTTTCGATTCGCTGTTCGATTCTTTCAGGGGCGCGGTGGCCTATGTGCGCGTTTTTGCCGGACAACTCGAAACCGGCTCAATGATCCGGATGATCAATACCGGGCGGGAATTCGAGGTCGCGGAAGTAGGGCATTTCCAGCTTGGCCGCGTGCCGCAGGACGTTTTAACCGTCGGGGAAGTCGGCTACGTACTCGCCAACATCAAGACCGTCACGGACCTTAAAATCGGCGATACCATCACCACCAAAACCCTGGGGGCCGTCGAACCGGTCGCGGGTTATAAGGAAGTCAAGCCCATGGTGTTTTCGGGCATTTATCCGGTTGACAAAGACGATTATGAGAACCTGCGTTCGTCGCTGGAAAAGCTCACCCTCAACGATTCCGCGCTTTCCTACGTGCCGGAAACATCGGGCGCGCTCGGCTTCGGGTTCCGGGCGGGTTTTTTGGGGCTCTTGCACATGGAAGTCGTGCAGGAGCGGCTTTTCAGGGAGTATAACGTCAACATCATCACCACCGTGCCCAACGTCAAGTATAAGGTGAAAATGACCAACGGCGAGGAAACCTACATCGAAAGCCCCGCGAAACTCCCCAATGCCCAATATGTCCAGGCGGTCAGCGAGCCGGTGGACAAGGTCCAGATCATAACGCCCACCGAATATGTGGGCGCCATCATGAAACTCTGTGAGGAAAAACGCGGCAGGATGGGCAACATGGAATATTTGGAGGCGACGCGAGTGTGTCTTCACTACCATATTCCGCTTTCCGAAATCATCATTGATTTTTTCGACAAGCTTAAAAGCTATTCGAAAGGTTATGCGTCGATGGACTACGAGTTCGACTCTTACCAGGAGGAAGACCTTGTCAAAATGGATATTTTGATAAACGGCTCGGCGGTCGACGCTTTCGCCGCGATCGTCCACCGCGAGAAATCCTATGCGTATGGCCAGTCCATAACCTCCAAGCTCAAGGAGCTAATTCCGCGGCAGCAATACGAAGTGGCGATCCAGGCCGCCATCGGGACCCGGATCATCGCCCGCACCACGGTAAAAGCCTATCGCAAAGACGTGACCTCCAAATGCTACGGCGGCGATATAACGCGAAAGCGCAAGCTGCTCGAAAAGCAAAAAGAGGGTAAACGGCGCATGAAACAGGTCGGCAACGTTGAAATTCCTCAGGAGGCTTTCCTGGCGGTTTTGAGTCGGGATTAACGGCGTAATCGAGGTGTTTCCCATGGGCTTTTCTTCCGACCATGCCCCGAAAATATCCGGCGATTTGCGTATTTCCCTCTATCGAATAGTAAAGTTCTTCGCCTTGTTTCTCATGGCCGCGCTTATCGTCAAATATGCCCTGCTCGATACGGTTTTGGTCACGACCGACCAAATGGTCCCCACCATACTTGGCGGCGACCGGGTGTGCATTTTCCGCATCCCCTACTATGCGCCCTTTAATTCGATCGGCCTTTCGGCACGGGGGGCTCCGGTGATCATGGAGCATCCGCTTTTCGTTAAAAACCTGGGATGTCTGCGTGTGGCGGGCCTCTCCGGCGACAGCATGACCATAAGCCGCGGCGTGTTTACTATCGCCGGCAAACCGGGGCTTGTCTTCGGCGCGCCCCTTGCCCCCGACGATGCGCTGCCCCTCGCCTTTTCCCCGCGCGATAGCATGACGCCCTACAAAATGCCGGGCAAGGGAGATACGATCGACCTTGATTCCCTTTCCGTTCGGGACTTTTTTTACGCAAGCGCCCTGGTCCGGCAGGAAAACCCCAAGGCCATCTGCAACGTATCCGCCGCGCTTTCCATCAATGGGGCGCCTTCGGACGATTTTTCCGTCAAGGACTTTCCTTTGTATAAAGGCCCCTTAAACGCCATACCGAAGAAATTCGAGTACGATTGGTTTTTTTGGGACCGGCTCAAGGAATATCTTTCGCGGCGCCTTAGCGGCAAGGACGTTAGCCTGACCGTGGGTTTTTTTATGGACGGAACGCGGGTCTCGCGCTACGTTGTCAAGGAACAATTCGTTTTTCTCCTGGCCGACGATTGGCGCAAAGGCTTTGATTCGCGGTATTTCGGCCCGGTCCGGGCGCGCTTGATCAGGGGAAGGGTGTTGTTTGTTTTGTGGTCGACGCGGCCGAAGGGACAAACGGGAAGTTTTTTAAGGATGGACCGATTGATTAAAGTGGTCAAATAAGCGGTTTTTTGAAAGGTTGATGTCATGAGGGAAAATAATGAAGTCAGATGGCGCCAAAGGTTCGATAATTTCAAATCCGCTTTTCGTCAATTGGAAGCGGCGTGCGCTTTGGATGAATATTCCGAACTTGAATTTTCAGGTCTTATTAAAAGTTTTGAAATAGCGTTCGAAATGGCTTGGAAAACATTAAAGGACCTGCTTATGTATGAGGGTTTTGACGTCAATAGCCCTAGGACGACGATACAACAAGCGTTCGATTCGGCATTGATTGGCGACCTGTCGCCGTGGATTGAAGCATTGGAAAGCCGCAACGTTCTCTCGCACAATTACGACAAAAAAATCGCCGCGGGCGCGGAATTTTTAATAAAAGGGACATTCCTGCCGATGCTCGGAAGGGTCATGGAAACATTACAAATGCGGGCTGAAAAGAAATGAGCGGAGGATTGCGGGATGATCAATTAATTGAAATCCGCCGGATTATGAGCGGGTTTTTATCGGTGGAATCGGGAATACTTTTCGGTTCACGCGCCCGGGACACGTTCCGGCCGTCTTCCGACGTCGATATCGCGCTCATGGGCGACGACGTTTCTTTACAAGACCAGATCCGGATAAACGCGCAATTAAATGAAAACAGGGATTTGTTGAAATATGATGTAGTTAGGTATTGTGCTATTACAAATAAGAAATTGATCGATCAAATACAAAAGTACGGAGTAACGATTTATGAAAAGAAAAAAAGGACCGCATAAAGCCCTGCAAGGGTATTTTGGGGAATTCGGCGGGACCTTCGCGCCGGAAACCCTCATGCCGGTTCTTGACGAAGTTGAGAAGGCCTACCGGGCCTCGAAAAAAGACCTGAAATTCCGGGCGCGCTACGACGATCTTTTGCGCAATTATTGCGGAAGGCCCACGCCGCTCTATTTTGCGCGCAGCTTGACGAAAAAGCTCGGCGGCGCGCGGATTTATTTGAAGCGGGAAGACTTGCTGCATACCGGCGCGCATAAAATAACCAATTCATTGGGTCAGACGCTTTTGGCCGCTTATATGGGCAAAAAGCGTGTTATAGCCGAAACGGGCGCAGGACAGCACGGTGTGGCCACGGCCACGGCGGCCGCGCTTTTGGGCCTGTCGTGCGATATTTATATGGGCACCGTTGACATGGCGCGGCAGAAACCCAATGTTTTTCGAATGAACCTTCTCGGCGCTCGCGTCATTGCGGTGGATAGCGGCGGAAAAACGCTCAAGGACGCGGTCAATGAAGCCATGCGCGATTGGACGCAGTCGTGCCGGTCGACCCATTACGTGTTCGGCTCGGCGCTCGGCCCGCACCCGTTTCCGACCATGGTCAAGGAGTTCCAGTCCATTATCGGCAAAGAGACCCGAAAACAAATCCTTGCGCATGAAGGCAGGCTTCCCGATGAAATTGCCGCGTGCGTGGGGGGCGGGTCGAACGCCATCGGCATTTTTTCTGAATTTATAAAGGAGAAATCGGTGCGGCTTATTGGCGTTGAAGCCGGGGGAAAAGGGCTATCGACCGGAAAGCATGCCGCGCGCCTCACGCCGTCAAAAAATTCGCGAAAGGGAATTTTGCACGGCTCGCTATCTTATGTGTTACAGGACAAAAACGGCCAAATCGCCGACACGCACTCGATTTCGGCGGGGCTTGACTATAGCGGAGTAGGGCCTGAGCATTCGTCGCTTTTTTCTTCGGGCCGCGTTCATTACACCTATGCGACCGACGAGGAGGCCCTTTCGGCCTTTCGGACGCTCTGTGAATATGAGGGGATAATTCCCGCCTTGGAATCGGCGCACGCCGTGGCTTACACTATAAAGCGGGCCCCTAAAATGGATATTGATAAGGTCCTTATTATTAATCTCTCCGGCAGAGGCGATAAGGACATTTTTCACGTTGCGGATTATTTAGGGAAAAAAATATGAGCAGATACGCTGATACTTTTGAACAATTGAAGGAAAAAAAGGAAACGGCTTTTATCGCCTTTGCCAGCGCCGGCGACCCCACGCTGGAAATAAGCGAAAAAATCTTTAGAACGTATATCGACGCGGGAGCGGATATTCTGGAAATAGGATACCCATTTTCCGACCCTGTTGCCGACGGGCCGATCAACCAGCGCGCGGCGCAGCGGGCAATTGCCTCGGGTTTAAACCATGCGGGCTTCTTTAAACTAGTGCGCGCCATCCGTGATTATACGCAGGCCCCCATGGGTGTTTTAATGTATGCCAATTCCGCGCTTCATTTGGGATACGACGTTTTTTGTAAACGGGCCGCCGACTCCGGAATCGACAGCATTCTCATTGCCGACATGCCGCCCGAGGAATCGGAGGAAATATTGGTCGCGCTCGATAAAAACGGCCTGCAATCGGTTTTTATCGTCAGCGAACTTACCCCGCCGGCACGCATGCGCATGATTTGCGACCATATAACCGGATTTGTTTATGTGGTGAGCAGGCTGGGAAGCACGGGAATCCAAACCGACATGGATATGGGCGTCAAGGCGACTTTGTCGAAACTGCATGCGGTCACCAAAAAGCCGCTTTGCGTAGGTTTCGGAATTTCCACGCCGGAGCACGTTGCGCAGGTAAAAAAAGCGGGCGCGGACGGCGTTATCGTGGGAAGCGCGCTGGTGGATATCGTGGAAAAAAACCTCCACGATCCGAAAATCATGCTTCAAAAAATCGGGCAAAGCGTGAGATCGTTTAAAAAAGCGACGCGCTGATGGAGCCTGCTAAGGCACGTTGGTTTAGGTGCGAATTTAATTAGAGCCAGGTTTGTCTCTCTGTTTGATCGTCGAGTTCCGCGCACATCTCAGGATCAATTAATTGAAGCATCTCTCGTGCATTAAAATAAGTCGATTCTTCCCCAAGTTCCCAGGCAATTCCCGCAAGGCGGAAAAGCGCTTCCGAATCCGCCGGACTAATTGAAGCCGCTTTTTTAAGCATGCGCAGCGCCGCTTTCGGCCGCTTCTTTTTATGCAGGACAATGAGCGCGATGTTTATGATTACGTAAACATCCGAGGGATTAATAACATACGTCTTTTTCAACACCTCGTATGCGTCGCCTTCAAGATTTAAATCTAAAAGCACTATCGCGTAATAAAACAGGGCCGCTGCATCGTTTGGTTCCTTTTGGAGGTACAATTCCAAATATTTTTTTGCTTCATAAGGTTGGAAAAAATCATTATACAATTTTGCAAGGTTGCATAACGTTTCCGAATTGCAGGGATCATGGCGGAGGGCTTCAAGGAATTCTTTTTCCGCGGTGTAAAATTCCATCAGCTCGGCATGATAGCAGCCTAATAGATTGGCTTTTTCCCAACAGGGCCCGGCTTTTTTCAAAAGCACTATCGCCTCTTCAAGCTTTCCCTGGTCGAGCAAAGAATAGAATTCTTTAAAAGGGGAAAAAGCTTTTTCAGTGGATTCGTCACTGGTTGATTGCGAAACTTGAGTAGTATTTTGGCGCTTGGTTTCCATTTTTGTTCCTTTGATCAGATTGCCCCGCTTTTATTTTAAAAAAATAATATCGTTTTTGAAAGCGACATTTATTGTCGTTTTTGGCGCGAAAGTATATTTTGATTCAAATACTCATCATAAAACTTTCCGATCGTGCAAATTATTATGGCTAAAAATACCGACATACCCAAAGGCGAAAGAATGGTGCGGATATATGCTCATTTGGTCCGCAACAAATCACGTAAATATTCCGTGCGGGATATTCTTGCCTTTTTGGGCCGGACGGACAATGTCTCGCTACGCAATGCGCAGCGAGATTTAAAGGAATTGTCGGAAATAGAAGGCGCGTGCGTTTCCGTCGAAATGATTAACGGAAAGAAATGTTATTTCATTGAACCCGATATGAGGCGCACATTAAGCTTGCCGATCCAACGCAACGGCTTATTGGCGTTTTTTCTGCTCAAGCGACTCCAGCCCTTTTTTGCGTCAAAGGCCGCGACTTTTGAAGAATTGACGGAGGCTGTGTTTGACCGGACGTCCGAAACTGATTACGATCTTTTCGAGGACCTTGATGAAAAGCTTGAAGAAACGACGTTTCTTTTAGGCGAGCAGTCCATGCTATCGCTTGATGGCGCAATATTCAACGATCTTCTGACCTCGCTTATAAAACATCGTAAGCTCAAAATCCGGTATGCGGGAGCGGCATACGAGCAACCCAAGGAAAAAACCGTATGCCCGGTAAAACTTCTGCTTTTCAAAGGAGAGCTTTATTTCGTTTGCATGTCCGAATCGGATTCGAAGTGGGATTTTTATGTTAAGCTATGCAGGATACTCAAGGCTGAATTGACCGATGCTGTTTTCGCGCCGGATAAAAAAAGGATTGAACGAATCGAAAAACGATTGGTGGAAAGCTTTGGCATCTATGACGGCGCGGCTCCCGCGCCGAAGAAAATCGTCATCCGCTTTCCATCGGACAAATATTACGAGCAGATTTTTAATGAAAAAAAATATCACCTTTCGCAAAAGCTTTCAAAGGACAAGGCGGGCAATAATATCCTGACCATGCAGGCGCCGGTAGGCCTTGATCTCGTCAACTGGGTGCTTGGCTGGCCGGACGCGGTAGTAGTTGCGCCGGAGGAATTGAAGGAAGAGCTGAGGTCGGTTGCTAAAATGTTAGAAACAAAATATGGGAAATGGATCCGACATTGATCTTGCCGTTTCTGGATGGATAGGCCATTTTAAACTGCCAGCTTTTCTTTGAAGTGTTCCACCTGTTCTGCATCATCGATAGAGATCATATCTCCTTTGGCAAACCGATGCAAAACCGAACCTATAAGGGTTTGATAGGGCATTCCCTTTCGGTCGGCAATCCTCTTGATGTCTTCCAAGTCATCAGCCTTCATGCGGATATTTATTCTGTCGATTTTTTTCATCGTTTCTTTTGCCGCATTTTGATATCTTCCCCATTTCGATTTAGGAACAGGTTTATACTTCCCTTCCAGAACGGCTTTTTCGATTTCTTTTTCTTCTTGTGTGAGATCGCTCATTTTGGTTAACCTCCGTACTTTTTATGTGCCTTTCGGCTAGGATAGGCTGTAATAAGTTTAATTGCACTGTCTGCATCGAAGAATGGCACGAACCATGTATATTCCTTTAGCCGAAGCACAAAAACCCCTTGATGAGAATACTTCGGGTTTGGGTTTGTGAATACGTCAAGAATATCACCTTTACTTATCTTCTCGCAGATCACTTCAAAGGATATTTCTCGACTGTTTTTTAGCCATTCGTTTTTTTTATCTTCCCATACAATACGCATAGCCATAATAATACATTGTGTGCCTTTTATATTCCAGTTAAAAAAGTATTTGCATTTATGAATCTCCCAAGGGATACACGCCTGCTGGTATCGTAACCCTTCGAAAGAAAAAACTTCGAATGAGTCAGCAGGTTTTTGCAAACGTCTGCAATATAAAATTACCGACTCTTCAAAAATGGGAACGCGGATATTCCAAGCCGACCTCGCCCGTGAATCGGCTTTTTCAGAACATCGAAAAAGGCGGGTTGGGGCTTATTCGTCGATGATGGCAAATATATAAATATCAAAATAATTAGTTTTGTCGTAATAAATTTAAACTTCGCACAACATTTTTAAATTGGTTAATAGCATCTTCTATAGTTACAACATCCGACATCCTATAGCTTAAAATAGTTTTACTTTGCCTGTCAAATTCCTCCCAAACTGTCTCCAAAGATTTAAAATGTTCGTCAAGTATTGATTTTTTATCTTGAGAAATATTAAAAATATTAAACTGGATGAAAAGATGTCCATCTGGTTTTACCACAAGAACAATATCTTTAGATGGGCTCCAATTATTAGTTTTAAATCGAAGTGCCGTTCCTTGCTTTCCCCAATTTTCTTTTGATCCGATAGAAATTTGGTCTCTTTTATTTTCCTCCATTAGAATTTCTTTGAATTTATTGGCAATAGATTTAAAGAATTGCTCCCGAAGTTCAACAATTTTGGAAACTTCTTTGTAATTTTTCAAAACAAAATCAGAGTGTTCTTTTTCCATTTTCTTTTCTCCAATAAGGTTTTTCAGATGAACGAGAAGATCTATTAGAACGACTGCCCATTTAGTACTATTATCAATATTTTTTATGGATTCATTAATTTTTACTATTAGTTCTTTATAAGTAATATTAACCCACCCCTCAGGAGTATTTATTTTTGACAAGGAAAGAATTGCATAAATCGGTTTTTTCTTTTTTAATTTTTCATCAAAAAAAGATTTATAATCTTTGAATGGATTATCTTGTTTTGCATAAACCTTGTTTTCTATAACGACTGCCCAGCTTTTGCCTTCCAATAAAAGATCTATTCTCTTCCCATTATTTGTTGGTACTTCACGTGAGGGCGGATTGATTAAATTTAATGCATCAAGAGAATTATCCAGTATAGCTACTTTCGTTTTAAACTGAACGCATTCTAAAAGCGCTCGTAAAATAGTATCTCTCAATTTATGTGGTTTTTCAGGATCACAATAAAAGGAAAGAATATCAGATAAAGGATTTTCAAAATAGCCACGTCCACCGAGATCAAATATTGTCATTTCTTTTTCAACAAAATTGATGTTTTTCACCTGCTTTAATAGGCTACCAAAAGTGTCCATAGTATTTTCCATTTAATGTGCCTTGTTTCTTAAATGACGTTTTTTTGTAAAGTTTCTAATCCAAAAATAATGAATGGTCTATAACAAAACCTCAGTAACATCTTTTCTCCTCCTATGTTTAAATGTCTACTCTATTTATGTCAACTTGCATATTTTCAAGGTGTTACATATTTAAAATTAGGGAAGTCAGTAAATACCCGTTTTTCTTTTAATGTATCGTAAACTATTC
>Ga0182027_10008259_pt1 | contig 15188 bp, 12 predicted proteins | sample 712E1DmetaG_FD_121300 | JGI IMG/M metagenome (GOLD analysis project Ga0182027, IMG submission 121300) | Permafrost microbial communities from Stordalen Mire, Sweden - 712E1D metaG (Illumina Assembly) | ecosystem: Environmental > Terrestrial > Soil > Wetlands > Permafrost | place: Sweden... | reverse complement strand
GCAATCCGTTCCCACATGCTATCCGACAGTTCCCAACTCGCTACATCTGCATATCGTGTTTTCTTCGTTTTGTCCATTCCTCTATTTTACTGCCCAAATCTTAGGTTTAGAGATAGGTTCTAAAGAATAAACACCACGGAGAGCGTCTTGTGTAGGTTTCCTAAGCATTACCATAAACCTAAAGAATCGCGTTTGGATATATGAAATTACATTGCGACATTCACTTTCGCTTTTAAATGGGCCTACAGCTAGATAAGTCTCTGTACAAGTAGAATTTGGATACCCAACAAAAGGGCGTCCTAGTATTGTGTGAGGAAACTTGTCGCTTCCACTTCCTGCTCGCGGGATAAACACCTTAAACGGATCAATGAGTTCTATATTTTTCTCAATCTCTTTTCTTGTTACATATGCAGTGCCCCCATTTTCATATAAAGTTATTGAGTTTGCTTTTTTTTCCTTTGTGCCGCGAAATGTAGTCGCTAAGCCAAATGGTCTTTGAGAGCTAACAAGAGACTCAAATGTGTCTGAGGAAATCTTCTTTACTTTATGTAATATGCTTATTGCCTCATTGTATCTAATAAATATATCTAAACCAGACTCAAGTAATGGACGCACTGTTGTCTCGCCGATTTTTTCGCCACGACGAGTGGTCACTGCGCAATCTCCGTGATTATCTCGATCCCAAAGAAAATAACATACACCACCTTTTATCTGTACACCTGGGAAACAGTCTGCCGCTTCCGGATAATCATAGATTGTTCTAAGCCTGTTGTCTGATAACATCTCGTCTCTAAAGGAATCAAGACCAAAACCACCCGAAAACCAACGTGAAGGAATAATCATTGTCAAAAAGCGTGGATTTAATTTCTTCGCTTGCAGAACAAATTTGTTATAGACAGGAGTTGCCTGAACTCCAGACCCTCCTGTACTTAGTTGGTAGGGTGGATTACTAACAATGACATCGAATTTCATCTTAAACAACTCCTCTGGAGTATCGGTGTGAATGAATTGGTAAGCGTGCGTCTCTAATGTTTCGTCTCTGTCATATTCAGTAAGACTTGCCCCACAATACTTACAGCGTTCGCCTTCCCAAACGTGAATCACCCGCCCAAACATAATATTGCCTTCGGGCGTATCAAAGCCTTCGCAAATCGAGTATTTGCCATTCGCCTTCTTCGAGCAATACAAACTGCGGCGCGAAAGCAGGGCGGTCATATCGGTAATGGCAATACCAAACAACTGCCTGGTGAAGATGTGGTCAATGCGTTTTTGCTGGTCCGGAATTTCTTTTTCCAGACCTTTCATCAAGCGCTTGGCAATCTCGCGTAAGAACACGCCCGTTTTGGCGGCGGGGTCAAGAAAGGTGACATTTTTGTCATGCCAAATATCGGTGGGCAGCAAATCCAACATATGGTTGGCGATATTGGGCGGCGTAAAGACCTCGTCATTGCTCAGGTTGGCAAGGCAGGTCAATACATCGGGGTTGTAGCTTTCAAGCACGCTCATGTTCTTCTCCTACCCTTAGAAAATGGATTGGCGGGTAATCGCGTGTTTCAGTGGGGAGAAAAACCTTTTCTCCCAAATCGGAAATATGTTCATTGGCTGAAAACAAATCAGGTTGATTGCGTTTATTTGATTCGTTCGGCAGTAATTCGGCAAAGACAAAATCCCGCCGTTTGATCTGACTGTTATTGAAAGGGAAAGACCATTCCGAAAAGATGATCTGATGTGGATTTGGCCCCACGGTTTTCAAATCCAGCGCGTCACCCCAAATGATGTTCTTTTGAAGAATGAATTGAATCGCGCGGCGAACGTCATCTTTGGCTTTCTTCTTGAAAAGTGCCGTATATTTTTCGTTGACAATCTCAAATAATCTCTTGCGACATTCAATGACGTTATCCTCAAGAATATCAATGCCGTAGATGGATGAGACAGCAAGAACGGTATTTCTTTCAAACTCCAATTGGCTTTTGCGGTATTTGTTTTCTACGACTTGCAGTTTGCGCCCCAGAATCTCCGTCAAAAAATTTCCTGTGCCGCAGGCAGGTTCGAGAAAACGCGAGTCAATTCTCTCGGTTTCCTGCTTCACCAAATCCAGCATGGCATTCACTTCCCGCTGGCTGGTGAATACTTCGCCATGATCAGCAATTCGTTTCTTGGAAATTACCTGTTCGTCCACGAAAAGGAATTATAACCACGAAAAGGCTGCCACGAACAACACATGTCGCGTCTAGATGCGCTCAAAGGCAGTTGGTTTTGAGGGTGAAAACTCGCGAAAGCCCTACCCTCGTTCCCTCCCCAAATGCAGAAGAACGCGGCATTTGGGGAGGGAGGAAGAACCCACCTGCCTGCTCACGCTTCGACTTCGCCCTTCGACTACGCTCAGGGATCCGCTCAGCGCGATGAGATGGTTGGGGAGGGAGGGGAAAAGGCGGAACGTTAAATCGTTTTCATATCGCCCCAGCTTGGACCGGAACGGGCTTCTGTTAAAAGAGGGATGTCCAATTTGTAGGCGGAACCCATGACCGACTGGACAAGCTTGTATGTTTTTTCAAGCTCTTCTTTGGGAACTTCCAGCACCAATTCGTCATGCACCTGCAGCAACATGCGGGCACGCAAGCCGGCGTCCTTCAAGGCGGACGGAATATGAAGCATGGCAATCTTCATGATATCGGCGGCTGTGCCCTGGATGGGGGCGTTGATGGCTTCGCGTTCCTCGCGATTTTTCATGACCGCGTTGATCTGCCCTTGCAAGGCCGGAAAATAGCGGCGGCGTCCCAGCAGGGTTTCCACGTAACCATCCCGTGCGGCCTGTTTGCGAATCCCATCGAGATAGGTCTTGACGCCGGGGAATTGTGTGAAATAGGCTTTGACAAATTCATCGGCTTCGGCGAGGGTCAATTCAGTGGAACGCGTCAAACCAAAGGCCGACATGCCGTAGATCAGACCGAAGTTGATGGCTTTGGCGTGGCGGCGCATCTCCTTGGTCACTTGGGCGAGAGGAACATTATAGATGGCGGCGGCCGTGGCGGCGTGGATATCCTGTCCGGCGCGGAAGGCATCCAGCATGGCTTGATCCTGAGCCATGTGGGCCACAATGCGAAGCTCGATCTGGGAATAATCCACCGAGAGAAGCAGATTGCCCGGCGCGGCGATAAACCCGTTACGGACGCGGCGACCTTCCTCGGTGCGAATGGGAATGTTCTGCAGGTTGGGATTCGATGAAGACAGGCGACCGGTGACCGCACCGATCTGGCTATAGGAGGTGTGGACGCGTCCGGTCTTCGGATCCACCGCGGCGGGCAGTGCATCCACATAGGTGGATTTCAGCTTGGATAATTCACGGTGCTCGATGATCCAATCCACAACGGGGTGTTTGCCGCTCAAGGCATCCAGCACATCGCCTGCAGTGGAATAATGCCCACTGGCGGTCTTACGACCGCGATCGGGAGGCTCGAGGCGCAGACGATTAAACAGCACATCCGAAAGCTGCTGTGTGGAGTTGAGGTTAAAGGGCTTTCCCACGGCTTCAAACACCTGTTTCTCGATTTCGGCCATGCGCCCGGTCAATTCCTCGGACAGCTTCTTAAAGAAAGGCAAATCAAGCAGGACGCCGGTCATTTCCATATCGGCCAGGACAGGGATCAGAGGCATCTCGATCTCGGCCATCAACTTCACGGCGTTGACGCGTTCGACCTCGGCCCGCATGAGCGGGAGCAAGCGGAGGGTGGTTTCGGCATCGGCGGCAGCGTAGGTAGCGACGGACTCAACGGCGACCTCCGCCATGCTGATCTGCTTCTTGCCTTTGCCGATCAATTCCTCGATGTGGGTCATCTCATCGCCCAAGCGCGCAAAGGCCAGATTCTTAAGCCCGAGGCTGTGGGAGGCAGGGTCCACCAAGAATTCGGCGATCATGGTATCGAAGATGATGGGGGTCACCACCAGCCCATGACGAGCCAAAACGATGTAATCATATTTGGCGTTATGAGCGACCTTGGGAATACGGAAGTTGGTTAATGGATCATGGAGGCTGGAGATGACCCGTTCAAGAGGCAGATTGCGGCCTGTTCGATGTCCGATGGGGATGTAATAGCCCTCCCCTTCCCTGACAGCCAAAGAGATGCCGACAATATCCGCCTGAACTTCCTCGGTGGAAGTCGTTTCGGTATCGAAGGCGATCACCCGTGCCGATGAAAGCTGACCGGCAAGCTCGTTAAGTTTTTCGGTTGTGTCAATGATCGTGACTTCAATAGATGAAGCGTGCGGCGTCACAGGGACAACGGGAGCGGTAGATTCAAATAATGAAAGCTGTGCGCCGGAAGACTTGGAAGGGGCGGGAGAAGTATTCTCTTTTCCGGTGAGGCGGTCAAGGGTCTTGATAAGCGAACGAAATTCCATCTCCACAAGAAACGCCTCGACCCGGGACGAATCAAATTCGTGCGCCTTGGCCTGCTCAAGATCCAATTGGATCTCCAAGCCTGTACGGATCTGGGCGAGGTCACGGCTCAGATAGGCGTTCTCGCGGCCGGTTTCCAGTTTGGTCTTCCAGCGATTTTCAACCTGGTCCATATTTTGATAAATGGCATCGAGGGTGCCAAATTTTTCAAGCAGGGCAATGGCGGTCTTTTCGCCGACGCCCGCCACGCCGGGAATGTTATCGGATTTATCGCCGACGAGGGCTTTGTAATCCACCACCTGAGCGGGAGGAACACCCAGCTTACGAACGACATCCTGGTCGGTGATGTAGTTCTGGTCATCACCGGCGAGATATACGGCAGTGCGCTGATTGACCAATTGCAGGAGGTCGCGGTCGCCCGTAATGATCTTAACGCCCAGGCCCTGGGCCTCCACCGAACGCGCCACCGAGCCAAGCACATCATCGGCTTCATAGCCTTCCATCTCCAGGCGCGGGATGTTGAAGGCATCCACCAACTGGCGGATGCGTTCGATCTGCGGACGCAAGTCTTCGGGCATCTTGGCACGCGTGGCTTTATATTCGGGGAAGAGCTGGTCGCGAAAGGTCTTGCCGGTATCGAAGGCGACGGCCAGGTATTCGGGTTTTTCCTGCTCGAGGATGCGCATGAGCTCGCGCGCAAAGCCATAAATGCCCGCGGTCGGTTCGCCCTTGGAGGTCTGCCAGCGCTGTGTGCTCGAACCGGCAGTCAAGGCAAAATACATGCGGTAGGCGAGGGCGTGACCATCAATGAGATAAAGAGTGGGGGGCATGAGGAAGTAATCAGCGATCAGCGGTCAGCGGTTAGTTATCAGTGAACAGGATGCGGTTTAGGTGAAAAGGAAATAAAAAGCACAGAGCGCGAATTCGATCCCGGAGTCTTTGCACTCAACAATGTGAATGGGAACGGGGTCGAACCAACGATCTATTTACGTTTTTTTTCAATCCCCTGCCGCTGGCGGATCTGTTTAATGTAATCCTTGACCAACTGAGGCGGATGGGGCTTGGTACCGCCCATGATGAGATAGCCGGGCGCCCAGAAATCGCCGGAGGGGTTTTCCTTTTTCAGGCGGGGGAATTCGACAAACACTTTTTCGGAAGTCTGCTGGCGCATGATGCGCATGAGATAGCCCGGCGAGGTGGCGGGTGGAACATTCACAACCCATTGCAGATATTCGGGACGGACGGCCATGTATTCAAGACGCCAGCCAAAGGCAACGCAAATATTCGGAAGACATTCCGAAAGATGATCGGCAATATCGCCGGTCAAATAATGGGCGGAGAAGCGCGGTACCAACAAACACGCATAGGTCAAATTGTAGACGCCGGCGCTCACCGGTTCAAGTACGATGCGTTCCGAGCCTTCCTCCACGGAGGAGGGATGGCTCTGCTCCACATCCACGCCCTGCTGCGCCGGAGCGGGGGGCTGCTGAGGGTGGAGCCTGGAGGGCGCGGTGACATCGAGTTCATCCCCGGCTTGGGACTGGGAGGCAACGGTTTGATCCAGTTCGGCGGAGGTCCGGGCTACGAGCAGTTCCTTGAGCGGAATGGGGATCGAGGATTCGCGGCTAAAGATGGAGCGACGAGTCTGACTGGGATCAACGATTACTTCAGGCTGATATAGCCGTCTGGCATCCGGCGGTGAACTTTTTTGTGGCTGGGGGCGCTGGGGATCCGGAGAGGGGACATCCACAATAATTTCGGAAATGGGTGGAACCGGCATCTCTTCGCCGTCATCATCGTCGTCAATGATCCCGGTGGCGATGGAAAGTTCGGGCTTCTTCAATTCCGGCTTAACGGCCTTCGTGTCGTCCTCGGCCAGGGAGGTCACCAACTGCCCCGCCTGCGAACGAATGGTGCTGAACGGCGTTTCGGTCTCGAAGACCATGGCGAGCAAAACGCCTTCCGCAAGCTGGGTGGCATACAGCATGTGCTCAGCCTTGGTGCTTTCAAGACGAATAAAGCGCAGAAGGTCACTGCCTTTTCCGCCACTCCAGTTGCGGGTCAGGGACGCGGCAATCTCATTGGCGGCGCTTTGTGAGAACTGCCCGGCATAGGCCCACAGGACGGAGTTACGAGTGATCAGTGCGGCTTGCGAGGAGGTGCCGAGGCTTAGACGTGTGAGGTGCTGGGCGGCTTTGGTGACATCGCCCAGCCAGGGGAGATCGGCGTCCACGGGTGGATCGCTGGATAACGCGGCCGCCACAACTCCTGGTGTTTCAAGGGCTTGGTATAAATCCCCGGTTTCAAAAGGCTGGGGGATGAGCGTCCAAGGTTGGATGGAATCGAGCGGGGGCGGTGTTTTACCCTCCGCTAGAACCAGAAGTTTGATCTCGGGGGAAACCGTGCGGAGCGCCCGGCCGATCTCTTCAATCCACTGGGTGCCCAAATTCATGTCCAGGAAAGCGGCGGCGCACTTCTGCTGATCGGAGCGGACGATCGCCGAGGCCTTGTTGTTGACCACGAAAACGCGGTATACGCCGCTCTCTTCCAGCCCGCGGCGCAGGGTCTCGCCAAAATTGGAACTTGAAGTTACTACAAGCAGGTTTGTGGTCATTCTTATAAGTGGAGTGTATCACCACACAGGTAGAGCGGCAAGTTAATTCGGGGACCTTTCGAGATCGTACGCGGGCGGAGGGGAATGGTAATTGGTGAATTGGAAATCGAGAAGCGATATTGGATATTCGGAAATCGGGACATAACTTGCTTCTGTGTCTCACGTTGAAGCAAACGATGGCGGTTAGGCTCCTCCAGCCCTCTCTCCATGTACGGAATGGATCGTCGGATCTAGGGAGGAAAAAAGAGGGATGGGCGGAATACCGCTTCGCCCATCTACGACGAATGCGAAGGGATGCGATCTGATTTGAATGGGTTAATGGCAACGTCCCAAAGGGGGAGGCGGTGGGTTTGGGATGTAGAGGAAAGCCTTCGGGACGTACTGCGCGGGGGTAAAGCTTGGATTTTACTCTGTGTTAGAATTTATCCGTGACAAAACGCACCCTGATCCTGCTTGCATCCAATTCGCCGCGCCGCAGAGAACTGCTGTCACTGGGCAATTGGATGTTCAGCGTTTCCGTTTCGGACGTGGACGAAGGCCAACAGGAGGGCGAAGCGCCGGCAGATTACGTGCTGAGGCTGGCCGTTGCGAAGGCAAGGAAGGCGATGCTCCATGCACGGCCCGAACAACTCATCATCGGCGCAGACACCGCCGTGGTGGACGGGGATCGCATCCTCGGCAAGCCGAAGGATATGAAGGAAGCCACCGCCATGCTCAAGTTGCTGCGCGGACATACGCACCAGGTCTACACTGCCCTGGCGCTCCTGAGGGTACACGACGAACAACTGGTCACAGAATTATGCGTCACTCAGGTCCCCATGCGGGATTACCGTGACGATGAAATCGAAGCCTATGTGATGAGCGGAGACCCGCTGGATAAGGCGGGGGCGTATGCCATCCAACATGCGGGGTTCCATCCGGTGGAAAGCATGAAGGGTTGTTACGCTTCAGTGATGGGGATGCCGCTGTGCCACCTGATCCGCGCTTTGCGAAAATTGGATGTGAGCCCCGGCGCGGAACTACCGCTGTCATGCCAATCCCTGTTGAAATATCAATGCATTGTCTCGCCCGCCATCCTGCGCGGCGAACAAACTGGATAAAAAGGTAAACGAATGAAATTAACCCGCTGGATCATTTGCATTTCGATCTTGCTCCTATTAGCCGCCTGCACGACAATACAGAAAGTAATCCCCAGCATCGGAGCAACGTCCACACTACCCACGCCGCCCATCGGCGTCACACACGCACCGGATGCTGGACCCGTGATGCAGAGTTACCTGGCGGCCTTCCAGAAGGGCGACTATGCGACGATGTACTCCTTAATATCGAAAGCCAGCCAGAGCGCCATCTCGCAGGCCGATTTCGGCAAAAAGTACGATGAGGCGCTCAATACGATGAGCGCAAGCAAACTGGACACGCAACTTCTCACAGAACGCCCCACCAGCCCCACCACTGCAGGAGCGAGTTTTCAAGTTACCTATCACACCACCCTGGTGGGCGATATCCAGCGCACCATCCTTGCCAACCTGGTGCTGGAGCAGGGACAATGGCGGATCCAATGGGACACAACTTTAATCCTGCCGGAATTGACCAGCAATCTGCACCTGGCGATGAAATACGAGATCCCCGCACGCGGCAACATCTATGACCAAAACGGTTCACCCATCGCACAGGAATCGGATGCCTACGCGATCTACCTGATCCCCGGCCAAATGGGCAAAGCGGCAGGGTCCATTGATGTGGAACTGGGCCGGCTGATGAACACCGATCCGGAGAACATCCATGCGCTGTGGAAAAATGCAGTGCCCAGTTCCTATGTGGGCATCACCGAGGCCACCTCGGATGAAATCAAAGCGGCGCAGTTGGATCTGAGCCTAAGCGGCCTGAAAACCGCCAAATACACTTCGCGCTTTTATTTCGACCAGGGCATTGCGCCGCAAACGGTGGGATATACCCAGTTGATCTCACCCGAACAACTCAACACCTATCGCCGTCTTGGTTATCAAGGCAGTGAGATCATTGGGCAGACGGGCATCGAAAAATCCATGGAACAATACCTGGCAGGCAAACACGGCGGCACGCTGTATGTGGTGGACGCGAACGGACAGCTGATCAGCAAACTGGGCGCAAGCGACCCGCAACCGGCGGATTCCGTGTATCTGACCCTTGATAAAAACCTGCAATTCTACGCCCAGCAGGCATTGACCGGTTTTAACGGCGCAATCGTGGTGATGGAACTCAACACCGGCAAAGTGCTGGCCATGGCTTCCTCGCCGGAATACGACCAGAACATGTTCGATCCAGCAAACACCAACAGCTCCTATCTTTTGAACGAACTAAACAACCGGAGCGACCAACCGCTGGTCAACCGCGCGGCACAAGGACAGTACCCGCTGGGATCGGTGTTCAAAATCCCGGCCATGGCAGCGGCGCTCGAAAGCGGCCTGTATGCACCGAATACCACCTATGACTGCGAATATCATTTTACGGAATTAAACGGGCTGGTGCTGAACGACTGGACATGGGATTTCTGCCAGAAACGCCTGGCCACCGGCAAGCAATGCAACACCGCTTCCACCACAGCATCCGGACAGCTTACACTGGAACAAGGGCTGATGCGCTCATGCGATCCATATTTCTGGCATATCAGCCTGGATCTATTCAATAACAACCGGGCGGCGGATATCACGAATATGGCGAAGGCCTTTGGCCTGGGTTCCCCCACCGGCATCGGCAGCATCGCAGAGGCCTCGGGAAATATCTCGGTCCCGACCACGCCAATCGAGGCAACCAACCAAGTGATCGGACAGGGTGATGTGCAAGTGACACCGCTCCAGGTGGCGCGCTTCGTGGCGGCCATCGGCAACGGTGGAACGCTCTACACACCACAGTTGATCCAGGAGATCCAATCGGCGGACGGAAAAGCCGTCAGCATGTTCAAGCCGGAAGCGGCGGGCACACTGCCGATCCAACCGGACCGCCTAGCGGCGATCCAGGAAGCGATGCACTGGGTCATCTCCGACCCACGAGGAACAGGTTACTATGCGATGGCAGGTATAAACTTCCCGGTGGCAGGAAAGACGGGCACCGCTCAAACCGCGGGGGCGCTACCCGATTCATGGTTCGTAGGATATACAGAAGACCAGGGAAATTCCGGCAAGCCGGATATCGCGGTGGCGGTCATTATGGAGAACTCAGGAGAGGGTGCCGATTACGCCGCATATGTTTTCAAGGCGATGATTGAAACGTATTACTATACTCACCCCATCCCCTTTTTCCCGTGGGGCCCCGTCGGATATCCATACACACCCACACCTCTGGGCGGCATCCCGACCCGAACGCCGCAACCCACAAAGACACCCAAGCCCTAAATGTGAGTGAAGCTTCAGCAAACGGCTTGATCGTCAAAGCGCAATCCGGTTTCTTTCAAGTCGAGACCGGAGGAGAACTTGTTACCTGCCAATTGCGCGGCAAATTAAAGCAAGGCAGAGCCAAAGGCGACATTGCAGCTTTAGGAGACCGGGTACGCATTACGATCTCAGCCGATGGAAGCGGGATGATCAATGAAGTGGAGAAACGCAAAAGCGCCATCGTACGACTCGACCCGAGGCCGCAGGGCGACTATCAGCAAGTGCTGTTGGCGAATCCGGACCAGGCGGTGTTCGTCTTCGCGTGTGCCCAGCCGGACCCAAAACTGCGGATGCTCGACCGGTTCCTGGTGATCGCAGAAAAACAACGCATCCCGGCTTTGATCGTCGTCAACAAAGTTGAACTGTTAGGCGAAGGGGAAGCCAAAAAAATGTTCGGAATGTATACTTCGCTGGGGTATACGGTGATCCATACTTCGGCAAAAACCGGCGCAGGCGTGGATGAATTCAAAAAACTTCTGGCGAACAAGATCAGCGCACTGGCGGGACCGAGCGGGGTTGGAAAATCGAGCCTGCTGAACTGCATCCAGCCCGGGCTGGAGTTGGCGGTGGACGAAATCGGCGCGGGGAACAAAGGCAAACACACGACCGTGGTGCGCGAGTTGTTCGCGCTCAAGGGCGGTGGATATGTGGCCGACACCCCTGGATGGAAGTCGCTGGCTTTATGGGATACCGAACCGGAGGAGATGGATGCGTATTTTCCTGAACTCGCGCCGCTGGTAGCTCAATGCCAATTCAGCGATTGTACGCACACGCATGAACCCGGCTGTGCGGTGCTGGCGGCAGTGGAGGCAGGAAAAGTGCACGCCGAACGATATGAATCCTATTTGCGGTTACGGGCAGGAAAAGAGCGAGGCTGGGCGATTGAGGATTGACGAATTAGGATTTATGATTGGCGATTAAGATATGACAAACAACTGGGGTCTCCTGGGACACGAATGGGCTGTGGATATGCTGAGGCAGCAGATCGTGCGCGGCACGCTACGCCATGCCTATCTCTTCGCGGGACCGCAAGGGGTGGGACGACGCACACTGGCCTTGCGGCTGGCGCAGGCCCTGAATTGCACGCAACCCAGTGAGGCGGGAATCCCATGCGGGCAATGCCGCGATTGCAAGCAGATCGAAGCGATGAGACATCCCGATCTGACGATCATCCAGGCAGAGAGCGAGGGCGGGATACTGAAAGTGGAACAAGTCCGGGAAGCGCGGCGGATGCTGAGCTTCAAACCTTACCAGGCCAAATACCGCGTAACGGTCTTTTTACGCTTCCAGGAGGCGAACGACAGCGCATCCAATGCACTGCTGAAAATCCTCGAGGAAGCACCCTCTTATGTGGTCCTGATCCTGACCGCCGATACTCCCGAACAGTTACTACCCACAATCGTCTCAAGGTGCGAAGTGCTGAGGTTGAGGTCCTTGCCGCCGGAAAAGGTGGAATCGTTCTTGATGGAACAAGGGGCGGAGCCGGAGGAGGCGCACCTGCTGGCGCATATCAGCGGCGGGCGATTGGGAGCGGCGCTGAGATTGATGCACGATCCGGCCGCGCTGGGATTCCGGGAAGAAAAGCTGAACGAGGCGCAAGCGTTCGGCCAGGCGTCACGCGTCGATAAATTTGCATACGCGGAGAAACTCGCCAAGGATAAAGAGGTCCTGCGGAACGTCCTGTCCTTATGGCTTTCGTATTGGCGCGATGTGTTTTTGTGCGCAGAAGGCTCGTCGGCGCCGCCGGCGAATATAGACCGGGCAAAGGAAATCGAAGCGATGGCGGCACGCATTCCATTACCGATGGCACATCACATCGTATCGCAATTGGAAATGGCCTTGACACAACTGGAGTCCAATGTCAACGCCAGGCTGTTGGCAGAAGTGATCCTACTGGATTGGCCGAAGATATAATTTCCAATGTCTTTGCGAGCGAAGCGAAGCAATCTCAGGTAATCATCAGACATTCGATTACATGAAACCACGAGATTGCCACGTCAGGACACTGAAGAACGCAGTGCAGGCGAACGCCTTCCTCGCAATGACATCATAGCAATAACGAGGTGAACAGTATCATGACGTGGATTGATTTTCTTCTGGCAGGGCTGGCAGCGATTGCCGCCGGTTTGGTAAATGCGCTGGCAGGCGGCGGAACGTTAATCACCTTCCCCACGCTGACGGCGCTCGGCATTCCGGCTGTGGCGGCCAACGTGACGAACACGGTGGCGCTCTGCCCCGGTTACATCGGCGGGATCATGGGGCAATGGAAAGACATGAAAGACCAGGGAAAACGATTATGGCTGGTGGCGCCCGCAGGCGTCATTGGAGGATTGATCGGCGGATATTTACTGCTGAACACAGGCGAAAAACTTTTCCGTTCACTGGTGCCATTCTTGATCCTGCTGGCCTCGGCTTTGCTGGCGGTTCAAGACCCGGTGCGGGCATGGCTGGTGCGCCGCGCGAGCCAGAAGAAAACCACACCGAACCAGCAATGGGCCGTGAGCATCCCGATCGGACTGGCCGCGATCTACGGCGGATATTTCGGGGCGGGGCTGAGCGTGATCGTGTTATCCGTGCTGGGCCTGACCATGGATGACACGCTGACGCGGCTCAATGCCCTGAAGCAGGCCGTCTCCTTCAGCGCGAATTTCGCGGCGGCGATCTTCTTCCTGTTTTCGGGAAAAGTGCTGTGGCCGGTGGCGCTGGTGATGGCGGTTGGGGCGTTGATCGGAGGAAACCTGGGAGGAAGACTGGCAGGTCGCGTCAAACCTGCGATGCTGCGCTGGATGGTGGTGACCATCGGCGTGATCGTGGCGATCATCTATTTTGTGCGCGGATAAATTATAAGAGTATATTCTCCCGCCCATTAACAAATGAGTTAAAATAGACTTATGCAAAGGCGTAATCCCGAGTTTGATAAAGTCAACCGGAAGATCTTTATTGTGACTTCCTTCTCTGAGAAATCGGACGAGAAGGATTACTGGCTTTCCAAGACGCCTTATGAACGTTTGGAATATATGGAACTACTGCGGCAGATGAACTATGGCTCAAAAGCTTCCACCCGACTTCAAAGAGTTTTTGAAATTACTCAACAACCACAACGTTGAGTATTTGCTGATCGGGGGACATGCGGTCGGCTATTATGGTTATCCTCGGGTGACCAAGGATATTGATATCTGGATCGCCACAACGCCCGCGAATGCAAAACACATGGTCGAGGTATTAAAAGAGTTTGGTTTCGACATACCGAAACTCCAGCCCGATCTCTTTCTCAATGAGAAGAACATCATTCGTTTGGGTGAGCCGCCTATCCGAATCGAAGTGATCACGGATATTCCGGGAGTGGATTTTGCGGAATGTTATAACGAGCGGGTTGTTGATGACATTGATGGTGTGAAGGTCAACATTATCAGCCTGAAACATTTGAAAACCAACAAGAAGGCTACCGGCAGGCATAGAGACTTGGACGACCTCGAGAATTTACCCTGACCCAAACTCTCAAAGCGACAATTGTGGTGATTTATTTCATGCGCGGATAGCTCGAATAAAGGAGGCCGATAATGCTAGGATATTGTGCAGCATCGACCATCGTGCTGTTGATCGGAATGGTGCTGATCCGGGCGGCGATATTGAGAAGAAACGGTATCGAAGCGATGAGCTTCGGCAAGATAGACAAGACCGATTTCCTGATCCCGCCCTTTGCGCTGTTCTATTTCTATCTCATCATCGCAAACGCATTCCATTTTCCCCGCGTAAGCACACAGGTATTCTTCCATTCCGGGATCGCGGCGTGGGTAGGAGTAGTCTTCTGCCTGGCGGGTCTATGCCTCATGGGCTGGAGCCTGGTCTCATTCGGGCAGAGTTTTCGGGTGGGCATTGATATGGAGCACCCCGATAAACTCATCACGAGCGGAGTTTTTGCCTACAGCCGCAATCCCATTTATACGGCATTTGCATTCATCCTGCTGGGACAATTCCTGATCTTCCCAAACTGGATTCTATTGGTTTATATTGTTGCCGCCATATGGTTGTTCCACCGCCAGGTAATGCGCGAGGAAGAGTATTTGAAGGGACACTACGGTACGGAATACGTGGACTATTGCAAACGAGTGAGAAGGTATCTGTAAGTTTTAAAGTTATCGAGGAGCCAATATGTGCCGAAGCATCAAGCCTTTACGTTTACCGGACCGACTTGCCACGGAGCAGGAGATCAATGAAGCCGCCCTGCAGTTCGTCCGGAAGGTGAGCGGATACCGAAAGCCTTCACGCGCGAACCAGGAAGCCTTTGACGCGGCAGTACAAGAGATCGCGATGACAACGCAAAGATTGCTGGACAACCTGGCATTTGAGCCGCATCTGGTTAAATAGCAGGAATAGTGTAGAATTATTGCATGAACGATTGCCTGCCAAAATAACATATAAAAAAACTTCAAACAAGGAAGGTGAATCTATGAAATGTCCCAAATGTGATGCCGACCTAGTAAAGCAAATTCGCCACGGAATTGAGGTGGATACCTGTCCCAATGATAATGGAATGTGGCTGGACGCCCAAGAGTTAAACCAGCTCGAGGATGAGGCATTCAAGGCAGATGAAGAGAAAGGCACTTTGATTTTTTCAAGCACGGTTTCAAACTTCAAATGTCCAAAGTGCAATACCCCCTTAAAACAATTTGATTATAGGTTGTATGATCTGACCCTGGAATATTGTGAAAACAAAGACGGCTTTTGGCTGGATGCCGGCGAGGATGAGAGAGTTCTCCAATTGATG
>Ga0182027_10008258_pt1 | contig 15188 bp, 12 predicted proteins | sample 712E1DmetaG_FD_121300 | JGI IMG/M metagenome (GOLD analysis project Ga0182027, IMG submission 121300) | Permafrost microbial communities from Stordalen Mire, Sweden - 712E1D metaG (Illumina Assembly) | ecosystem: Environmental > Terrestrial > Soil > Wetlands > Permafrost | place: Sweden... | reverse complement strand
TTCAATAAAAAACAAACGTTCGTGGGAATTGGCCGTATCCCTGATCTTGTCACATGCTTCCACAACCGTATTTATCGCGGTGTCGTACCCGATGGTGGCATCAGTGCCATATAGGTCATTATCAATTGTTCCGGGAAGCCCGATGATGGGAAAGTCATTTTCTTCATCAAATACACCCGCACCGGTGAATGTGCCGTTCCCTCCGATAGCAACCAGGCCATCAATTTCAAATTGTTTAAGATTGCTGTATGCGATATCGCGGCCTTCCCGTTCCATAAACCTCTGGCTGCGGGCCGTTTTCAGGATTGTTCCGCCCCGCTGAATGATATTGGAGACCGAGTGGCTGTACATCTGTTCAAACTGACCATCGATCAGGCCCTCGTATCCACGACAGATCCCGAAAACCTCTACATTGTGAAATATGGCTGTGCGGACCACAGCCCTGATAGCAGCATTCATCCCGGAGGAATCGCCCCCGGAAGTCAGGACACCTATTCTGTTGATTCTTGGCATGGTTTATTTATTTTGAGTTGCAAAATTACCAAATTTCACAACCATTGTTTGTAAAGTTATAAAGTTCATAAAGTTTGTAAAGTTTTTAAAGTTTGTAAAACCAGTTTCCCGAACCCGGAACATAGTCTTCGAAATTCCTATACCTACACGACAAGCATCCAACTATCAAACATCCTGTTAAAAACTTTATAACAACCTCATCCATGTAAAAACCTTTGTGTTACTTTGTGTTTTCCTTTGTGCGGCTTCGTCGTAAAATAAGGGTTGGAGAAACGAGTTATCTCAATTCCGGAATGAGAATACAAATTCAATTAAACATATTACCCAATAACAAAAAAACACTTATTCATGAAAACAAAAATTGCAGTAGTAACGGGCGGAAGCAGGGGACTGGGAAAAGATATGGCACTGTCGCTGGCCCGGAAAGGGATCGATGTTGTATTGACATATCTCACAAGCAAAGAAGAGGCTGAAAAGGTTGCGGTGGAAATAATGCAGGTGGGACAAAAGTCGGTTGCAATTCAACTTGATGTTTCAGATATCAGGTCGTTTGACCACTTTATCGGCAAATTATCTTCTTCCCTTAAAGAAAATTGGAATACCGTGTACTTCGATTTCCTGATCAATAATGCAGGCATTGGCGTCACCTTACCCATTACTCAGGTAACCGAAGAAGATTTTGACCATTTATTGAACATCCATTTCAAAGGAGTTTATTTTCTTACACAGAAGATACTTCCATTATTGAATGACGGGGGTGGCATTGTAAATATTTCTTCCGGGACCACCCGTTTCTCATTTCCCGGGTATTCTGTTTATGCCTCCATGAAAGGAGCCGTGGAGGTTTTCACCCGGTATCTGGCAAAAGAACTGGGTGAGAGAAGGATCAGGGCCAATGTAGTCGCCCCGGGTGCCATTGAAACTGATTTCAACAATGCCGGCTTGCGTAGCAACCCTCAACGCAAAGCGTATATTGCAAGCCAGACACCCCTGGGACGTGTCGGGCAGGCTGACGATATCGGAAGCGTGGTTGCATTTCTTTGTTCCGGGGATTCGAAATGGATCAACGGGCAGAGGATAGAGGTGAGCGGGGGGATTAATTTGTGAAGAATTAAAAATTAAAAATGAAAAGTGCTGGATGCTGGATATGTGAGTGTGAGTGTGCGTTTAGCGTTATAGATCTCAATTTTTAATCTTTAATCTTTAATCTTTAATTTTTTATTTAATCAATTCCGTTGATAACATTCTTTCATCGTCCAGCTGTTAAAGACTTCTCGGTTCTTCTGTTCATACTCGGGATGCTGACGCTGGTTTTCCGCTTTACGAACCTTGACATCACGTTGGAACATTATTTTTATTCCCCCGAAAAAGGGTGGATGCTTCAGTACAAGCCGGTTTGGGATTTTATTTACCGTTTCGGCATTTTTCCGGGATACATCCTGGCATTTTGCGGACTGATCATGATTTCGGTATCGTACTGGAACAGCAAATACATCAGGTTCAGAAAAGTTTCCCTCCTGCTTGTGTTTACTATTATTATTGGTCCGGGATTACTGGTCAACCTGGTGCTGAAAGACCATACCGGACGCCCACGGCCGCGCGAAATCACCGAGTTTGGCGGTACCGAGAATTACCTGTGCATTTGTGAGAAGGCGAAGACAAACGAAGGTAAATCGTTCCCCTGCGGCCATTGTTCCATGGGTTTTTATCTGGCCATTCCTTATTTGTTTTATCGCAGCAGGAAAAAAGCCCTGGCATTCACATTCCTTGCAACCGGAATTGCATATGGAATTCTGATCGGCATCGCAAGGATGATGGCTGGCGGTCATTTTGCCAGTGATGTGATCTGGGCAGGAGGGTTGACCTGGGTTGTCGCCCTTGCAGGATATTACCTTTTCAGGCTCGACAAACCCACTGAAATTCCTGTAATTTCAGGGACTGAGCAAAAAAAGAAGGCGCGCCGGGCAACACTTATCACCGGGATCCTGCTGCCTGTAATAACTATTGGACTGATGCTGGCCACACCGTACTTTTCAAAGAAGTACATCGACGTGAGTAGCTTACAACTGAAAGCAGTTCATTGCAAGGTAGTTGAAATTGACCTGAAAGATGCAACCGTCACCATCAGCCCGGGAAAGGGTTTTCATCTTGATTATAAGGTGAATGCCTTTGGGTTCCCGAACAGCAAGATACGTGGGTTATGGACCCCGGGCGACACCAGCCGCTATATCCTCCAGAATATGGGCTGGTTCACCGAAGTAACCAATCTCGTCAATGTGGAATTCCCGGTAAAAGACACAATCTCCTGGTATCTGAGCGTCAATCATGGGAAAGTGATCTGCAACCTTCCGGATAGCTGCAGGGCGGATTTTCATTTTTCCATAGCGAAAGGTGACCTGCTGATCCGGTCGCATCCCTGTTCGCTAACCCTGGTGGGGAACCCTGCCCGGATCCTGGATAAAAATCCGGGGAAAAACCGTTGTTTCCTGAAAAGACCGGCAACAGCAGAAGGAACCCTGGTTGGATTTGAGATAAATTATGGTTCTGTAATTATTGAATGACCAATAAATAAAATTATTCCCGAATAAAAAATATTTTCATTATCTTTTTGATATCTCAAATTATATATTACCTTTGGTTCGCTAATTTTAATACTTAATTGTTATGTCAACAGGTAAAGTAAAGTTTTTCAATGAGAGAAAAGGATTTGGTTTTATCGTAGATGATGAAACCCAAGAAGACATTTTCGTACATGTCAGTGGTTTAATTGACCGTGTAAGAGAAAACGACCAGGTTTCTTTTGATATCACGGAAGACAAAAGAGGAAAAAAAGCGATCAATGTTAAGAAAGAGTAAAAATCTTTTATGCACATTGTGATGCAAAAAAGAAGCCATCTGAAAGGATGGCTTCTTTTTTTTCTCACCAGAAGCATATATCCCGTTTCCTTTTACAGGGGTTCGATATGAAGTTTTATCTGGGAATCCAGGTACATGCTGATGGATGCTGGAGGGATTTGTCCGCTCGGAGTTGCAAAAACCTTCAGGTAATAGCTGTTTTTAAAAAGGATCGGTCGGATGTCGGTTTTGTTCAGGATAAGTTCGATGTTTTTTGCAGCCGGGTCAATTCCTGAGGCGGATCCCAGGTCAGTGGTCTGCTGGAAGGTGGAATCTGCAGATCCAACCATCCTGACCGACGCCAGCCAGTTGAAAGTTGCTTCAGGAGGGGCCGTTATTGCCATGGCAAGTTTCGTCAGGTAGGCTGAAGCGATAATACCGCTGGGAATATGATTTGCGCTGAGAATACTGTCGAAATTAATGGTCAGCTTACAGGAATAGATCGTCAGTTCCTGGGTTTTCTTATCCTTTGATGAATAAACGAAAGAGACCCTGGGAAAGTTGTAAATAACGTCAAAAGCCGCAAGCTGGCTGGCTTTATTGCAGGAAGTAATTGTGAAGAATGGCAGTAAAAATATGGCAAACAAAAACAGGATAAGCGAAAACCGGATTTTCATGGCGTGATCCTGTTTGAAAAAGATGAATCTTATTCCGGTTTATTTATTGAGCATGACGGGCATGACAAGCATGAGGATGTCTTCATTTTTATTTTCCTGGTTCACGGGAAGAAGGATACCGGCCCTGTTGGGTGCCGACATTTCAAGCCGGACCTCATCAGTGTCAATGTTATTCAGCATCTCAATAAGGAATTTGGAGTTGAATCCGATCTCCAGGTCATCGCCTTCATAATCGCAGGTAAGACGGTCCTTCGATTCCTTTGAAAAGTCAAGGTCTTCGGATGAAAGAACAAGTTCTTTTCCAGAAAGTTTGAACCGTACCTGGTGGGTCGATTGGTTGGCAAATATGGCCACACGGCGGATGGTATTGAGTAGTGCATTCCTGTCGATTGTCAGTTTATTGGGATTCTCGGTTGGGATAACGGCATCGTAGTTCGGGTACTTTCCATCTATGAGGCGGCATACCAGGTGGATGTTCTGGAAAGAGAAAAACGCATTGGTCCTGTTGTATTCAATATTGACAGGCATATCCTGGCCGGTAATAATATTCCTGAGAAGGTTGAGCGGTTTTTTCGGGAGGATAAAGGATGCCGACTCATTTGACTTTGCATCGGTTCTTTTATATTTCACCAGCTTATGGGCATCGGTGGCTACAAAAGTGATATCTTCCGGGGATAGTTCACAGAAAACACCCGATAATACCAGCCTGAGTTCATCATTTCCCGTTGCAAAAAGGGTTTTATTGATGGCCTGGGAAAGCAGGGAGGAAGTGAGTTCAATGGTAGTGGTACTTTCAAGGGTCGGAACCCGGGGGTATTCATCGCTCTTGTGTCCGGCCAGTTTGTATTTCCCATCACCCGCCGAGATCTCAATACCCTGATTGTCTTCATTGATCGTAAATGAAACAGGGATATCCGCAAACGTTTTAAGCGTGTCGACCAGGATTTTTGCCGGAATGGCAATGCTCCCGTTCTGAAGGGCTTTATCCGGTTTCAGTGTCACACTCATAGTGGTTTCCAGGTCTGATGAAGTGATCATAAGCGCATCATCCTTCAGGTCAAACAGAAAATCGTCCAGAATGGGCAAGGTATTACTGGTATTGATCACACCGATAATGGATTGCAGGTTTTTTAGCAAGAGGGAACTGGAAACGATGAATTTCATAACAGCGTCATTTTTCGTTTTACATACAAATAATTACGACCAGAGTCGTCTTCAATCAAAAATTTTGTCAAATATACAATAATTAAATTCTATTTCAAACAATGATCCCCTTTCGAAACTTACTCACCCTCCTCCTTCTTTTTCCTCCGGAAATCAAATTTATTTTCCTCCCCCCTGATCAGCCGTTTGATATTTTTTATGTGTGTAAGGGGGATAAAGACAGCTACAACGATGGAAAGAATAATAAGGCCGGGATGTTTCTGCCCTGTTATAAAAATGACTATAAAAGGGAAGCATATTCCGCAAAGGATGGAAGCTAAAGAGACATACCTGGTCACGATGAGCATGGTGATAAAAAGTGCGAGCACTATGAGCAATGCAACCGGATAAAGCGCGATGGCAGCTCCGGCAAGGGTACCTACGCCTTTTCCCCCTTTAAAACCGGCAAAGACAGGAAAAACATGTCCGAGAACTGCAGCGAACGCCATACATATCCTGACATAAGTGATAAAATCCTCGCTCAATCCCGGGTGTGGAAACAGGAAGATTACCTGGACAGCAGCCCAGCCTTTGAGCACATCCAGCACCAGTACCGGGATCCCGGCTTTATAGCCCAGTACGCGGATCACATTCGTGGCACCTGCATTCCCGCTGCCATATTGCCTGACATCGATGCTGTAAAACAATTTGCCCACCCAAACGGCGTTCGGAATGGACCCGATAATGTAGGCCAGCAGGATTTCAAGGGCGAGGTAGAGATGGTTCATACTTTATGATTTACTGGGTTTCGTATTTTCTCAGGAATTCTCTTTTTTTACGGTCGGTTGCGATGGTATACCGGTATCCTTTTACAAGGTTTCCGATTCTTTTCTGCTCTGCCGATGATTTGACGCCTGCTTCCACCGCATCATTGAATTGAGCGTTGGAACTCAATGCCATGAGGATGTTATTACGGTAGTTGAAGAAATACCATTCATTTTTAGCCAATTCAAAATAAAAAGTGAAATCATCCCCATTCTTTTTCTTCTGAAATTCCAGGAGCCCGTTAACAAACTTGTTCACCTGCACTTTCCCTATGCCACCGATCCCGATGGGCCCGTATGAAACCCAGGATTTATTCAGGGTGTCCCAACGGAGCTTCACGTCAGCCAGGAAAATGGTCCGGATGAGTTCATCCGGGAACCGCTTGAAACGCCCTACCATTTCCATTTCCGATCTCACCTTCTCGAATTCCTTCTTCCCGAGGAGGGTCTTCATGGCTTCAAGATAAGGAGATGTGGAAAATATGATCCCATCCAGGTTCATCGAACCGAGTTGTGTGGAAAATTTCGTCAGGCAATCTTCTGAGAACGGGAAATTAAGTGCAAGCGCAATACGTGCTTTGGTTGAATCGGCAATGATATAATGATCAAGGGTTCCCCAGGATTCCATCTTCAGGGCGCCGGAATTCAATGCCAGGTTGATCTTCCCGCTTCCGTGAAGGGCGCAATCGCGCGTACTTAATGAAAGGCTGTTACCGGGCAACCCAGGGTCTTTGCGGCGATCCATCTCCATGATGCGGTACAACCCGTTGGAAAGATCATAATCAATCTTCCCAAGGGAAGTGATCATCGTTGAATCACTGAACGACTTTTTCGGGGAAAAGAAGGAAGGATAGATACGATTTCCAACATTGGAGAAAATGATTCCGAGTCCCAGTTTCTGAAAATGAATATCCCTCAAAGGATCTTCCAGGGGGATCAATACCTGCTGAGGGTTGATATCACTCGTAAAATAAGTCCATGCATGGGCCGTCGGGAAACAATCCATTACCGGTCGGAAACCACCTTCAAAAGTAAGATTCCTTTGAGATGCCCGCAGGTTGATCGTCCCCCTGAACTCAAACTCCGGACTGAGATAGAAACGTGTGGTGTCAAGTATGCTTCCTTCAGCGACTGTTTCGCCCGCTGTATCTATCGAGATCCGCGTAAAGTGGATTTGCTGCCGCTGTTTGTCCCTTTCGATATAGTCATAATATCCATTGCCGGTGTATTTCTTCCGTGAAGCAATGTTGAGATTGCAGTTGTAAAAGCGATGAAATTTATTGTTGGCATTGGCAATGATGCCGGCCCTGCTCAGGGGTCTCATTTTTGCTTCAGGATGGATATAAACCTTCCCTGAATCCGGGAAAATGGCTGCATCCGCCACCCTGACCACTTTTACATCCTCCGCACTGATGATATTGGTATTCAGGTCGTAAGTTGCCAGCTGAGAAAAAAAACGCAAGGAATCCTGCAGGGGATGCGTGGAAACGAATTCGGTTCCGGGGAATTTATAATTGACCAGCATATCGGCACTCAGGGTATCTGCTGCATCAACCTGCTGATTCCGCTCATTGTATAGCCGGATGGAACGTTTTTCCACCAGCCAGTCGAACCGGTCCATGTAACAGGCATATTGGTTAACCGGGAAGTCGACCCGGGAAATCCCCCGGCTGGACTTGAATTCGCCTTTCAATTGATCAAAATCAAAGTGGGTGAGGTAATTCCTGGTAGAGATGCTGAGGGCAGAAAGGTTCACAGACTTGATCCGGAAAACATCCACTGTAGCATCAAAAACACGTCTCTTGAATTCAAATAAAAAAGCCTCCGTTTCGGCATCCCTGATCTTTACAGTACCCTGTCCGGTCAATCCCGCCGGTGTCAGGTTCAGACTGCCGGCCAAAGCAGCTTGGCCGGTGTACATTGAAATATCCCTGGCAATGCTTGAAACTTTAAGAATATTTTTATAAGGCTTCCAGAATTCACGCACCGAATCCCCTTTCACAGAAGGACATTCCACCGGGCCTGCCTGTTCGGTGGCAGAGAATGACTTCGCCACCGTCTTCATGGAATCCGGGTAAAAGATAAAGTTGTCAGACAAGGAAGTTGAATTGAGATAGATCAGTTTGCCATCGCCCCTCAGTCCTTTATTGCTCATATCGATCGTCGAATAAAATGTACCTTTCCCGCCATAGGCAGGCAAGCCACCAGGCCCTGTATTTGCCTCGATCCCGAACGAATAATCCGGACGCACAGAAAGCGGCTGCCGGATATCCGGGAAAATGCCGGAAGAAACAAGGACACCTTTGAATTTCAGGCTGTCGGTAGAAAATGACCCTATGCTTTTCAATGTAAAGGGATCGACACTGAAAAAGAATTTATCTTTTTTATAGACACTGTTATATACCGACCTTTTTTCCCAGTTTGCATAGGAAACATTTTTACTGTTGAAGATCGGGTATTCCGGAAATTTATTCAACCCGGATTTATTCTTCGGATCATCAATAAGCAGGTCTCCGCTGAGGTTTGTAATATAAGTCGAGACTTTTACAAGAGGATAGGTCTGGGTTTTCGGGTCTTTTGTGCGACTCTTGACATACACGGCCATCGAATCGATGTAAGGCAGGTTCAGCTTGAATTTGTTGTATTCAAAGGAGCTCATCTTTGTATAATAGTCAAAGAGGCCTGCTTCAACTTTTCCGGAGAAAAGAAAGTCGCCGTCTTTTTTCAGGATCACCTGCTGTTTTGAAGGATAGATATAGACCTGCTGGGAATCGCTCAGGAAGACCTTCGGCACACCCTGGATCACTAGGTCGAAGCTGTCGAGGCTGAGGATCCCGTTGCTCTTTGCCGTCACGGTTGAGTTGAAAAAAATCACATCGTAGTCGATCTTCTCATCTTTGGCCTTGACATAATTGATCAGTTTATCCTTGATCCTGCCGGTTTTGTCATCCGGATCATACATCAGAAAACCTTTGTACGCAAGCGTGAGCAACTGCGCCTCTACCTGCTCGGGCGGCCGCTCCATAAAGGTAACGATCTGGTCGAGGGTAAAATCCCGGGTTTTATATTTCTCGGAATATTTTCTCAGGACATACAGCGGATTAAATTCGTCGATCCCCTGTAACTTATCATACCGCTGAAGCGAGAAGTAGTTTGTGGATTCAAAAACGGCACGTCCTTCCTGGTTAGGGCCTTTCATCATTTCAAAATTCATGCGCGGCTCATTCAGTTTCCAGGTCAGCGACTCGCAATAGATCTCGATCTGGTGCCAGGAATCGAACCAGGGACTGATCATCGTGATTCGTTCATCCCGCGTTAGTGTCAGCTCTTTCTTCTCATCAATGTATTTCATCGTGAGCACAGGGTTGTATATGGAATCATTGTCGTGATAGATTGTGATGGAAGCATTTGCGGAGTTAATGCGATCAGTACGGATGACAAATAATTTCGAGAAGATCCTGACAAACTCCTTGTTGTTTTTCCTGAAGACAAGCTTGGCATCTTCCTTTTTCGAACCGGTTCCGATAATTTTGGCGCCTTCCATCGCGAATCCACCCATGTAATCAATGTTTTTGAAAAGGTTCTTGATTCCGATCGTTTTATCATAAGAACTGAATGTCGGGTACTGGGCCTTATCCTCTGTAACATTCGCAAGAACCTTATCGCTGAATTTCCCCATCAATGAAAATGAGAAAAACTTCTTGTTAAAAAATTCGACCGAATCCGCTTCGACTTTGGCATACTTCATCTGGATCTGGTAATTCCTCACATCTGCATAAACCTGTTGCGGATCAAGCCCGGCCCGCTGCCAGTCAACCTTTCCTCCAAACCCGGTCCATTGAAATGTAAGCGGATAAAAAAAACCGCGGGTGTTAAAGATCACGAGGCTGTCGTCATTGGCATAACAAACCAGCATAGTGGGATTAAAATTGATCACGGGAACCGAATCAAATTTCATATGGTAATCGGGAGTAATGATCTTCCATTTTGCGGATTGGGATTTATAAACCAGTTTCTCACCAAAAAGGGAAATGCATTGGTCAACAAACTGGAGGAAATAGCGGCTGTTTTTATTTTCCTGCAGGCCTTTCAAAACGGCAAACCATTCATAGAACCGCCCGTCCGGCTGATGGGAATCAATAAAGACATTCAGTGCTTTGATATAATTGAAAAAATCGGGAAAGGGTTTTAACCCTTTTCTGAGCATCTGGTTGCCAATCGCATAGATGAGTTTTTTCTTCCGGGGATCATATTGCTCAGCATTCCACTTTTGAATGAACTCTTTCATGAGGGTTGAACTCATCTTCTCTTCATTGGCCACCAGTGGCGCGAATATGCTGTTCAGCTCGCCGATAAACTTCGTGGAATCGCCTGAAAAACGGGTAATTTTCTGCGCCCCGGCACCCTGTGAAAATAAAAAGAGTAGGACCGGAATCAAAATATAAAACGGTGTCTTTGCACGAGGATTTTTCATTTTTTAAATCGGGCGGCGACCCATCGGTTTTTTGTAATCGTTTGACCGGCCACAAATCCATTCGATTCTGCTTCATGCCGGATCATTGCAAGGTCTTCCTCGTAAAAACCGCTCATCAGCAATTCGCCTTTTTTTATTCGTTTTGAATATTCCGGAAGGTGACTGATCAGGACATTCCGGTTAATATTCGCCAGCAGGATATCATAACCTGAACCGGCAGTATCAATATCTCCCATTTTTACTGTTACAGCAAATGAATGGTTTTTGTCCACGTTCTCCATGGCATTATTAAAGGCCCAGGTGTCGTTGTCGATGGCATCTACTTCCGAAGCACCCATTTTATCGGCAAGAATGGCGAGGATGCCGGTACCGCAACCCATATCCAGCACTTTCTTCCCCCGGAAATCCATCTGCATCATTACCTCGATCATCATAGCCGTGGTTTCGTGATGGGCTGTGCCGAATGACATTTTGGGCTCGATGATGATCTCATAGGGATAGTCAGGCAGGGGAGAATGAAAAGGAGCACGGATATAACATTTTCCTGCGATCAGCACCGGCTCGAAATTTTTCTCCCATTCGGCATTCCAGTTCTGATCAGGGATCTGTTTTTCTGTGAATTTTACTTCAAACCGGTTACAGATCTGTTCTACCTTAACGCGTGAATAATTATTAACCCGGATATAGGCCAGAAGTTCAGATTCTGTTTCCTCGAAACTTTCAAATTGCTCTTCAGCAAGAAGGGAAGCGAGTATCTCCCTTTTCCTTTCTGATGCAGTTTGAATACGGATCTCGTAGTAGTCCATATCAGAAAGATGTTACGATCTTTAAGAATTCATCGGTCTTCAGGGAAGCGCCGCCGATGAGACCGCCATCCACATCGGGCTGGGAAAAGAGCTCACGGGCATTGGAAGCATTACAGCTTCCTCCATAAAGAATGCTGGTTTCGGCGGCCAGGCTTTCACCGTATTTCAAAGCAACCAGTTCACGGATATAGGCATGCATCTCCTGTGCCTGCGCGGGTGTGGCATTCACACCGGTACCTATCGCCCATACCGGCTCATAAGCGATCACAACCTGCTGAAACTGTCCGGCAGCAATATGAAACAGGGACTCTTCCAGTTGCTTCTTCACCACCTCAAAATGGCGGTTTGCTTCCCTTTCCGGAAGCACTTCACCACAACAGAAAATCGGCCGGATGCCATTTCTTAATGCAGCATCCACTTTCTTTGCCAGCAATACGTTATCTTCCCCATAGTATTTTCTTCTTTCTGAATGGCCTATGATACAGTATTCAACCTCCATCGACGCGAGCATTGTTCCTGAAATTTCCCCGGTATATGCCCCGGAATCGTTTTCGTTCATGTTTTGCGCACCCACGCTGAAAACGGAATCTTCTGCGATATCGGTGGCCATTTCAAGGTAAACACAAGGAGGACACAGAATCACATCCTGGTGAGCCGTATCCATCGACTCCAGCTTATCTGCAATTTCCGCAATCAATTCTTCGGCATCCGGAAATGACTTGTTCATTTTCCAGTTCCCTGCTACAATTTTCCTTCTCATGATTAAGTTATAAAGTTTGTAAAGTTCTTAAAGTTATAAAGTGATGAAGGGATGGAGTGATGCATATTATCAAGCATACAGTATCCAGCATCAATGTTTCTTTTTGCATTTTGCATTCCTAATTAATAAAACTCAACCTCCCCGCCGGTTATTGCACCCTCACTCTCGGATCCAGCATTCCGTAAACAACATCCACCAGGATATTAATTATTACTAAAATGATAGAAATGAAGAGTACCGCACCCATCAGCACGGGAAAGTCATATTTTTCAAGGGCATTAACAATGACCAGCCCGATCCCTTTCCAGTCGAAGATGTATTCGATAAACACCGCCCCGGCCAGCAGTGAAGCAAGCCATCCCGACATTGCCGTAACGACAGGATTCATTGCATTCTTCAATGCATGCCGCATGAGAATGCGGAATTTGCTTAACCCCTTCGCCCGTGCCGTCCGGATGTAATCCTGTGAAAGGACTTCCAGCAGTGAATTCCTTGTCAGCTCCACAACGATGGCTAATGGGCGAATACCAAGGGTGAATGCAGGCAGGATCAGGTTTTTCAGGTCCAGGTATTCTCCTCTTCCAAAATCATCCACCGAAAAAAGACTGCCGGCCATATTCAGCCCGGTATATCTTCCCAGGACAAATGCAAAGATCCAGGCCACGAGGATGGCCGCAAAGAATGATGGCAGTGACATTCCCAGGACGGAAAAGATGAGCGAAATTCGATCGATAAAGCCGTTTTTATTTACGGCACAGATGATCCCAATGATGATCCCGAAAAAAATAGCAAAGGTCATGGCAACAACCGCGAGTATAATGGTATTGACAAATCCCTCCAAGAGAATCTCACCGACCTGTTTCTTTGATTGGTAGGATCTTCGCAGATAGGGCTTTTTCAGGACGAGAACCGCTTTTTTGGAGACCGGGATCAGTTTTACGAAAGAGGTGTATTTTAAAGGATCGAGATACCAGTAACTTGCAGCATCAGCATCATTATGAATTGAGATAGGAGAAAGGTCGTTCAGGTAGTTGAAGAACTGGGTCAACAGGGGTCTGTCCCTTCCAAGGTCTTTGTTGATCGCTTCTACGGATGTAATATCTGCCCGCTGGCCAAGCATCATCCGTGCAGGGTCCCCGGGGAGGATGTTGAACAAAAAGAAATTGATCACGATCACCCCGATAAGCACGAGAAATCCATACAACAGCCGTTTCAGAATAAATTTCCCCATATTCCTCCCCTTGATCCCGGTGAGTTCCCTTATGGATTACTGAATTTTTCCATCACCATCTCATAAGATGGAAAATTGCGGAACGGCCATTTGGCAAGGACGATCCCGTTGCGGATGAGAATCAGTCCCGGGTTCGACCGGATCATCATTTTCAGCATCACGTCATCGGCATTGTAGAAATTGAATCCTGCCCCGTTGTCCATCCTGAATCTCTTGATTTCCCCGGGAAGACTGCTGGTCAGGCAAACGAACGAGTATCCTTCCTTCATGGCCTGCTTATAAAAAGGAAGAACCTTGTGAAATGCTGCCGTATCTGTCTTCCCAAGGTCATATGCCACAAGGATGAACTGCAGTTCGGGGTTATCCACGACGGAAGCCGACACATCTGCCCCCTGTTCATCTTCCACCCGTAGGGCAAGTGTCTGGCCTTTTGCCGGATCTACCGCACGCTGGCTCCTGAATACCCATTGCGACATCCAAACCGAATCATTCCAGGGGTAATCGGGTGTGAGATATTCCTTCTCTTCACCGGTGACCTTGTTTTTATAAGTAACATAAAACTTAAGCGGTTTAGCCGGAATGTTAATCTTGCTTCCAACCTTCCATCCCATAAAATCGATGATCGGCAAATGACGGTAACAGTATATGGAAACACACAGGAACGAAAGCGAGAAGATCAGCAGGAACATTTTCTGTGCCCAGTCCGGCGCCCAGTTTTTGAACTTATTCCTCCCTGCGAAAAGAGGGATGACAAAGATCATCAGTATTACGTTCTTCAGGAAGGTCTGAAGATTTGTCAATATTATAGCATCCCCGAAGCAACCACAGTCGGGTACAAAATTGTAAACGGCATCGAAGAAAGTCAGGCAGGTGAAGAAGATCATAAATCCGAGCAGCCACCATGCCGACCATTTGATCCACAGGTTCAGCAATAAACTTACGCCGATCAGGAATTCAACCGTGCAGAGGAAGATGGTAAGATACAATGCGAAAGGTATAGCCCAGGGAATACCGAACACCTGGAAATAATCTTCAAGCCGGTAAGTAAATCCCAAAGGGTCTATCCCTTTAACGAATCCGGAGAAAATAAAAACAAGTCCAACTAAAATACGGCTGACATTGCGGAAGATTTTCATTGTGATGACAGGATTTTTTGTTTTGAGCGATACCCCATATTCCCTTCTCCTTTTAATGAACGGTCTAGGAAGCGAGTTTATTCTTCAAGTTTGATCAATGCGAATATCGAATAATTTATAATATCCTGGTAATTGGCGTCAATTCCTTCCGAGATAAAGGTCTTCCCCATGTTATCCTCGATCTGCTTGATACGCATCAGTTTCATAAGGATGATATCGGTGAGTGAACCCAGTCGCATTTCCCTCCACACTTCTGCATAATCATGATTTTTATTCATCATGAGGTCACGTGCAGAATAAACATATTTGTTATAAAGTTTTTCTGCTGCATCAGGAGTAAGATTCAGTTCTCCTTCTTCTCCGAGCTCCAGCTGTATCAGGGCGATAACGGAATAATTCACGATGCCGATATATTCCGGGATGATCCCTTCATCCACTTTGCGGATACCTTTTGACTCAATGCTGCGGATGCGGTTTGCCTTGATGAAAATCTGGTCGGTCAGCGAGGGAATCCTTAAAATCCTCCAGGAACTGCCGTAATCTTTCATCTTTGTTAAAAAGATTGAGCGGCATTTCTGAATGATGTTTTCAAATTGTTGTTCAGTCTTTCCTTTGTCGTTCATAAGTTCAGGGATCCGTCTGTTTTTATTGGTTAAAGGTAAGAACTATTTGAATTTTGATTGTAATTTTGGATTTTCTTTTTCAGATTTTCTGAAAATAGGGAAAGCCATTCACCTTTCGCTTTTCGTTTTTGGCCCTCAGGGATGCTGTTAAAATGAATGCAGGAAT
>Ga0182027_10008257_pt1 | contig 15189 bp, 12 predicted proteins | sample 712E1DmetaG_FD_121300 | JGI IMG/M metagenome (GOLD analysis project Ga0182027, IMG submission 121300) | Permafrost microbial communities from Stordalen Mire, Sweden - 712E1D metaG (Illumina Assembly) | ecosystem: Environmental > Terrestrial > Soil > Wetlands > Permafrost | place: Sweden... | reverse complement strand
TTGAAGCTGCGCTTCCCGGCGCTCTTCGCCATCACGACCGACTTTTCGGACAACCCGATTTCGTTCGGTCAGACGGTGATGACCCGCCTGCGGACGGTGCCCACCGTCCAGAGCTACGACCCGGCCGCCGGCGGCTACGAGCTGGCCGCGGGCGCGAGCTCGACCACGGTCGATGTCCCGATCGTCATCAATGCCCACCAGTTCGTGCCGATCAGTTTCAACGCGAACGAACTCGCCGAAACCAAGCGCGACCTGTTCGGCGAACAGGTCGAAGGAGCCTTCTACGCGATCGCGAAGGATTTCTGGGATGCGATCCTCGCCCTGGTGACGGTGGCGCACTTCCCGCATGAGACGGCGATTGCCGCCTCAAGCTTCTCGCGCGACACGCTGCAGACGGTCGACGAGGCCTTCCTCGCCCGCGGCGTGCCTCCGGCCGCCCGGTTCGCGATGCTCAATGGCGCGGCGTTCCATGCCCTGGGCAAGGACGCCTCGATCGTCCAATTGGCCGCCTTCCAGGCCGAGTTCAAGGACCTCCTGACGCAGAACGTGCTGCCTCCGGTGGCTGGGTTCCAGCCCTACCAAATCGGCAACATCCCGACGGGTGAAAACCTGATCGGCTTCTGCGGCACGCCCGACTGCCTTGCGGTGGCGGCCCGGCTGCCCAACGATTACACGCAGGCGATGGGCGACGTGCCCGCGACTGCGATCATCGAGCAGATCACCAACCCGGACACGGGCTTCTCGATGATGCTCGTGAAGTTCCTGAACCACTCGGCGGGCACCGCCAACTGGCGCGCTGCCTACATGCGCGGCCAGGCCGTGGGACAGGCGCCCAGCCTGCAGCGCCTGGTCTCCAGTGTCACCGCGAGCCAGGGCTCCTGAGCAAGCACGCGGAGTTTTCTCGAGCACCCGCCGCCGCGGCGGGGCTCTTTGAAGATTCTGTGGCACTCCAGTGAATCCCTACACCGTCATCATCCCCTCGGCGAAGATCGCCAATGTCGCCGCCTGCGTCGCCGCGGTGCGCCGCCATCAGCCAGGCGTGGCCATCATCATCGTGGCCGACGGGATTCCCCAAGCTGATCGCGCCACGGTCTCGAATGTCCGGTGGATCGAGGGCGCGCAGCCATTCTGCTATGCGCGCAACGCCAACCTGGGGATCGTCGCCGCCGGCAAGGAGGATGTGATCCTGCTCAACGACGATGCGATGCTCGCGACGACCAGAGCTTTCGAGCGCCTGCAGGCGGCGAGCGCCACCTATGGCATCGTCAGCGCCACGATCCGCGGCCGTTGCTGCAATCCGCGCCAGCAGGCCGCCCAGCCCAACAACGTGACCGAGCCGGGCTTCCTCGTCTTCGTCTGTGTGTACATCCCTCGCTCGACGATCGATGCGATCGGCCTCCTGGATGAACGCTTCGAAGGAGGCACTTGGGAGGACAATGACTATTGCCGCCGCGCCGCCCTCGCGGGCCTGCCGCTGGGGATCTGCGGAGGCTGCGCGGTGGATCACAAGACCGAGCTGACCACTTTTGAACGCCGCCCGAATTACCGCGACATTCTCGCCGCGAACCGCAAGCGCTTCGAAGAGAAATGGGCCAGGACAGGCACGCTGCTTTCGGTATGCGTGTGCTCAATCTTCAGTCGGACCAACTATCTCGATCGGCTGCTGGCCTGCCTGGCTCCGCAATGGACCGAACGCGTCGAGTTCCTCCTGGCAGCTGACGACGGGCAGGAGAGCGTCGGAGCGAAGCGCAACCGGCTGCTCGACCAGGCGCGCGGGGCTTTCGTGGTGTTTATCGACGATGACGACCTGGTCGCGCCCAACTACATCGCCAAAATGCTCGGGGCGATCCTCCGCAATCCGTCGGTCGACGCGATCACGTACCTCTCGAAGCGATATTGCGACGGAGTCTTTGAGGCCAACTGCAGATACTCGCTCAGCAATGCGACGAACCGCGACTTCATCTACGTCGACGGCGTCAAAACCTACCGGCGATTTCCGTACCACGTGACGCCGATCCGCCGCGAGCTCGCGCTGAAGGTGCGTTTTCCCGCGATCGATTTCACCGAGGATACCGCATGGGCGGAGCAACTCCGACCGCTCCTCAAGTCCGAAGAGCACATCTCGGAGTTCATGTATTTCTACTGGTGGCGCACGAGCCGCGCCGGCGAGCGCACGCACAAGGTCATCTCCACGCAACCTGCCCTTTGACCCATGTCCTGGATTACTCTCACTTCCGCAGATCTTTCGGCCACGCTCCTTGCCCAGGAGAGCGCCGCCTTGTCCGGTTATGCCCTGGCTACCGGCTCCGCCGATCCGGTGGCGGCCGCGCTCGCCGATACGACGGCCGAGGTCCGCGGCTACATTGCGGCCCGCGCCGGTGAAATGGTTGGCGAGGACGGCACGCTGCCTTCCGAGCTCAAGGCCACCGCGCTCGCGATCGCCCGCTGGCGCCTGCTCACGCGCCTGGCCGCCGGCCGCGCCGCCACGATGCTGCTCACCGACGCGCGTCGCCGGGACTACGAGGATGCGATCGCGCGCCTGAAGGATGTCGCAGCCGGCCGCTTCTTTGTCTCCCCGCCGACAACGCCCGCGGCAACGCAGCCCCGGCCGGTCGCCGGCGGGGCCTTTGGGCAATTCCCCGGCGCCGGCACAACGCCCGGCGCGCCCGAGACATTCAATTTCTAGCCATGCTGCAGAAGCTCCAGAATCGTCTGCGTGATCTGATCGCCGCCGCGCCATTGCTCGCCGGCTATCCCGTGCTGGTCGAAGACAAGGGCAATCTGGCGAGCGAAGTTGAAAACGCCCTGGCGATTCAATCAATGGCGATCGTGGTCATGCCCTCCAGTGGCCAGGCCAAGACACCGCAGCTGCGCGGGCGCGCCCTCTCCGAAGAGGAATTTGAAATCGTGATCCACCGCGGCCTGCTCGACGACCCGAACGGGCTCACGACCGTGGCCATCATGGACACGATCGTCCCGCTGATCCAGGGCGCGGCGACCGATCCGGACGCGGCCAGGTCAAGCCTCTTCAGCTTCAAGCGCCATGACCTGCGCGAGAACACCGACGGCTCCTTCGCCCGGGTGCTGATTGTCGTCACGGAGTTCACATGGGCCCCGGCTTTTTCCACCACGAACTCGTAACCCAAACTCAAACCGCGCCACCGGCGCATTCCCACCATGTCACTGCCCAGCTCACCCTTCAATGCCGCCCTGTCCATTTTCAATGGCTTGAGCATCATCCAGCTCAAGATCACGGGGGGCGCCACGCTCGTCTTCGAAGCCACCAAGCTCGAGGACAATCCCACACAGGAAATCAAAAGCCTCGAACGCCCCGGCCGCGACGGCGTGCTGCGCAAGGTCCGCGACGTCCGCACCAAGAGTTACGAGCAATTCACCTTTGACCTCCAGGAAGTGAAACGCCTTCCGGCGATCTTCGGCGGCGCTCTGATCGGCGCCGTGGCGGCGACCTGCACCCTCTGGGTGCCTGACGTCAGCGACCCGACCGGCACAGTCGCCCTCGAGAGCGAGGCGGACTTCGCGTGCCTCGTGACCCGCGACGGAAAGCTGGGTCACGGCGGCGGCAACTTTTCCGATGCCACGATCAAGATCGAATCCCGCAAGGCCGGCGACATCCAGTGGACCAAGGACGCCGTCTACAGCTCCTGAAGCGCCTCCCCCTGCGATAACTGACCCCCATGTCTACCATCCTCATCAACGCCGTGCCCATCGAGGTTTGCTACCGCGATGGGCACAAGGAAACAATCAATCTCGGAGAGCTATCAATCCGTCAGCTCTATGTCTTCATCAAGCAGCTCGGAGCATCGGATACGCCGGCCCTGGTGGCGCTCTGTGCCGGCAAGCCCCCCGAATGGATCGACACGCTCTCAGACGACAGCTTCGATGCGCTCGCTAGCCAGGCCATCAAGCTAAATTTCACCCGGGCGGTGGCCAGGGCCAAGAGCGACCCGGTCGCCGCCGCAATGCTCGCTCCGCTCGCTCTCTCGTTCGCCAACGTGATGCGCAGCCAGCAGACGCTTGGCTCCTTTGGGAGCGACTTGTCGCCCGCGCCTGCTGCCTCGGAATCTGCGGCGGAGACTGGGAACGGGTCATCGACTTCACGCCCCGCCGGCTTGACGCCGTCATGACCGAATGGGAACGCACCGAGAGCGCCCGGCTTCTGAGCCTGCTGGCAATCATCAACACCGGCGTGAACGGAGACGCATCCAGCTACAACAAGCTCGCCGGTCTATTAAGAAGCTCAATCGATGAATGACATGATCCAGATCCTGCTGTCCGTCGCCGGCGCCGAGGCGGTGACCGGGTCCATGCAGACCATCGTGGACAAATCCGGCGAGCTCGGCGGAGCATTCCTCAGGCTGGCCGGCACGGCGGCAACGATCGATTCAGCGCTCGATGGAATGCGCAGCGCTCTCGATCTGGGGACGGCGATGTCGGTCCTTTCTGCGCGGACCGGCGAGAGCATTCAGAGCCTCGTCATCATGCAGCGGGCTTTCGAGACCGCCGGCATCGGCGCCGACATGATGGGCGTCATGATCAACCGGCTCCAGAAGGCGATGAGCGGCGTAAATGAGATGGGGAAATCGACCAAGGGGGCGCTCGCTGCCCTGGGTCTCTCATCCGAGGCGCTGCAGGGACTGAATTTCGACGAGCAGCTGGCGAAGCTGGCTGAGGGTTTCCAGAAGATCCAGGATCCCGCGCAACGGGCGGCGATCGCCATGGACCTGTTTGGCCGCGAGGGCGGCCAAATGCTGATGCTGCTCACGTCGAAGGGCCTCCTCAGCGCCGCCGCGGAGGACGCCGGCCGGTTGGCGCAGCGCACTCAGGAGGATGCCGCGGCATTCAAGGAGGTGACCGACAAGCTCAGCCTGATGAAGACACGCCTAACCGAAATGTGGATGGTGGCGGTCGAAAAGGTGCTGCCGGCATTGAGCGCAATCGGGGATATCGTCAAAGGACTCAATCTCGCTCCCCTCGGTGCCGCGCTCGCCGTCGGTGGCTCGCTCGCCCTGGCCGGCGGACTTGCGGCGGGCTTGGCGACCAAACTCAATTCCATGCTTTGGACCTGGGCCGCGGGGCCAGGTGTGTCGGCTGCAGGGCAGGACTTCGCCCTGAAATTCATTCTCCCTTTATCCGAAGGACTATCGACTCTCTTCGCAACCGCGCTTCCGCTGGTGATTGTCGGCGCGATCGCCGGCGCCATCCTTATGGCGATCGCGGAAGGCATGCAGCAGGCGCAGGATGCGGCTCAAACGGCCTATGTAGCTGGCAGAAAACCCGGCGATGAAGCGATCCACGCAAAACTGGGCGTCACCAACCGGGATGATGAGGCGAAGGTCCGGCTCGACAACCAGGAGAAGTTGAAAAAAGCGACGGCCGATCTCGCGATCGCGCAAGAAGAGCTGGACCACGCCTATGACGGATTTCAATTCCCATGGGACTTTGCAGACGCCGGGGCAACGGCGAAAGCGAAGATTAAAGGACTGACCGAATCGATCGAGATCCTACAGACGGCGATCGCCACCCCGATCAAAGGCACCGTTTTGGAGCAGACTGCGGAGCAGGCGGACAATGCCAAATTCAAGCTGCTGGACCTGGAGACGCTCCAGAAGGAATACGACAAGACCGTCCTGAAGGGCAAAGACGACCAGGCGAAGCTCGATATTCTCTCCGCGCAACGGAACAAGATCCTGAGTGAGCAGGGGACTGGTGCTTTCGGCGCCGGCCCCAAAAACGCCGGTTTGGATCCTGCCCAGGCGAAGGCCAAGGCGCTCGAGCTCGCGATTGAGTTGGAGGCCGTCGAGACGGAAATCGCGAACGTCAACAAATCTGTGACCGCGGAGAATAAGAAGCAGGCCGATCACGCCGCCAAGATTGCCGAGCTCACCCTTCAGACGCAGATCCTTGGGGCCCACACCGCCGGTCACACCGCGGAGGAGGAAGCGCTCAAGGAGACGTTGACACGCCTGCAGGTGACGAAGCAATTGCGCGACGAGGGCGTGACGGACGAGGCGGTTATCACGGCGGCGGTCAATGCTAGGATCGCCGACGACAAGCAGGCATTTCAGCTGGCGCAGGACAATATCGCCCTGTCGCGGGAGAAGCAGGCGATGCTGGACGCGATGACCGCCAAGCAGGAGGAATTGAATGGCATCGAGAGCGACTACACGAAGACGGATGCCGAGAAATGGGCGCTGAAGCTGGCCAACCTCCGGCAGCAAAATGCCCTCATGGACGCCTACCTCGCAAAGCTGAAGAGCGAGCGCGACGCGGCCGTGGCGGCTGGCAACCAGCCCCACGCCGACGTATTGACCAAGGAGATTGGCTCAGGAGAGAAGGAACAAAAGGGCATCACGAAACAGGAAGGGGCCCTGGGGCCGGATCCAAACGATTTCTCGGCGAACTGGACATCGGTGCTGACCAATCTCCGTACCCAGTGGACGATCACCGGAGCTTCGATTGCGCAGTCCCTTGGCTCGGTGCTGAGTTCGATGCAGGGCGGGATCAGCTCGGCAATCGACGGGCTGATCATGCGCACCAAGACATGGAGCCAGGCGTTCTGGACCGTGGCCGGCGCGATCAGGGATTCCGTTGTCAAGGCGGCATCCGATATGGCCGCGAAATGGATCATGGAATACGTGGTGATGGATAACGCGCGACGGCTGTTCCACGCGCTGGGCATCGGCGAGCAGGCGGCGGCAACCACGACCGAGGTCGCCGTGCACGGTGCAGGCGAGACCGCCAAGACCGGCCATACGCTCATGGCATCTATCGCGCGGCGCCTCATTCACCTCGGCGAGACGATCTTCCACGGCCTGCAGGTGGCGTTGCGGACAGCGGTGCATATCGCCGGAGAGGTGGCCAAGACCGCCAGCACCCTGGCCGGGGCTGCGATCCGCATCCCCACCGTCATCATGGAGTCGATTGCCAACGTCATCCAGGCCGCGGCAGGGGCGATGTCAGCTATGGCATCAATCCCCTACGTCGGGCCGATCCTGGCGGTCGCCGCCATGGCTGCGATGATAGGCGTTGGCATGGGCCTGGTGAAGGGAATCGGGAAGGGCTTCTCGGCCGGCGGGTACACCGGAGAAGATGGCGGCATCGTTCACCCGCGCGAGTTCGTATTTTCGGCGCCGGCGGTCGAGTCCATCGGGCTGGGCACACTCCAAGGACTGCATGACGCGGCACTGAACCCGGGGCCGACCAGCACGCGGCAAAAATCTGCCGGGGCAAAAGGAGAAAGCCCCACAGTGCATTTCGGCATCTATGACCGGCGGACTTCGGTCGAAGACTTCTTCGCGTCGGGGCGGGGCAAGAAGATGCTCTATGACGCCGTCAGCCGGCGAACGAGCGAGGTCGCCTGATCCATGATGCTGCCGACCACAGTTGACGGCATCGCGGTATGGATCCTCACGGGAGAAGCCGACTGGGCGCTGCGGAATCCATCGGCCAAATTCTCGGTGAAGTCCGATCGCGACGTCGGCCGCTCGAATCGTGAGGGCCGGCGCAGCCTGGCGAGCGAGACCGTTTGCGCGCTGACTTTTGCGTTCACGCTCGAGGATCCCGATCGGCAGGTCTTCAACGCGGCGCTGCGGGCGTACAACAACGAGCCGATCCTGGCTCCATTTTGGCCTGCGGACTGTCTTCTGTCCGACCTTGGAGCATCGCCTTGGGCCGGCGGCTTGCGGGTATTCTACGAGCCCGACTGGTCGGCCTGGCAGATCCTGGCCGCGGCTACGGCACCGAACAGTTTCGCACCTTCGGATGAATGTCGGACCGCCCCCCTGGTCTGGGGCAAATTCGACAAGCTGCCAGATCCGGTGGCGTTGACCGGCACCGCGGCGGCCTGCGAGTTCACAATCATTGAGACGGGATCGGCCGCCTACGCGATTAAGCCGGCCAGCAGCAGCACGCTTGCAGGGCCATCGATCGGCGGGGCAGCGCGGCCCCTCCTGCCGGTCGAGCCAAATTGGGCGACGCAGGTCAACTCCGGCGGCATCGACCTGCAGCTCGCGAAAGCCCAGATCGGCTACGGTCGCGCTCCGACCGAGGATTACGTGACGCAGGAAGCCCGGCGGCACCAGAAGGCTACCTTGACCGCGATCGGAGCGGATATCACTGCGCTGCTGGCGCACTGGCGTGCTGTGCGCAACGTCGGGACCTGGTGGGCTCCGGGCGCATATATCGAATCGACGCTCGCGGCGCCGGCGGCGATCGGCGCGACTCATGTCACCCTGGCCGCTGCGGACGACCTGGCCGATGAGTGGGGGCTCGCGCTGCGGTCAGCTGATGGCACAATCCAGGCGCGGCAGATCTCCAGTCGCGCGGGAGCCGTGCTGACAATCACGCCGTCGCTCACTGCGGCCGTCGACGCCGGCGCCGCTGTCAGTCCTCTTTGGCTCTGCCGGTTCAACGGGGACAACCTGCAGTTTGATTTTGTTGCGCCGGTGTTTGCCAACGTGGCTTTCGAGGCGATCGAGCTTCCTACGGAGACAATTGTTCCAGCCGGAGAGACGGTAGGCGCCACGATCGGAGACCTGGGCGGGAAGTGGTGGGGCTACGTGGTCACCGATGGCATCAACACCTGGCGTCTCACATCATACGATGCGCCTATCGATGCCGGGGGCCTCGGAGTCTTCACGCCATCACAGATCGATCACGGAGACATCGTGTCAGAACTCAACCTCGAGCGTCATGATACCGACCTGACCGTTGGTTGGTGGGCCGGATCGCCATTCGAGGTGCAGAAGACTGACCGGCTTGCCCCGCTCCTGACGGTGGCAATCTACGAGGGCACCGTGTTGGCGCCCTCAGCCGCGGAGTTGATCTTCACTGGCCGATGCACCCAGGTCAATGGGAAGGGCTCGCAGCTCCAGTGCAAGCTCGCCGGGCTGACGTCGTTGCTGGACAACCAGGGGCCCATGCAGTTGACGAGCAAGCGCTGCTGGGTGCCGATCTACAGCCCTCTCTGCGGGCTCGTGACGAGTGTCCTTGGAGTCGATGCGGACCTCGTCGACATTGGCGTCGACGGCCGGCTGATGTTCGCACTGGCCGGGCACAGCGCCTATGAGGATGCCGCAGCTGACCAGTATCGCTACGGCTTTGCAGAGCGCACGATGGCCGATGGCACCAAGCGCCGGCATCAGGTCGCCGGCAACCAAGCCGTGTCAGGGGCTCCGCCCTCGTTCTTCTGGCACAAGGTTTCGATGCAGTTTGGAGCGACCGGCACGCTCACGCTGGAAGAGCTGCAATTTTCGCAGGGTGGCATTGCCTATCCATTGACCAGCTCAACCGTGAGTGCAGTTGGTGCGAACGCCACCCTGCAGCGCATCAAGGATGGCGGGTGGGCTTACGTGTTCTCCTACCAATCCGGCGCCAATGGGACATGGCTGGACATCATCGTGCATACGCCTGATGCGCTCTGCCTGGACGCGCTCCGGTTCTTCGATCATGACGCCTATAGTGGGGTGGGTGCGCCGAGCGCCATGAAGCTCTACACGTCGCTCGATGGCATCAACTGGGTTTTCCGGTCGGATGTCGCGCCGTATGGCTTCAGTGCCGCATGGCAGGTCATCACCATCCCTACCGCGAGTCCGGCTGCCGAGACGCTCGGGTTGAAGATCATGGGCAGCATGGCGCCGGCGCCGGCATCGTTCCCTGAATCTGGCTGGCGGCTCTACCCGGGTTGCGACAAGTCGTTCGAGCGCTGCAAGGCGCTGAGCAATTCTGTGAACTTCCGGGGGTTGCCGCGATTCCCCAGGACAAACCCGGCATTTATCGCCGTCACGCAAGACACGGCGTCTGGAGGCAAGAAATGAAACCCTTCTTCGACACCCCGGAGCGTATCGCGCGGCTGAACGCCGTCGCTCAGACATGGCTCGGCACTCCCTACGTCCAGAGCGGCGCAGTGAAGGGCAATGGAGCATCCTGCCATCGATTGGCTACCTCGGTCCTGATCGAGGCTGGCTTTCCGCTCGCCGATGTTCCCGAACGCGGCACGACGAAGCTCCGCGGGTACTTGGACGCCATGCGAACGTGGCTGGATGGGCATCCGGATGGTTTTTTGCAGGTGAACCTTGACGATCTGGCGCCCGGTGACGTGCTGCTCTGTGACGCAGGCGTCGGGCATATCGCGCTGTATCTCGGCGGCATAGGAGCGTCCGTCCTGCAGGTGCTGCGCAACGCTCCGGCGCATTGCGTCTCACTGAACGATTCCTCCAACCGTTGCCGGGTGCTCGCGGGCTACCGGCCAATCGAGAAAGACTGACCATGGGCAGCCAGGCACGCACAAACCAGACGCCGCCTCCGAACGAGTCCGATACGATTTCGGCGTATGACCAGTCGTTCGCGACATCGAACGACGGGAAGCCTGTGCAATGGGGACGTGGGGAGTTCAAGTCTGCCGGCCAATACGTGATCTGCCCATTCTACGGGCAGCACAATGTCCCGGAGCCATCCCAGAGCGGCGGCAAGAAATAGGAGCGCACCATGGGCAGCAAAGGTGGAGGCAGCGGCACGACGGACTATTATGGCACGATCGCATGCGTGATCGGGAAGGGGCCGCTGTATGGGCTCAAGACGATCATTCTGAATGGCGAGACCGTCTGGCCCAATGCGACCTTGTCAGTTGGGAAATTCGCCTTCGCAGTATCGGTTGGAGCCGGCATGCTATTGCGGTCCGAGTCGACCAACCCGGTCAACCTGACGACGAAGTACGGCGTCATCCGTCTCTACTGGGGGACCGAAGACCAGACCGCCGATCCGACGCTGAGTGGGTACGAGGAGCACCCGCCCTACAGGGGCATCGCCTACGCCGTCTTCGTCGACTTCAACTTTGGCCAGGCGACCAACGCATACAACGCTGAGTTCATCTGCGCGGCGGCTCCCGACCAGAGCATTGTCACCGGAGCCTCGGCCGCGGAATCCCTCGACAATGCCAAGACCTGTAACGCAATGGTTGCCGTCGCCGAGATCCTGACATCGCCAGCATGGTTGGGCCTGGCCGCGACGCAGGTCGACCAAGCGAGTTTCCAGGCAACTGCGGACGCGATGCAGGCGTTGATCGCAGATGGCTCGGCGCCCGGGCGATCCATGTTCGCTATCTCACCTTTCTACGACTCGCAGGACGTGACGCGTGGATTCTTGGCCGACATCATGGGCGTCTGCGATGGGTGGTTGCGCGTTGGCTCGGACGGTAAGATCCATGCTGGGCTCTGGCGCCGCGATGGGAATCCGCCGAGCGTGACGGTGTTGACGCATGACGACTTTTCGGAGGTGCCCGAGACCGACATGGACGACCGGGACACGATCTCAAACTCCTTCGCTGTCGAGTTCCGGGACTCGGAGGCGCTGCACAAGGATGCGGCGAGCTTCACGGATAACATCGGGGCAATCATTGATGCGAATGGCGTCGTCCGGAGGACAACGCTGAAGCGCAGGCCGTTGCTGATCACTTACGACCAGGCCCTGCGTGCTGGCGAGGACGTGAAGAGGCGGGCGATCCGCGGGGCTACGGTGACGATCCGTGTCCGATTCGGCAAGGCCGTGACCCCAGAGGGTGCGTTTCTCCAGCCGGGAGACTACCTTGTCATCCCGAACTCGAATCCTGCGGCTGCTCTGGTGACCCAACTCATTCGGGTGACGAAGGTGACCAGGCCCCGGAACGCCACCGCTCCAGTTGAGATCGAGGGCATATTCGACCCATTCTCTGCTCCGGTCTATGATCTGGCGGCGGCGCCTGTTGCCCAAGAGGCCGGCTACGCGATGCCGCCTATCATCTATCGCCGGATCGTGGCGTCGCCATCGCTGACAGTCGGCGGCGTGCCGCCGATCTTCGCGTTTGCCGCGACGCCTGATGATCTGGCGGTTGGCATGGACATCCGCTATGACGATGCCGTCGACGGGGACTTTCCGTTGGTCGGCAAGCAGAACGCCTTTGCGCTTCCGGTATCGCTTGTTGCCGGCGCCAATGCGGCGGCGGCAACTGTCCGGGTGGCCCTGCTGCCGGATCTGGCCAATGGCACGAGTGCGCGGCGCGGCGATACCCTGTTGCGCAACTGGTCTGGCGGCGCCACAGAAGGCCGCAATGACGAGCTGCTGCTGGTGCTGCTGAAGAGGGGTGATGCCGGCGCTGTCGCGCTGCAGGACGGCGGACAGCTGGCGTTCATGGAGATCCTGTCAATCGCCGGCGCACCGACTCTGGTGGCGACTGACACGTTCGACATCCCTGTGTTGCGCGGCCGGCAGGGCACCGCAGCGCTCGACTTCAGCGTGGGATCTTTCCCGGACGCCTGGTCGGCTTACGAGGGCTGGGTCATTCCGCGGCGCTCGCTGCTGGCGCTGACGCATGCCGATTTCGACACGATGCTGACGACCGGGTCGACAGGCTATTTCCGCCTCGGCGCCTATGCCCGAGGCAGCTCCTACGATCCGTCGACCGCCTATGCTGAGGCGCAACGGCGGACAGCGGCATCGATCGACCTTGCCGAGTTCTCAACTCAACCGGACGACTCGACATGGGTGCCGGAGGATTCATTGGTGATCCCGAACGGCCTCGAAACGATCCAAGTCATTGGCGGCGGAACCTACGACGACCTATGAGCACATCCGTCCCAACGAAAGAAGCGATTGTGCCGCGGTATGGCACGGAGGCCCAACGCCTGACGAAGATCGGCCAGATCCTCGACCATGAACTTGTCCAGACGTCGGACCAGTTGCGTCTGTGGATCAAGGGGGCACTCGTCAGTGGCGGCAAATGGCTCGGGGCGGTGGCAGATCAGACCGCGCGGTTGGCGCTCAATACGAGCCAGGCGCTGGGCTGTCAGCCTGGTGACTTTTGCTGGCAGACATCCCCAGCGGGGCTCTATTTCTGCGCGACCAACCATGGCGCTGCAGATGGCGATTGGATGGTCGCCGGCTCAGGCAACAAGGTTCTGAATGGCGCCGGCGTGCCGGACGCGGGGACGGGAGCCGTCGGCGATTTCTACATCAACACGACCGCATGGACTATCTACGGCCCAAAGACATTGGGCGGATGGGGCGCGGCGACTTCCCTCGTGGGTCCAGCGGGGGCGGCTGGGGCTGCGGGAGCCACTGGGGCAACTGGGGCGACCGGTGCAACCGGCGCTGCAGGCTCGAATGGAACCAACGGCACAAACGGGACCAATGGCACGAATGGAACCAACGGAGCCACTTGGTATGAGGGCTCTAGCGCTCCATCGGTCGGGACCGGAGTGAATGGCGATTTCTATCTCCGCACTAATGGCGACGTCTACCAGAAAGCCGCGGGCGTGTGGGGCTCGCCGATTGCTTCCCTCATTGGTCCGGCCGGAGCGACCGGAGCGACCGGAGCAACTGGTGCGACCGGGGCCGCCGGAGCGGCCGGCTCGAATGGCACAAACGGCACCAATGGGACCAACGGCAATACGGTATTGTCCGGGACCGCGGCGCCGACCACAGAGGGAGTGAATGGCGACTTCTACATCCGCACCTCCACGAGCTTCATCTACGGTCCCAAGGCGGCGGGGGTGTGGCCTGCTGGAGTGTCTCTCGTTGGTGCCACTGGAGCGGCTGGGGCAACGGGCGCGACCGGTGCCACTGGGGCGACTGGGGCAGCAGGCACGAACGGGACGAATGGAACCAACGGGACGAATGGCACAAATGGAGGTGCGCTTCCAGCTGGTGCTAGTGCTTGCCTCAGCTTCAATGGTGTTAATACAGCCAGCCGTGCCTATGCAGCACTAGGCACTCCAGGCAATGGGCTCGGAGCGGGCAACGTCACCCTTCCTGTTGGTTTCACCTGTCCCATGGTGAATCCGTCCAGTGCCTACGGGATCTTGCTGATGGCCTCGGTGAGCACCACCTACGTCTCGACCTCCACCTATGCCCTCTCAGTCCGCATCGGCAGCAGCGGCCAACTGATCGTGGATCTGATCAACGGGGCGGGCACAAACTACCGGAGGTTGTCGCTCACCGGCTTCCGGGCTACCTACTCCGGCAACTGGGTCTTCCTGCACGTCACCTGGGACGGGTTGGTGGCTCCAATCGTCTACGTCAATGGTATCGTCCAGACCATGGCGGAGACGACGCTGGGCACCGCTCCTGCTTGGACGACGCCTGTTGATGATGACTACCTCGTCTGGGGTGTTTTCGCGGCTACCGATTTGTTCAACGGGAGAATGATCCCGTTTGGCCCCATAAATGGTGTGCTGACGGCGGCGGAGATCCTCACCCATGTTCTGACCGGGACGCTGCCACGCTGGTGCGACATTGGTACTGGCAGTATGGTCGCGTCCTATACTCCGAACTGGACTGCCGGCGTGGATGGTTTTTCTGCCGCACGAGCGACTATCAGTGGCGGGAATAATGGCATCAGTGATGGCACGGTCAGTAAGGACGCCTGCTTCAAGCTGTATGCGGATGGTTCTGTCACGAATAGTCATTATGCCACTAGGGGTGTGGTAGCGTCGGGTGCTTTCGTTGTTGGTCAGAAGTATCGTGTATCCGGTTTTTACTATGTTCCCGCCGCCCAGACTCACGTTAACGGGATAAAAGTGCGAAACGGTACCCTCGCCTCTGATCCCGCTGCAGTATCGTTGCAACTCTCCACCGTAGGAGTATGGACGGCTTTTACTTTTGAGTTTGTGGCCGTGGCATATAGCACGCAGATGGTGAACATCTATGCGACATCCGGAGGGTCGCTTGCTTTCACGGGGGCTAACAGCGCCTCGGATGACCGCTTCTATCTGCAGGGTATTTCCTTCACCCCAATCGCTCCACTCTTCGAACCGTACATCGAGTCTGCGGCCATCGTGGATCTGGGGACGAATGCCCTCGCCCTTACGCTGACGGCTGGCGTGGCTCCAGTCACACAAGCGCCAAACGCGGCACAGGTGCCCTACACGGACACCTATGCGACCGGGTACACCAACCTGCAGACGCTGATGGACGCCTACGTCAACTGGGTGCTGAACTGCGGGGACATCGTGGGGTACAACGCCGCAGATTTTCAGACAGCTTCAGCAAAGCTGACGGCGTTCGCTGCTCTGGCCAACGCTGTGGGGTTTCTCAAGAACGATGGCGCTGGCAACCTCACTTGGGATCCGCTGCCCGCTGAATCCGTGGGTGGCAAACTCACCCTCTGGTCGTCTTTCTTCTAACCATCACCACTAT
>Ga0182027_10008256_pt1 | contig 15189 bp, 11 predicted proteins | sample 712E1DmetaG_FD_121300 | JGI IMG/M metagenome (GOLD analysis project Ga0182027, IMG submission 121300) | Permafrost microbial communities from Stordalen Mire, Sweden - 712E1D metaG (Illumina Assembly) | ecosystem: Environmental > Terrestrial > Soil > Wetlands > Permafrost | place: Sweden... | reverse complement strand
TTCGACAGGCTCCCGTTCGACAAGCTCAGGGTCTGCGACACCGCAGGCAGGCTCAGGATGACCCTGAGCAGAGTCGAATGGGTCAGGGCCCCGAGCAAAGTCGAGGGGCTGGCGCTCGCAGCTGCCTCTGAGCCAAGGTTTCTTCCCGTCCGAGGTAAAACGCGTTTTGCGGATGGGGCTCTTGTATAACGCCAGGGGATTGAAATCGTCGCGAACAGGCTCGATCCGTACAGCCAGAAGCACCGTCCCAACCGTTGCTGCGATCACCCGCTGGCCGGCGGCCGCGGCAAGCTGACATCAGCTGTCGTAACGCGCGCGGAGCATGGCGGTAAAAGCCATGATCTTGTTCTTTCGGCGACGGCGCTCGCACGGCTTCTCGTAGTAGCGCTTTGCCCGGACGTCCTTGATAATGTTCTCGCGGTCGAGCTTCTTCTTCAAACGGCGCAATGCACGATCCACCGGCTCGTTCTTGCGGATCTTGATTTCAATAGACATGTGATAGGCGGAAGGTTCCGAGGAAAAACGGGTAAGTGTCCAGCTGCTTCTTGCCCCGTCAATCCCAATTTTCCGATCGTGCCGACCCGACGACTCCATACGCCGGGTTGACCTTTACTGCCGCCAGTCGCGAGGGCCATCGGAAAGCGCGGAGTTTCCGCCTGACATGGCGATTGATGTCATTCGCACTATGCCCGCGTTGCCTCGCTTCCCATCCGTGCAATCCACGCAATCCGTGGTCCCGCGCTGCGTTTGTAGGGCCGGACCTTGCGTCCGGGCCTTCCCGGTCCTTGGCGCGAGACTTCTCTGCTCCGGGTCTCTGGCCTCGCAACAAACTCAGAGTCGCACCGGAAGATTTCCGGAACTACAAGCTCCGCGACGCCGGCGAATCCCGTAAGGGCGCAGTCTTGCTGCGTCCCTTTGGAGGGCGCGACAAGATCGCGCCCCTACCTTCGGTTGCGGCGGAGCCGCGCTAGGTGATCCGCGGTGAATGGATCTCATCGGAAGCAGCGGGCAGCGGGTGCTCGCTGCTCACTACAGGAACAGGAACCCGACCGCGGCCAGGATCGGCAGGAGCACCGGCAAACTGTACTTGAATACGTAGCCGAAGAACGTCGGGACCTTCACACCCGAGCTTTCGGCGATCGACTTGACCATGAAATTCGGCCCGTTGCCGACATAGGTCATCGCGCCGAAAAAGACCGATCCGAGGCTGATGGCAATGATGAACCGCCGCGCGTGTTCGCTCGCGATCATCTGCTTCACCCCCGCGTCGGGATCCGCGCCGTGCGATCCGGCTGGCGGCAATGCGGACCTGTCGACGAACGTCGCCTCGGCAAGTTCGAGGAAATTCAGATAGGTCGGCGCGTTGTCGAGCACCGACGACAGACTGCCGGACGCGAAATAGTACTGGGCCGGTTTCGTGAAACCGAACTCTTTGCCGTGCTGGTCGAGATAACCCAGCGCCGGCATCATGGTCAGAAAAATGCCGAAAAACAGGAGCGCCACCTCTTTGATCGGCCCGAAATTGAACCGGTTCTCCTCGTGCACGACGCGAGGGGTGAACCGGTAGGAGGCGGCGGCCGCCGCCAGCATGACGATTTCCCGCAGGAACCAGACCTCGGGCAGAAAGACCGCCCCAATGATCACCAGGAGGAAGAAAATGTTGATGCCACCTTCGAAACGCCATGTGTCGTGCTGCCGGATCGCGGTCTGGATCACGCGCGGCGCCCGATTGAAACTCCGGCGGTCGAAGCAATAGAAGACCGCGAGAATCAGGGACAGCGTGACCAGCCAGATCACGAACACGTGGTCGATCAGCCAGAAGAACGGCACCCCGCGAAGATAGCCGAGGAAAAGCGGCGGATCGCCGATCGGGGTGAGCGCGCCTCCGCAGTTGGAGACGACGAAAATGAAGAACACAATGTGGAATCCGCTGATGCGGATCTTGTTCATCCGGATCCATGGCCGGATGAGCACCATCGAGGCGCCGGTCGTTCCGATGAGGTTGGCGACCACGGCCCCTGCGGCCAGGAACACCAGATTCTGCCTGGGAGTGGCCTCGCCCTTCACGTTGAGGTGGATCCCTCCGGCCACAACAAACAGCGAGCCGATCAGGCAGATGAACGAGAAATACTCGTGCAGCGTCTTGACCACGGTCGCACCGCCCTCCGGCAGCCGCGCCAGGTAGAACAACACCACAACCGCGCCCAGACCGATCGCCGCGTGCGGATAGTACTGCTCCCAGAAATGCTTCGCCCGCGGCGGCGTGAGCGGCATGACCGCGATCAGCACCAGAAGAAGTCCAAACGGGACGACGAGAACCGGGGAAATGGCTACTCCCGCGGCGGAGGCAAACAGCGGAAGCGAATGCATGAAAGGCGCGATCCAATGGGAATGCCAGCGAAGGTCAATCCCTCTCAGCCAGACGGGCACATCGCCCCAGCTAGAGCGGTTCCATTAAAAGTGTGGCCGCGAGCGTGAGCGGGTGGATGTCCTTTCCGCTCGCTCACGCTCGCAGCTACGTTCGCGTTCTCGGCTACAGCGTAAGTTAAACTGCTCTAGACTCATGCAGACGAACTGCGATCTCGCTCGTGATCACCGACACCGTTTGGTGTGCAGGGCCGCCGCTTGGCCAGTCCTCCACAAGCATGGCAAAGGCGGATCGGCGGCGCGTCTTCCCAATGAACTGTGGTCCGGCGATGCAAAGTCTTGATATCCGTCCGAAGGATCTCAACGCTGGGCTCGATGAAAACTCTCCTCCGTGCGATCGTCTTTCTCGCAATGCTGTTCGTCTTCCTCTACGTCGGCATCAACAATACCCACCAGGTTGCTTTCTCGTTTCCTGTTATGCAGAAGGAAAAGATCCAGGCCACCGCCGCGGTCCTCTTTTTCGCGATGTTTGCCGTCGGTGTGGTGGCCGGCATCGCCCTCGGTTCCGGCGGACAGAAGACCAAGGCGGCTCCTGAAGCCAAGAGAAAGGGCTAGTGTTTGATTGCAGAAATAGGCGCCATTTGGTGAGGCGCCGGGAGCAAGCGAGCAAGGCGGCCGGCAAGGAGGTGGGCCTTCAGGCCAATGCCTTGCCGGGCAACGCTGCTCCCTTGCTTCCACCGCCTCATCCGCAGGACCGGGCGCTTTGGACTTTGGCCCGCGTTGTCGGCGAGAGCAAGTGCCTCTGGCACTCCTCTATCGCCACCGCCTTGGCCAAAGACCAAATCGCTCCGGCCAAATGTCGCTTGTTTCTGCAATCAAGCACTAGGTCGCGATCTTGATTCCCTTCCGCAGGTAGGTCGGAACGTCGAGATCCTGGCCTTCGAAGAGGTTTCGGTCCGTAATCTCGAAGTGGCCCCGGTTCTCCATCTCGCTGAATGAGAATTCGTCCTGGTCGGTCCGGGCCGGAGGTGTCTTGGTCGCGGCAACAAACGGCGCCGTCGACTGGACCGGAGCGCCCAATGGCGCCGTTGACTGGCCGGCGGGCATTTCGCCCGCCTCCCTGCCTGCAAACGGCGCGCCGCTTCGCCCCACCGACGACCGGCGGGACGCCAGATTGCGGCCTCCCACGTCTGATGTTCCGAGGACGCACACCTCCAGGCGCTGCTGCAGGCCCTCGTCGATCACCGCGCCCATGATGACATGCGAATCCCTGCCGTATTGCTCGGTGACCGCAGTCATCAGTTCATTGACCATCGGCAAAGTGAGGTCGGTGCCGCCGATGATGTTCACCAGCAGACGGTCGGCCTTCCGGGACAACTCCGGCGCGTGCAGCAGCGGGCATTGCTTGAAGCTTTCAATCACCTGGGCGACCGCCTGCGGACCTTCGCCTGATCCGAGGCTGAAGAGCGTCTTGCCGCCGCGCGATTGAAACACCTGCTGCAGTGTGGAAAAATCGACGTTGATCAGGCCGGTTCGGAACAGCATCGACCAGATCGATTTCACCCCGCGGCCGATCCAGGCGTCCGCCCGGGCAAACGCCTCCAACACTCCGGTAGTTTCGCCGCATTCCTGCAACAGGACATCGTTGGACAACGGGATCACCGCATCGCAGACGCGGCGCAGCGCGAGCAAACCCTCCTCCGCCTGCTTCAACCGCCTGCCGCCTTCGAAACTGAAGGGCATCGTGACAAACGCGATGACCAGCGCACCCTTGTCGGCTGCGACCTCGGCGACAACCGGTGCGGCGCCGCCGCCGGTCCCGCCGCCCATGCCGGCCAGCAGGAAGACGAGGTCGCATTCCTTGACGACCGCGGCGATCTTGTCCCGATCGGCGTCGGCCGCCTTCCGGCCCAATTCCGGGTCTCCGCCAGCGCCGAGCCCCCGCGTCACCCCGCCGCCGATCAGCACCTTGTCCTGCACCGGTGACGATGCGAGCGCCTGCATGTCGGTGTTGATCACCGCGAGCTGCAGGCGCTCGAGATTCTCCATCTTGAGGCGGTCGACCGCATTCGAACCGGCCCCCCCGACACCGACCAGTTTGATGGCGACCGACCGGTCGGTCAGGATTTCGTGCGTGAGCGGAAGCTCGTTGTTGTGGGGATCGAATTGCATGGCTCAGGAAGCAACCAGGATGCGCTTGAGATTGTGGAGAAGGCCGTTGGTCCGTCGCGCGGCCGGCAGGCGTTCTGCCTGCGAATTGAGTCCAAAATACAGCAATCCGACCGGCGTGCTGAAGCCGGGATCGCGCAGTTCGTCGGTCAACCACGGCGCAGGCTCCCCCAGCCGGCCGGTCACGCCGAACACCTTGCCAGCCGCCTCGTCCATTCCGGGCATCCGCGACGAACCGCCGGTGAGAACCACGCCGACGGGCGTCTCCTCCGGCGCAAATGCCTCTCCCAGTCGCGCGCGCACGACCTCGAAGAGCTCCCTCGCCCGCGCCGCGGTGACCTGCTCGATCGACTGGCGTGGAAACTGCCGGTCGCCGATCGAGTAGTCGCCGTTGAGCCAGACCTTCTCATGCCTGTCATGCGAATGCAGCACTGCCGATCCGTAGCGGATCTTCAACTTCTCGGCCTGCGGCCGGGTGACGCGCAGCCCGAGGCTCAGGTCGTTCGTGAAATGGTCGCCGCCCACCGGCACGACGCCCGTTTGATAGGCGACGCCATCATGGTAGAGCGCGTAGTCGGTCGTCCCGCAGCCAATATCGAGCACGAGCACCCCGTGCTGCCTCTCCTCCGGGCTGGTGACCATCGTGCCCGAGGCGAGACTCGACAGGATCAGTTCGTCCACGCGGAGGTTGAAGCCGGTGATAACGTGAATGTGGTCGCCGATCTTGGCTTCGCTGCCATGCACGGTCCAATAGCTGGCTTCGAGCCGCTGGCCCACGAGATGCTCCGGGTCGGGTACCTGACGGCCGTCGAGTCGGAACGGCCGGCGAATATGGTGCACCACCGCGCGACCGGCCGGAAGTTCCTTGGCCATGGCCAGCCGGCAGGCGGTGTCGATGTCGAGCGCGCTGACGCAGTTGTCGGCGGCGTTCACATTGAACGCCGCTTCGCTGTAGAAGCCCTCAAGGTGCGCGCCGGTCTGGGCCAGATAGACCGCGTCCACCGGGGCGCCCGCCCCCTCCTCGGCCGCGCGGAGCGCGGCATGGGTGCAGGCGCTCGCCTCCTTGTAATCGACAACACCGCCCTTTATCACCCCTCGCGATGGGCACGATCCGAAGCCGACAATATTGAGTGTGCGCCCCCGCGTGAGTTCACCCACGAGGACGGTCACCTTGGATGTGCCGATCTCAACGGCACCAATGAGTCTGGTCTTAGAAATCACGTCTCTGTTTTGGTTGGGAAGCTTTTTTGACGGGCGCGACTCGCGCCGGTTTCAATGGGGCGGTTTCCTGCAACTCGACCGGAACCTGGTCGCCGAGTGCGAGGTCAATCCGCTGCATGGGCGGCGCCCCCTTGGTCTTCAGGAAATCGACAATATAGTCCAGCCGGGCCAGCTGCTGGGGAAACTCCCTCCGGACATCAAACACGGTCTCCGGGATCGTGCTTGAGCGCACCGTGATTTCATGGTCGGACGCGAACCTTGCCAGCGACACGACCTGCCAGCCCGCGAAGAGCTCCGGAACCAACGCAGCGGCGGTCCGAAGCAACTCGGCTGTCCGGCGCATCTCCGCAATCGGCTCGAATCCGTGGTTCGCCGAGCGGCGCAGCCGCACGCCGTCCAGCCAGGGAAGGCGGTTGAGCACGGCCGGCTCGTAGCCGGCGCCCTCGAAAATGACCCCGTCGGCCGCCACGAGCCGCACGCCCGGCGGCTCGCCGCGCGACTGCACCATCATCCGGGCGACCGGCTCGCGCTCCTGCACCGCCACTGCGAGCGTGTTGTCGGCGAACCGCCGCCGGAGCACGACGGTCCGGATCTGCCCCAATGCAAGCAGCCGTTGCTCCAATGCGTCCAGATCGAGCTTCATCAGGCTGGCGTTCTTCGGCAGCGCAAGCGTCCGGTCGAGCCACGTCTGGTCGAGCACCCCGTCCGTGGAAAAAACGGTCCGCTTAAGCGGGATGCTCCGGCCGGAATCCGTGATTCTCGAGGGATTGCTCTCCAGCGTGAGATACAGCTCGATCGCAGCCACGGTCCCGCCGAGCGCCAGCGCGCAGATCGCCGCGAATTTCAGGTTCGCAAACCGCCGCCGCCGGTGCCCTTCCTTCGACATCGCGCTCGGGTTGACCTCCTGGCGGATGTTTCTCCAGGAGCGCGAGGGCGGTGGAATGTTCGCAGGCAGACTCACAGCACATCCCTCCATTCCCGCCCGTAGAGCAACACCTCGGGTTCCAGGGTGATTCCGCGCGCCTGCCGCACGCGCTCCCGCACCCGGCGGATGAGGGCGATGATTTCCGCGGCGCTGGCCTGCCCCCGGTTGATGATGAAGTTCGCGTGCACCGCCGAGACCTCGGCGTCCCCCACCCGCTCCCCCTTGAGGCCGAGCTCATCGATGATCTTTCCTGCCGCCCCGGAGGCCGGGTTCTTGAAGACGCAGCCGGCGCTCGGCTCCCGCGGTTGCGCTTCGCAGCGCGTGTTCCGATAGGCGTCAATCTGGCGGCTGATTGCCCCGCTCTCCGCGGTCCCTGCCGGCCGGAGCAGCGCCCCGAGGGCGATGGCATCGAGCAGATCGCCGCACTCGCGATAGCCCGTGCGGATCCTGTCCCTCGGCAGCGTTCGCAATTCGCCGGCAAGCGTGATGATCTGCAGCTCCTCGACCACATCGAAGATCCATCCTCCCATGGCGCCCGCGTTCATCCGCAGCGCGCCGCCAACGGAACCCGGGATGCCATCGAGGAACTCAAATCCGGAAAGCCCCGCTTTGCTCGCCCAGCCGCACAGGCTCGCCAGCCGCAGCCCCGCGCCAGCCCAAAGGCGGCCGCCGGGTCGCGGTTCGCATGCCTGCCAGGCGGGGTGCGCCAGGGAAATCACCAGGCCCTCCACACCCTCGTCGGGCACAATCAGGTTGGAGCCGCGGCCGAGCGCGTACACCCGAAGGCCGCGGGTTTTCGCCTCCCGCAACAGCACTTGCAGATCGCCGAGCCCCGCCGGCTCGCAGTAGCAACGGGCACACCCGCCGGCGCGCATCGTGGTTTTCGGCGCCAGCGGTTCCTCGCGGACCAGCCGCGTCCCCGGCGAAAGCCGTGGCCGGAGCCCGGCAACAAATCGATCCCAACCCGCCCCCCGCGACGAGTCCACCTCCACCCGCGCCGCAAACTCGCACGCCAGCCGCTCAACGTCGCCGGCTCCGACGAATGCCAGCCAGTCCCCCGGCCTCAGCGCTGCGCGCACGACATCGACATGGCCGGAATCGCGGCCCGCCAGATGCGTCACGGGCAACGCGAGGCCGGCACTCCGGATCGCCGCATGCAAATCGGCGGTGGCGCCCCCCGGGATCGGCGCCTCGCCCGCAGGATAGACGTCCAGGAGGAAGAGCACGTCGGACAGGCCGAGCGCACTGGCAAATCCGCTCAGGAACTGCGCGGTCCGGCTGAACCGGTGCGGCTGGAAGACCACCACGAGCCGGCCCGTCGTGCGCTGGCGCAGGCTCGTGAGCAGGGCGCGGATCTCCGTCGGATGGTGCGCGTAATCCTCCAGAATCGTGAGGCTCTCGGTCGCACGGAGCACCGTCTGCCGCCGGCTCGTGCCGGCATAACCGGCCAGCAGATCCCGCGACATCTGCGCGCCCATCAACTGCGCCGCCGCCAGCGCCGCCGTCGCGTTGTGCGCATTGAACGCGCCGCGCGCCCGCACGGTCACTTCGAGCGCCGGAAACCGGCCGTCCAATCGGAGAAGAAGACCGGCCGTCGACTCGCCGGCAACGCTCGCCTGGTATTGTCCACCCGGGCCAAACGTGAAAACCGGGACGCCGGCCCCCGCCACCGCCTGCGCCGAAAGCGCGCAGAGCGGATCGAACAGCACCGCCCGCCGCGTCCGTGCGATCAGGCGGCGGAACGTTTCCGCCAGTTGCCCGACCTGCGCGTACTGGTCCGGGTGGTCCCAGTCGAGGCTGACCAGCACGGTGATCTCCGGCGAAAAACCATCGATCGTGCCGTCGCTCTCGTCGATCTCGGCCACCACCCACTCCTCCGGACCCAGCCGGCCGGGCGGCAGCGAACCGTCGGCAAACAGGCCGCCGAGCAGCCAGCCGCAGGGAAAGCCGGCGCGGCACAGCGCGGTGACCAGCATTCCGGTTGTCGTCGTCTTGCCATGGGCCCCCACGACCGCGACGAGCTTCCTGCCCCGCAGCAATTCAGCCAGCATCTCACCCCGGCGGACCTCCTGCAGGCCGCGGCCGGCGGCGCGCACCCGCGCCGGATGGTCGGCGTGAATGGCCGACGACCGCACAAGCAGGTCGCAGGTTTCCGGCACCTGACCCGGGCCGGTGACCGTCACGCCCGCCCGTTCCAGCAAGGAGCGCACCGCAGGCGCGAGCGCGTCGTCTTCCCCGGTGGCGGCCAGCCCCGCCTGCCGCAGACAGAGCGCGAGCGGCGCCATTCCCGTGCCACCGACGCCGGCGAGGTGGACGGAACGGACGTCGCGGTCGAACAGTCGTGGCGGCAGCACCGTGCTCATGCGGCTTTGGGCGTGGATTCCGAAGCCGGGCCAGGCCGGCCCTGCGCCAGCTTGCGGGTCGGAGCCGCCAGATCCTCAAGATCGTCGAGAATGAGATCGAGCGAGTTGACGCGGTCCATCCGCTGCAGATTCGCGCGAAATTCGCTCAACAACCGGTCGTTGGAAATCACATCGCTCACGTTGCGATCGAGCTCGGCGAGGCAATCCTGGTCGACGGCGAAGCCCCCGCCCTCCTGCGCAAAGAACCGCGCATTCGCCCACTGGTGATTGTCGGCCGCCTGCGGAAACGGCACCAGGATGGCAGGCGTCGCGCAGCGGACGAGCTCGGCGATCGTCCCCGCCCCGGCGCGGGACACAACCAGATCAGCCGCCGACAGCAGCGTGGCGACATCATCACAGAACGGCATGAAGACCGCCTTGACCGGCTGGCCGGAGTCCGCAGGCAGTTCGCTCACCTCCGCGCCGCCCTTCCCGAGTCCGGTGACACAACAGACCTGGATGCCTTCCGCCGCCAGGCGTGCGAGGCGTTCCCGCACCCAGCCGTTCAGCGGAGAAGCCCCCTGGCTGCCGCCGAGAATGACGAGCACCTTCTGCGCCGGATCGAGCCCGAGCCGGAGCCGCGCCGTCTCGCGCGGGATGCGGACGATCTCGCGGCGGACCGGCAATCCGACATGGCGCACCCCAGCCCGTTGCACCCCGCGCACGTTCACCCCCGGGGGCAGGTACAGGCGCCTGGCGAGCCGTCCGAAAAGGCGGATCGCGCGACCGGGAACCCGGTTGGCTTCGTGCAGGGCCACGGGCCGGCGAAGAAGCGCCGCCACGACGATGACGCCCGCAGCGGTGAAGCCGCCGAACCCCAGGATGACATCGGGACGCCAGGTCCGGATCATGCGAACGCTAAACCGCAACGCCCGCGACTGTTCCCAGAGACAGCGGCAGAGACCCGCCGGGCCCAGTGTGAACGGCGCTCCCGGAATCCGTTCGAAGCGAAGCTGCGCGTATTTCTCGATCAGGCGCGCGTCCACTCCCTTTTGGCTGATGAGGAGCATGGTCTCGTGGCCGCGGGCGTTGAGCCCTTCCGCAAGCGCGATGCCCGGCGAGAGATGTCCGCCCGTGCCTCCGCAGGCGATGAGAAAACGGCTCACCGGCTTCCCCCTTCCCGCCCCCGCCCCGTGGTCTCCGCCGCAAGCTCCAATCCTCCAGTCTCATGGAGACGCGACGCCCTCGTCGCGTTTCCGAGGGCTTGCGCGACGGAGGCGTCGCGCCTCCAGCGTACAGTCTGCAGAACCGGACCACTCTCAGCAAGAAGCATCCGGGCAAGGTTCACGCCATGACCTCCTTCAGACTGCGCTCGCGATGCATCAGCTCGGCCCCTGCCCAGGCCCGTTGCGTGTTGATGAACACCCCGACGAGTATTCCCATGAGCAGCAGGTTCGACCCCCCGGCACTGATGAAGGGCAGCGACATGCCCTTGGTTGGCAGGCAGCCGGTCACGACCCCGATATTGACCAACGCCTGCAGACTGATCAGCAGCAGACAGCCGGCCACGAGGAGGAATTGAAACAGGTTGGGCGCCTTGCGCAGGTGGACGAGCCCGGCCGCGAACAGAATCGCGAACAACACCACCACGCCGATTGTGGCCGCCAGCCCGAGTTCCTCCCCAATGACCGGAAGAATGAAATCCGTATGTACCTCGGGCAGAAAGCTGTTCTGCTGACGGCCCTGACCGAGACCCACACCATCCACCCCGCCGGCGGCGAAGGCGAGAATCCCCTGCCAGAGCTGATACGTCCCGGCGCTCCGGTTGCCTTCCACATCGAGAAACGCCAGGAAGCGCGCCAGCCGGTTGGGATTGTGAATCACCGCCACGGCCAGAAGACAGGCCGCTCCGGCAAATGCCGAAATCAGGTAGCGTAGCCGGCCCCCGGCGAGAAACAGGAGGATGACTCCGATCGCGAACGTGAGCGCCGCCGTGCCGAAATCCGGCTCGAGCAGGATCAGCCCCGAGAACACCGCGATCCATGCCAGGGGCGCGAAGAATCCTCGCACCAGTTCGTGGATCCGCGTCTGGTTCAGGGCGAGATAATGCGCCAGACCAAACACCATCGCCAGCTTCGCGAACTCGGACACCTGCAGCCGCGCCGGCCCGAATCCAAGCCACCGCCGGCTGCCTTTCACCGCGACGCCGATTCCCGGGACCAATACCAGAAGCAGGCCCAACAGGCAAACCCCGGCGAACACCCAGACGTAGCGCCGGGCATCGACGAGATTCACCCGGCTCACGACAATGCAGGCGATCGCGGCCAGAACGAACCAGACGAGCTGCTTGCTCAGGTAGAAATAGGGATCGGCCTTGAGCGACACGCTGGCGCTGTAGAGCTCGGTCAATCCCAATACCGAGAGGCTCAGGACGCAGACGAGGATGACCGTCGCGGGATTGATGGCCGCAATCCAACGCGGCGTTTCAAACGGTTCCTGGGACATGCTGGAAAAAGCGGATCTGACCTCGAATTCGCAATCTCGCGGACCAGCCCGACGATTCATGTCTTGGGCGGTTTGGCCGTCAGCCCGGATGCCCTGGCGGCCGCGGCCGGCGGAAGTGTGTGGAACAGACTGTGGCTCTGCGGCGGAGTGGAGTGTGGGACATCCGGGCTAGGGAGTCTTTGTCTCGCCGGCATCGTCGACCTTGATGACCGGCACCGCGCCCTGAGGCTTCAGGCCGGTGTCCAGGTCCTGGTTGTTCGCCGGCTGAGCCGGCGCCGCCGACGTGTCGGATGCCGAGGCGCCCGAGGCCGGGGCCGGGCCAGCCGGAGCTGCAATGCTGGGTGCAACCGTGGGACTGGCCGTCCCGGTTGCGGCGCCACCCGGGATCACAAGAATCTGACCTGACTGGATCTTTCTCGGATCGGCGATATTATTGGCAACCAGAAGATCCTGAGTTCTCACATGGTACTTCTTGGCGATCGCGCCGACCGTCTCGCCGGGCTTCACTTCATGGGTCACCGCGCCATCCGGCGTCTTCACCGATGCCGCACGGGAGGCCGACGCGCCTTCCGTCGTCTTCACCGGCCTGGCATGGGTGCCCGCCGCAGGGGCTGGCCGGCTGACCTTCGCTTCCTCCGGTGCGGGCGCCGAGCCGGAGGGCAGCTTCAGCTCCTGGCCGACCAGCACGTAATCACTCTTCAGGTCATTGAGCTGCTTCAACTCGGCGGTGGTGCTGCCTGCGCGCTGCGCGATCGAGGCGAGCGTGTCGCCGGCCTTGACCTTGTAGACGGCGCCGGCGGCAAGCGGTTCGGCGCTGCCGCTGCCGCCAGAGGCGGCAGCCGGCGCCTTTCCGGGAATGATGAGCTTCTCGCCGACGTCCAGGACCGAGTTGCTCGTAAGGTGGTTTGCCTTCATCAGCTCGGCGACGGTCGTCTTGTTCTTCCGGGCGATCCGCGTCAGGGTGTCGCCACGCACGACGGAATACGTGGTGGCCGGCGTCACATCATTGAGCGGCGTGTTCTCCAATGCCGCGGACGCCGGCGTGCCGGGACGGGTCGGCGGATAGCGGGCCGGGGCCGGTGACCCGAGGCTGACGGACACCCCGGGCGCCCCGCCGGCGCCGGAATCCGCGGGAGCGGGGGCGGTCGCGGGCGTCACGGCCGCGGGCGGCGCCGTGTCGTCGGCGGCGGGAGCCGGATGCTGGCTGGTGGAGCGGCAGCCAGGATTCACAAACATGAGGAAGAACGCGACGACATGGATGCCGGCGACAATGCCAAGGACTTTCAAGATATTCATAGGCGGGGCGGAATGGTGGATTATGGTTCGGTGAGTGGTGGAATTGCTACTGAAAAATGGATGTTGCGCCGAGGTCCTTCACCAGTTTCTCGAACTGGTCGCCCCGGTCGGCATAACTGCGGAACATGTCGAAGCTCGCGAACGCGGGACTGAGCACCACATGCTCGCCGGGCCGGGCGGCGGCGGACGCGCCGAGCACCGCCTCCTCCAGCGACGCGCACACCGTGTGGGGGATCCTGCCGGCGGCGCAGAGCCCGGCCAGCGCAGCCCGCGTCTCGCCGATGAGCCAGAGGTGCCGGCTCTTCCCGGCGATCCGGCCGACGAATGCGCGAAGGTCGCCACCCTTGGATCTTCCGCCCAGGATGAGGTGCACGGGTGCGGAAAAAGTCGTCAGAGCCGCCTCGACCGCATGGAAGTTGGTCGCTTTGGAATCGTTCCAGAACGACACGCCGCGGAACTCGCCCGCCAACGCGAGCCGGTGGCGGCCCGGCCGGAACGAGCGCGCGGCCTCGTACAGGGCGTCCTCGGGGCGTCCCGTGTGCCGCCACCAGGCGAGCGCCAGCAGGAAGTTCTCGCGGTAGGGATACAACGCGAACGGCGTGCCACCGAGCCGCGCGTCGGGAGCCGCGCCCTCCGTTGCGATGCAGGCCTCCGGCGGAAGGCAACGTCCGAACTCCCCTGCAAACCGCTGGACGCTGCTGCCGGCGAACACCGGGCCGGCGCATGTGTGATCCACGAGATTCCACTTGGCGGAAAAGTAGTCCTCAAGCCCCCGGTGCCGTTCCAGATGGTCCTCGGCGAAATTGGTCCACAGCGTGGCGTCCGCCCGGAAATGCCGCAACGTCTCCGCCTGGAACGAACTGACCTCGCACACCGCAACGGCGTCGGCGGCCTGCGTTCGCAGCGGCAGCCGGCTGAATGGGAAACCGACGTTGCCGACGGCGAAGGCGGCCTCGCCCCCGGCGCACAGCGCATGCGCGAGAAACTCGGTGAGGGTCGTCTTTCCGTTCGTCCCGGTGATCGCGACCAGCCGGCCGCGCCAGAAGAGCGACGCGAAATCAAGCTCGCCCAGGCACGTGCAACCGGCCTCCCGCGCCGTCTGCAGCCAGGCATGATCCGCTGTGAACCCCGGGCTGAACACGACCAGCCGGTGCTGCCTGGCCTGGGAGCATTCGAAGCGCTGCGAGGCGCCCGCTCCCGCCTTCTCGTCAAAGACCTCGCTGCTGGCGCCGAGGCAGTCCAGCAAATCGCCCGCCGCCTGACCGCTCACTCCGCCGCCAAAAACCGCCACGGGTTGCCGGAGCAGCGGGGCCAGCAGGCCGGGCGGCGACACCGCCGGGCGCGATGGCGGCGCCGAACCGCCGGACCTGGCGGCGGCGAAACACCGGAGGAACAAGGGGGCAGACTCGGCGAAGGCTGGCATGGACGCGATCAACGGAGTTTCAGGGTGCCGAGCCCCGCCAGGGCGCACATGAGGGAAAGAATCCAGAAACGCAGAACGATCTTGGTCTCCGGCCAGCCCCGCTTCTGGAAATGATGATGCACCGGCGCCATCAGGAAGAAACGGCGGCCCTCACCGCAGCGACGCCGGGTGAGCTTGAAAAAGCCGACCTGAACGATGACGGACACCGCCTCCATCACGAACACGCCGCCCACGATCACCAGCGTCAGCGGCTGCTGCACCATGAAGGCCAGCACGCCGAGCAGGCCGCCGATCGCGAGCGATCCCGTGTCGCCCATGAACACCTCGGCCGGATAGGAGTTGTACCAGAGGAACGCCATCCCCGCCCCCACCAGCGCGCCGCAGATCACCGCCAGTTCGCCCGTGCCGGGCACATAGCTGATCAGCAGGTAGCGCGACGTGTCCACCCTCCCCGCGACGTAGGCCATGATGCCGTACACAAGCGCCACCGTGATGGTGCAGCCGATCGCCAGGCCGTCCAAGCCGTCCGTGAGATTGATCGCGTTGCTGAAGCCGACGATCCAGAGGAAGATCATCCCGAAAAGCGCGACCATGCCGGCTCCCCCCGCAAACACCCACACCGGTTCCTTGTAGAACGGCATCCAGAACTCGCGGATCTTCTGCGCGCTGTCCGGATTCCAGAGGATCGCCGCGAGCGCGATCACCGTGATCACGGTCTGCCAGAGGATTTTCTCCCAGGAGGAGATCCCGTGCCGGCTCTTGCGCACGACCTTGAGATAGTCGTCCCGAAAGCCCACGCCGGTGAGCGCCACATAGACGAACATCGCGACCACGACCCAGATGTTCGGCGACGCCCAGAGGAAGGTTGCGCCAAAAACCGAGAAGAAGATGAGCAGGCCGCCCATGGTCGGCGTGTTCTTCTTGTCGTATTTCGCCGCCAG
>Ga0182027_10008255_pt1 | contig 15190 bp, 14 predicted proteins | sample 712E1DmetaG_FD_121300 | JGI IMG/M metagenome (GOLD analysis project Ga0182027, IMG submission 121300) | Permafrost microbial communities from Stordalen Mire, Sweden - 712E1D metaG (Illumina Assembly) | ecosystem: Environmental > Terrestrial > Soil > Wetlands > Permafrost | place: Sweden... | reverse complement strand
TTGACAACCACAGGTTTCTCCTGATTGTCTATATCAAAAATTATATCTGATGACAATCTTTCAAAACTTTTTGGAATCATCTCTATAATAGAGATATTTGTTAATTCTTGACTGCTTGTAACCACTTTCTTAACAAGAGTATACTTATCATAATCATCTTTTCCAAGATATCTAATCTTAAATATCAAAATATCGGTATTAACGGTAATATTATCTTGTAACTGCTTATTTGCCAAAGAATAATTATTCAAAACATTTCGCGAAAGATTAATCATAACAAGAGCACTAACAGCTTGATTAACATCAGATTCTTGAGTAACTTGGTCATATGATGATTGATCATTAATTATTATATCATCAGCAACTGTTGACTCGGCTTTAACCGCTTCCATTCTCAACCTATTCAATTGTACATCCAATTCTGAAGATTTCAGGTTTTGATTTTTCAAATCGTTGGCTTGAGTAATTAGCCCGTTAATTGTCGCCTGAGCGGTTTTAATATTATCTATTAACTTTAATATATTAATAACTTTTAACTTATCAGGATCATTAATTTCGTTCAGCGCTGATTTTGCAGTGTCAATATCTGTTAAATAAGTGTTAAATTCAGTTACAAGTTGATCTACTTTAGGAGCAAGTCCAGAATCTAATATTTCCTGTACCTGTGCTATACCATCTGAAGTATTTGATTCTACTATCCTCCTATTCGAAGTGGCCTGCACTACTTGAGACAATAAACCATCATTGTCCGCAGCATCAACAGCAGCTATTCTATAATAATAAGTTATGCCGTCAATAACACCATTATCAATATACTGGTTTGAATCAATACTATCATAATAATCCACATATTCTGGATCACCATTTGTAGATCTATAAATATTATATCTACTGGCCGGTTCACCATCATAATACCATTTTAATTTTATATTACCATCTGGCAAATCCTCGATATTAAAACTACTCGGAGGCACAGGCTTAGTTGTATCAACCAAAAATATCTCCCCACTTGTTATAATATTACCAACATTATTGTTTTGGTCTGTTGCAGAATAATGAAATGTACCTATCATATTAGGAGCATTCTCATCAATTATCAAATATCCACTCCAATCACTACCAGAACCTGTAAGAGTAACATATTTTGGAGAAGTATCACTATCAAAAGTATAGTACAATGACGGTGCGTTAATAACAGGCTTGCTCGTTGTAAGTCTAACTTCATAAGTACCTGCTTTTATAGGAGGATATTTACTCAAAGATATTGAAGCTGAAGGTTTGTTTATTATAGCAAAAGAGACGCTTTCAGTATTGGTAACCATACCATTATAATTTTTGCATTTAATATAATATGTATATACTCCGTCAGAAAATCCGCTGAGAGTTGTTGAATGTTGCACACCATTCGTATTGGCAAACAAATTTGCCATAGAGTCATATAATCTATCTACAATATCATATTTACAGTTACAATTAACATCAGTAGCAGCGTTTAAAGTCACAACATTGTTTATATCTATTATATAAGATTTTGATAGTATTACCGGATTTATAGTATCCACACTAAAAGGTATTGAAGCTATAGCCATATCAAAAACATTAGAACAATTTACATACAGCAAATATTTTCCATCTTGACCTATATTTATAATGCCATTAAAACTTTGGCCGCTGCCCGATAAATTGCCACTCATAGAATTATTTAGTCTATAGGAACACATATCAGCATATGTAGATATACCAACATTTATTGAGATTGCGTGCGTATTATACGTTCCGCTGACGGGACTTGATAAAGTTAAAGTCATAGGAACATCTACAACAGTCACATTATGAATTTCTGATACTGTATCCACATCATCGCTTGCAACAAATTTAAATGCATAAACTCCAGCACTAGAATAATTCATAAATGTGGTAAATTCTCCGACATCTGAAGTATTAGAGACTAAAATATTGTCTTTATATATTTCATAAGATATATTATTATCCGTATCCGTAGTTGCGGTAAACGACATTGATAAATCATTATTTTCATATATAGATAATGGTATATCGACGGGAGTGTCTATAGAAAGAGTTCCGACGGCAATGGAAACAGAAAGCAAAAATAACGTAGTAATTATAAACATCAATAATATAATTTTTTCAAATACACTGTCCGAAAATATTTTAGTTGACATTGTTGAAATCAATTCCTAATTTTTCTTTGATTTTTTAGGTTATAATTTTGTTTTTATTATCGATAATTGATGAACATTTAACTAACTACACTGTTCTCATAAATAGACTCTTAGGATGGAAGTTATTTGTGAAATTTATGTATTTATATCACTTATTCGTTTTCATTTTATTCAAAACTGCCTGATCCTTCTCGATAGCTTCGCATATAGCTTTCTCGAAATATTCATTCAGAGTCATATCCTTGAGAACAGCAATCACCTTCGCTTTGGTGTGCGTCTCATCCTCTAATTGTATATTTACTCTTTTCATTAAACTCCTCACAAGGAACAAACCACAATCCAATGACATTAATGATATATATGATTTATATACTTTACTGTTCTATAACATATAGATTATATAATATATATTTATAACATTAATAAGATATATTATTTTTATCATTAAAATCATTTTCCGACGCTATCTCAACAAACCTCGCATAAAATATGGAAGCACAAAGTATTTAAACCTAAAGAGTAGTTAAAAATAATACAAAGAGAACAAAACGCAAAAAATAAACTCTTAATATATTCAATTAGGTGATTGGATGGATAGATATTTTAAGGAAAGAAAAACAAAAATAATTTGTACCATAGGCCCGAGTTCTAATACTAAAGATATGATTGAAAAAATGCATGAGAAGGGAATGGATATCGCAAGATTAAATTTCTCACACGGTACACATGAAGATCATCTGAAGGTAATAAACATAATAAAAGAGATTAATGAGAAATTGGAGATACCAATAGGAATAATGCTCGATACAAAAGGTCCAGAAATAAGAATAGGAAAATTCAAGGAGCCAATAATACTAAAAGATAATGATAAAGTATTGATAACTACGAAGGAAGTAGAATGGTGTGATGATAAATGCATACAGGTATCTTACAAAAATATTTCTAAAATAATTGATATAGGATCGTTAATATACATTGCTGATGGAACTGTAGAATTAAGAGTCGAATCTGTAGACGGAACAGAAATCGAATGTATAGTATCGATAGGAGGAGAAGTTAACACTAGAAAAAATGTTAATATTCCAGGATCAATTGTTGATCTTCCAGCGATTTCTGAACAAGATATAGATGACATAGAATTTGGAATAAAGCATGGAATAGATTTTATAGCGCAATCGTTTGTAAAAACACCTCAAGACATATTAGAAGTCAGAAAAATATTGGCAAATCACAACGCTGAACATATTCATATCATAGCAAAGATAGAATCATTTCAAGCACTAGACCTGTTAGATGAAATAATAGAAATAAGTGATGGCGTGATGGTTGCTAGAGGTGATTTAGGAGTACAAATACCAATAGAAAATATTCCCAGCGTACAAAAAAATATAATACACAAATGTAATGTAAAAGGCAAACCAGTTATAACCGCCACGCAAATGCTTGAGTCTATGACTAAAAACCCTAGACCTACAAGGGCAGAAGCCACAGATGTTGCCAATGCAATAATAGATGGTAGTGATGCCGTGATGTTATCTGGAGAAACAGCCTCGGGAAAACACCCATTAAGAGCTATAGATATTATGGATAAGATATCCAGAAAAACAGAGAAGACATTAAAACCTATAAAAATATTTGATGATAATGATTATAAGTCAACTATAACAGACAGTATAAGTAAGTCAGTATGCCACATATCTTCCGATTTACAGGCCGCAGCTATAGTTACTTGTACTAGTACAGGACACACAGCAAGACAGATATCCAGACACAAACCATTAACACCTATAATTGCTGTAACGCCAAACGAAAAAGAATTCCGAAAATTAATACTTGTATGGGGAGTTAGACCTGTACTTATACCTTATCCAGAAAATACTGATGAACTAATAGATATAACATTAGAAGTTATAAAATCAAAAGGTTTGGTGCAGGAATTTGATCTTGTAGTAATAACCGCAGGAATACCATTTAATGTGGCAGGAAACATAAATTTGATGAAAATAGAATTAATAAAATAATAATAAAAGTAATAAAATATAAACAATATAATAATACTTGCGCAGAAATAGCTTCTATCTATTTACCGTCCTTTTTCTCTGATTTTTCTTTCTGCGACGATTGCTCTAGCTCATCTAATTTGTCATATAATTTTTGTTTCTCTTCATATTGAGAATACAACTTTTTAAGCCTTTCAAATATATGTTTTATCTCAGGATGTTTGCTTATCTCGGCTTTAAAGGATTCATCAGAATCTAAACTATTAATCTCATCACACACTGTCCGTTCTACATTAAATGGATTTTTCTTCTCCTTATATTCTGTATATAATCTAACTAAATTCTTATATATCTCTTTTAAGTTTTGATTTAGTTCTAAAAATTCCTTGAATTCTTCTCTTTTTGACAACTCATATAATTTATTAGCTAGAGCATTTTCTTCATCAGCGAGCATATTATTTTCTAATTCTATCATCTTAACTAAATTTTGATAATGTATATCGTCCAATTTCTTATTCTGATATATCTGTCTACTCTCACTATACTCAAATTTTCTCATTACTGCGTGTATCACAAACGGTATTAATGCTATTGCTAATGCCAGCATCCATGAATACTTAAAGAAATCTGATGGACATAATAAGAAGTAATAAGCATATAATAACGAGACCGCGGTTAAGAAAATCACAGTTATAGTAAACAACAAAGTTTTTCTTTTTGCAGAACGTATTTTCTTAGCTCTTTCAAGAGGTGTAAATCTATCATCTCCACGAAGCTTATTTACATAAATTTTATCATAGATTATTCTTCCTATAATTGCCATGAAAATAATAACTAAAAATGCCCATAGTGCCGAATCGCCGAATTGTATATGCCTCTCACATACATGTGTTGGAACTTCAAATTGTGGTAATTTAATATTTACTAAAGGCTGCTCCATTAAAGGGCATTTTTTCTCGCAAGGACCTCCACAGTCTACACCCTCTTCACAACTATTATCGTGGCAATTTATCAAATTATCAAAACATGTACCAATATAAGTACACTCTTCCACTTCTTTAGGTTTGTTATTATATGTTCCGCAACCATTAGAATCAGTACAATTTCTGTTTCTTATACCTAATATTGAACACTCAGACCAATTTAAACAGTTCCAATTTTCATCACATTGAGTTTGCCCCGCTGGAGCCCCTGCACCAGCACCACCGGCACCACCAGCACCAGCGCCTCCTTTACCTCCGCCGCCTCCACCGCCTCCACCTCCGCCACCTCCAGAAGAAGATGGCGGACCCGGAGGAGTTGTCTGATTGCCACTTGATTCATTTCCAGTAGAATTCTGCGACATGTTACCAGTGTTATTACAGGAACCACAATCAAGTTCACATTCAGTACAACTCTCTAAATTATCACAAAAAGAATCTCCGCAAAATACAACTGGATAAGTAATGTTTACAAATTTAAACATTCCTGATGTAAAAGTATTATCACCACGCGCTGTTGTCGGATTATTGTTATATCTAAAAGTTATGTTTTGATCATCAATCGCTCCAGTAGCATTTCCAGTAGCATTACTACTATCTGTATCTCTACCAATACAAGATAAAACACCATAATATCCTGAGTTAACAATTGTGAAGGTTCCACACGTAATATTACCTGCATACGCAGTTATTGTTCCTGTTGATGCATTAGAATTATAATATCTTATTGTACCATAAAATTCTGTCGGCAAAGGAGGATGTGCATAAACCATAGAGATAAATATAGTAACTACTAATATCATAGCCAAAAATACTATTCCAAAAAATTTTTTCTCATTCATATTTGATATAATATATATAATCTTGTATGGTGCACCACTATTTCGTAATATTCCATTGCGTACTACCAGTCACGTTTATCCAATAACCTTTGTAAGTATTAAATTCATTTAATGTATTGTTCGCAGCACCATTCACATGTATTAGCCAAATATCATTGATGGTGGTAGTATTACAAGTTGTGAGGTTAGTAGTTAAGTTAGTGGTGGTGTTAATTATGATGTTAATAGTACAATTACTGGTCGTTACATTAGTGTTAATGTAGTTTTTTACGACGGTGAATGGAATGCCATTCAAACTATTTGTAATATTCGCTGTTAAATTATTTGGATAACCAACAAAATTCCATCCATCATTTAATAAAATGATTGAATCGGAATAAACTCCACTATAACTAAAATCTGCATCGTTAGCCATATATATCCAATATCCTGAAACTCTATCCATATGTGTCAATTGTTGTATAGTCCAATTGGGAAGGTAAGGATTATAACTCTTCCAAGGGTCAGCTCCATCAAAAGAGTTATATTCAAATATAGCACCATAAGAATCTCCAATAGTTTGTAATACAAAAGATCTATCAGCAAATAATCCTAGACAATAAAATGAAACCATATTCCAACCAGAATACAAATGAAATGAACAAGTTTTAGACATGGTTGGGAAAACTTCTACTTTTGTATTAACAACACCATTACCAGTGATAGTATTGTTAGTATTATTATTAAAAATTACAACTATAGATAAAAATAATATACTCATCGCTAAAAATGTAAGGATTAGAGGATTCTTATATAATCTCATTTGTGTTTATCCTCCTCAAAAGTCACATACCACCTTCTTGTTTTCTTATCAAATTCAAATTTCACAATATGTTTCTTCTTAAAATCTAGAGAAAACAATAATTGTATGGGAATAGTTGTTTCAAAGCTACCGCCTCGAGAGTATAATTTACGTTTCAAACTTATAGCCATAAAACAACTTAAGAATAGAGAGTTTATAAATTTTACTTATTAAATTACTTACTTTTTTACTTATTTATATAATAATATAAAACACTAAAGATTATAACATAATCAAAAGAAACAATAATTAAATTAAATAAAAGAATTAAAAGATTAACAAAAACTAAGAAGAAATAAATTAAATAATTATAAATAAAAAAGAAAAAATTATGGTGCTATTGCTGTAAATATAACATTTCCTGTACAATTACCAGCAGGGTTCGGAGGAACATATAATTGCCAATATGTGGAATTAGTAATATATGTGTTTGGAAGAGTTTGTTTAGGCATTGTTAGCCCATTAACTAAAATACCACCAGGAGTGCTTACCAAAGGAGTTTTGGCGGCCCAAGCTGTAACATTATTTAGAGAGAATCTCTCATTATCAACAGTAATATTACTATTAAGACTACAATTCATTGCTAAACCATCACCTTGTTTAGTACCATAACCTTCGACAGTAATATTAATACCCATATTACCAAGATTAGTAATATTTGCAGCTCTATCTGGAATGGAAAAATCGTAGACGGCAACTCCACCATAATCAATACCATCACTAACATTAAGAGCATATACTGGATAAAAGACGGTAGAACCATTACCAGAGTTAGTATAATTCCACGAATTTTCGGTAGAAACATTACACATCCAAGTCCCATTATTAGCATAATACCATGCATCAAAGCTACACACATACCATCCAATATATTGCGATATACTAGCATTTAATCCACATGTGACATTAGTATAATGACTATTATTATTATCAGCAAAGAGTGGACCAGATGTAGGCATATACCAAATAGTAGCATTAACATATACTATATCATTAAATCCATCAAAATCTCTGATTGTAGCATTACAATAAATTCTTTTAGTGCCACCGGCAGTCACAGTAATATTTTTGGCAGAAATATTTAACATTTCATATATTGTCATATTCAATATCTCTGGTTTGGAGTGAGTGATATTCACATGAGTCCAGACTGTAACATTTTTATAATTAGGACCAACAATATTAGGAGCTATTCCTTTAGGCACAATAAATATTGCAGTTAAAACTAACAACAAGAATGTTGTTATCATAATTGTTTTTTTTATTTTTTTCATATTTATCAACCTTTAATCTATCCTAATTCAACCCAAAAAAAGTAAGGGCTCGGGTTAGTTGCCGACTCGTTTTCACCGACGATTATTTGGAAATCATAATTTTGACCATTATAACCTACAGCGCTGGCATTAATAATTCCAGTATATATCATATTGTTTGTAACATTATCTCTCAATAATATCTCTTGGAAAAATGCTCCTGAACCCATTGTCTGCGCAGCACCATTAACATAAGTTGCAGTGGATCTACATCCACTCATAGGAGTAGTACCAACACTAAAAGTCATATGATTAGTAGCGTTAAATGTTGAATTGATATTATCTTTTATGCTAGTAGCCATACTTATACCATTCTCTTCATTATCTATAGACGTCTGAATAGCACAAGAAACCGTGTTCCAATTAATATTTGAAAATCTAGATACATAAACTTCACCCGTAGCGGTGCCAGAGGCCCATTGATAAATTGAACTGCCAGCAGCATTAGCCAAAGCGAGAATACCAGAGACATTTCCTACATAAGCTTTCCACTTATAATCTTGTTGTGTGGCTGATAATGTAACTGTTGTAATCGTTCCCTTTGCATCAACAGATCTATTAACTAATCCGGATGTGTAAGTAGTATTTGAGACGTATGTTGGTGGCATTGGTGCAGTAGGTACTGAAGCTGCAAAGGATACTGATAGTAAAAATACAAGTATAGCTACAAGTAGCAAGTATCCTCTAGATCTTCGGATATTCATGTTCCAAACACTTTTATAGTCATTCATTTTGTTTAAACTAAACTTCTATAAATTCATAATTTCTCAAAGTTTTTGTTGTTATAGTTATTTATTCATTCATTCCATTTGATTATTTTATTAACACCTAAACAATACATTATAATTTATCCTAACTCCACATAAAAGTAATAAGGAGTAGATGTAATATCTCCATTATGACCATTTTCACCAACAAGCATTTCGAAGTCATGTGTATTACCATCAAAACCACTTGCATCCTGCTTAATCAATGCAGTATATATTGGTATAGCGCCACCATCATTCAATAATACTTCCTGGAAATCTGATGAAGGCAATCCAGTGGAATTGTGAAGGTTAACAGCATAACAATTTTGTGTGCTATTGATATTTACTGAACCAACATAAAATGTATTAAATGATGTTGTATTAAGGAAAGTTCTATTGACAGCATCTTGATCCACAGATGCATTAACTTGTAAATCATTATCTTCTTGAGCTATCTGAATATCATTTGCACACTGAATAATAGCCCAGTTAGGAAGTGCAGCAGATCTTGTCGCATAAATCTCTCCATTAGGTGAAGCACTAGTCCAATCATACAAAGTCTTATTATTAGAATCACCTAATAAAATGCTTCCAGTGATGTTACCATAATAACCTTGCCAAGTGTTAGTAACAGCATTTGCTGTGAAAGTTAATTCAGTAACATTACCAGCTATTGCTGAAACGTTTGAAGCAGCATCTATAGGGTATCTACTACTACTTACAGGAGTAATATCAGAAGGACCTGTAGGTGCAGCAACAACTGTCCATGTAATTAAAATTCCTAACAAAAATATTCCAAAAATCTTTAACCAATTCATTTTAGTTCACCTAACCTCTTATCAAATTTTTCGGATCATATATAATATACTGATTTGATAATGATTTTTTTACATCTTGCTCTTTTACAAAAGCAATAGAAAATTTTACAGGACCATTTGCTCCATCAATAGATATGTCTTTAAGTTTTTTTAATTCAGCATTAGTTGTTACTATTCCTACATTCACATTACTGAAATCTTTTGCATCCATAGTTATTACGTCAATTTTCTCAAGATGTTTTTCAATAGTCCAAAAGAACCTTTCTAAATATCTTTGAAGAGCAGAATTATCCAGAAACCATATTCTTAACGTACATTTTTGATACTCCTGAAGTGTTAAAAATTTTTTATCAACAAAACCTGGTGTTGAAGCAACGATGTAAGAATGATTATCAGAAACTGAATAAAGTATCCTAGGCAAACCTTTATCTCTATTTGATATTCTCTCACTCTTTACAAACCCTGCCAATTCAAGAAGTCTTAGTTGTTGTGAAATATTAGCCACGGAAGTATTTGTCTCTTTAGCCAAATCTATTGGCGACTTCTTCCTTGCCTCCAAGCATTTTAATATGTCCCACTTAGAGGACGTAAACAACGTCTCTTGCTCCATAGTATCCACGCATACTCAGAAGTGCATAGAGACAACTACATAAAATAATGTCTCCACCACTGAGTTCCAAACAGTTTTTCCAAACAATCCTTAACAGTTTATTTTAATTTAATATTTGAATGTTAATTGAATAATGAATCGATAGTAAATCATTAAATAACGTTTGTAAAAAGTTACAAACAAATTATTGCTTAAATAATTTAAGTTTTCCGACGACAAATCAAAGGTATTTTAGTATACTATTTTGTATCTTAATATATTTATAGCACAAGATATATTTAAATCTTTCGTTTCTCTAATTAAGTATGATAAATACAATAATTTATTAAATTGATTTAATAATATATTATAAATAGTATTATATTTAATTAATTAATGAAATTAAATATTAAAAAGGTTAAAAATACAAAATATAAAGAATATATAAAAAATGTAAAAAAAGAAGAAAAATAAAATTTAATTTAATTCTATATAAAAATAATATGGTGTAGCAGTCGTATCTCCATTATGACCATTCTCTCCAACCAACATCTCAAACTGATGTTCACGATTATCAAAACCCGTCTTTGGTGTAGTTACTAAACCAGTGTAGATTATATTTGAGGTATCAGACAACAACACTTCTGAAAAATCGTTTGAGGATATGCCTGAAGAATTAAATAATTGAACTGCACGACAGTCTTGAGAATTATTTATATTTCTGGAACCAACATAGAACGCATTGAATGAAGTTGTATTCAAAAATGTTCTATTCACAGCATCTTGATCAACAGACGAATCGACACCTAAAGCCAAATCCTCTAAGTCTACCGCAGTCTGGTCTGCACACCGTATTGAAGCCCATGCTGGCACTGAAGATGTTCTGGTAGCATATATTTGACCAGTTGGTGATGAAGAATTCCAATTATACATTGACTGATTATTAGAGTTGCCTAAAACAATAGTTCCAGTAATATTACCAAAGTAGCCTTGCCATGCATTTGTAACAGTGTTTGCCATAAAATCTAGTTCTGTAACATTGCCAGCAACAGCGGAAATGTTAGCAGCCTCTGCGGAAGTATATCTACTGCTACCTAAATTTGTGACGCTACTTGGACCAGTAGGTGCAGCCAGCGCTGTTGAAACCGCAATTAATATTAATATTATTAAAAAAATAAACCAATCTAATTTACTTTTCATTTACAACCCCTCCTATAATATTTAATAAACTACAAAATATAACTTTAAAATTAATCGTAGAAAAATTCACATAATCAGTTGCTAAAATCTTTCTCATCCACGCCACCCTTGACAAAGTCAAGCCAAACAATCCACTCCAAATAACAGTTGATTAAAATCTTTAATTTCACGACGACAAACTAAAACTGTGTTAGTATACTATTTCGTATCTTAATATAACACTAAAGTAAAGTTATATTTAAACCTTTCGTTTCTTATAATACTTATTGTACTTAATTTGTTTCACTATTTAATATAATATTTAAATAAACATATATAAGACTTAATAACATAAATATACTTAATTTAAACCCGAAAGCGTTCTAATATTATAAATAATGATCAGAATATATCAATTATATTAATTCCACATATAAATAATATGTCGTTGGTGTTGGATTATATTCATTTTCAGCTAAAATCATCTGGAAGTCATATCTCTGATTATTATATCCTATTGTACTTGCATTTACAAGCGTAGTATAAATTAAATTAGATAATCCGTCCTTTAACAATATTTCTTGGAATACAGCATTTTCAGTTGAAGCCTGCGGAACGCCATTTACATATGTGGCGATAGCCCTACAAGTGCTATTCTGTATAATAGTAGTACCAACGTAAAAAGATTTGTGAATTGTGTTATTGAATGTTTTATTTATAGTATCAGGGCTAATTAATGACATATTCATGAATAAATCTTCATTATTAATTAATGTTGAATCTGAGCAATTTATTGTCGTCCAATCTATCGCAGCATTACTTCTAGTAGCATATACTTCTCCTGTTACGCTCGTTACAGACCAATCAAATATAGACTTATTGGTAGCATCTGCCAAAGTCAGTTTTCCCGACACGTTACCAACATAAGCCTTCCACCTATATGTCTGTCCTGTTGTATTTAATATAAGTGTGGTAAATGTACCTCCTGCGGTAGTTATGGCTGCTGCAGGTCTTGGTGTAGCATTGGATGTCGAATTATATATTATAGATGGACCAACCGGAATAGCAGCAGCACCAGATAATATCGTCAATCCTAACATAATCACAAGTAACAGTATAAAGATATTTCTAGCTAAGATTTCCTGTTTTCCTATATTCACAGTCCATCCTAATAGTTTATTATTCATGTTTGTTCATATTCTATTTTCTTTAGCGCCCTCTTATACACAGTCCATACTGTACGATAATTTTTGCCTAATAAGTCAGATATTTGATTAAAAGTTAGAGTGTAATTCGTTCTCAGATAGAATACAATTGTTTCTAGAATACTAAAATTTCTAGACGTGAACATGTTTAATGGCAGATTTAATTGCGAAGTATTTTCTAAGTTGAGAACTATTTTCTTTTTTTTTGCATTAGAATATGTTACCCATACAGTTCTTTGATCTCTATTCAATAACTCAGCGATATCCTTAAATTTTAAGCTCTTAATTTCTTTTAGATACAAGACTATAGCCTCGAGAGAACTATTGTTCTCAAGTATGCATAATGGTATAAGTATATCTCTAGAAAATAATATTTGAATATGTTGAATATGTGTTGTTGGTTGTGCATAAATTATGTCTTTAGTACTAAAACTATCAGAATTATTGTGTAACAAATTATTTTGTAATAGATAATTATTGTTCATCCAAATCCTAACTAAATAAATATATACTTATCTTGTAATAATTATTTATAAATTTTACCATTTATTAAACAATAATATACTTATTATGTAATAATATATAAAAATATCATAAAATCAACTAAAAAGCAAAAATAAGATTAAAATAAAAAATAAAGTAAAAAATTAAATAATATATATAGAAGTAACTACAATTTATATAGAAGTAACTACAATTAAAATATAATATAGTTAAAATCTCCGCACGCGCATCACACGCATGTGAGGAAGATTTTAACTTAACCCAATTCTACCCAAAAGAAGTAGGTAGTTGGGACCGTTGCGGATTCATTCTCTGCCACTAATAGTTGAAAGTCATGTGGTTGGTTGTCAAAGCCATTATGTGCTGACTCAATAAATGTCGTGTATACCATGTGACCAATGTTGTCTTTAATCAAAACTTCCTGGAAAAATGCTGCAGGGCCCATTGCTTGTGGAGCACCAGTAATATAAGTTGCTGATGATCTACAGCCATTCAGTACAGGATTTGTACCGACAGTCAAAGCCTTATGAGTAGTATAATTGAATGTTGCATTTATGCTATCTGCTGCTAATCCAGATATGCCTAAAGCAGTATGTTCAGTATCTATTGATGCTTGGTCTGCACATACAATATTACCCCAATTAATATTTGAAAATCTAGACACGTAAACCTCACCACCACTAGATGTTCCTAAATTCCAATCATATATTGATTGTGCACTACCGTCGGCTAAAGCTACTTTACCTGTCACGTTTCCTATATAAGCCTTCCACTTATAATCCTGCTGATTAGCACTAAGAATAACTGTTGTAATTGTACCTTTAGCATCCATAGACCTATTAGCTAATCCAGATGCAGCGGTACTATTAGAATGATATGTTATTCCTGGTGCAGATGGCAATGCGAATGCCAGTTTTGAGAGTATTAAGAGTCCTATCAATCCTATGAAGAACCATTTGGTCTGAGCTTTCATTTTTCCTCTCAAATTGTTGTCAAATTATTGTAAGTTATTGTAAGTTATTGCTAACAGTATTGTTAGGCAAGTATTAGTTGCCTAAAATAATTAAAACAAAAAATAAAAAATTTATTCTAGCTCTAAATAGAACCAATATGTGGACGTTGTCGCAGTTCCCCCGTCTTGTATACCGTGGCCATCTTCTCCGACAAGCATCTCAAAATCATGTGTTCTTTGATCAAAACCATCAGATTCTGCAAAAGGATTTAGAGTGTGTGCAATTATTCCAGTATATATTACAAATCCTTCAGTGCTTGTTCCAGGGGCAGCGGGAACATTCACATTATCAGATAGTAATACTTGTTTAAAGTATGGTGATGGCATTGCAGAGCTATTATACATTACTGCTAGAGGACACGAATCTGCAGCCATACTCTCATTTGCTGTCCAGAACTGTGGATGAACCAACTCTCCTACTCCAAACCTAGCTTTCTGATCTGGCGCTCCTCCTACGACAAATGTATTGTTGACTGAATCTTCATCGATTGTTTCGTTAACATTCAGCCTGATGTCTTCCGACACTAATTCATTATATGATGCACAAGATACTAATCCCCATGAAGGAATTGTTGCACTTCTAACTGCATATATCTCACCTTGAGGATTTGCTAATGTCCAATCGTAAAGTGAGTAGTTTTGTGAATCAGATAGTACGATAAAACCTGTAATGTTACCGTAGTAACCTTGATAAGTCCTGGTAATACTTGAACCGTTGAACGTTAATTCGGTTAAATTACCTGCAATGGCAGTTGTATTTAGAGGATCCCATGTTGGCAATCTAGCTTCATTACTTCTTGTTAAAGATTGTGGGCCTGATGGCAGTGCACTAACAAATATTGTTAAGGCAAATAGTGCGATTAAAATGCCTATTATCATTTTTTGGTTCATTTTCTGTTCACCTCTACGTCGGAGTTCTATGTTTATTGAAGTTTGTTTTTTGATTAACGAATCTAGTATCTCTTTGTACTACAT
>Ga0182027_10008254_pt1 | contig 15190 bp, 10 predicted proteins | sample 712E1DmetaG_FD_121300 | JGI IMG/M metagenome (GOLD analysis project Ga0182027, IMG submission 121300) | Permafrost microbial communities from Stordalen Mire, Sweden - 712E1D metaG (Illumina Assembly) | ecosystem: Environmental > Terrestrial > Soil > Wetlands > Permafrost | place: Sweden... | reverse complement strand
GTATTAAGGGCTGAAAGATTCTTGTTAAGTGATTCTAATTGTTGCTGATATGATTTGCCTCCAACTTCTATAACAGTAAGTGAATCAGCAATATTTTTGTAATTCAATCCGGTTTCATTGATTACCTTGGTAGTTGTTTGATAAGAATCGGCCAGCTTGCCGAGTGACTCGTCTGCAGTTTTAATTGTACTCATATATTTTGTTGAAGCTGCTGAAACATCACCCATTGCATTCATGTTTGCAGTTGCTTCGCTAAGCTTTTTCATACCAACGCCAAGTTTCTGAAACAGGTCAGGCGTTATCTCTGCTTTTTCAAGCATCTCATCGAATTTAGAAAGAGCTACCGATCCTGCTCCACCACCACCACCGCCAATAACCTGCGTCCCCCCACCATGGTGCGTCCCATGGGATGGGAGTTCTCCACCCTCTTCCGGAATTCCGGCAAGTTCAGGATAAACCAGGGACCAATCGACCTCTTCGTGAAGTGGTTCGAATGCTGAGAAGAAGAAGATAATTGACTCAGTACAGAGGCCGAGTGTAAGCATTTCTGTTGCGAAAGGCCAGTGTTGAATTTTAAAAAGTGCACCTATTATAACGACGGAAGCACCCAAACCATAAAGTTTAGCGATAAAATTCTTCCAGCCACTGCTTTGAACTAATTCTGCTAGGTTCATATACCTGATTATTTTAGGGTTATTTTATTAATTTACTCCAATATATTGTCTTACATTCCGGAACCCAACCCATGGTTTTGTGGAATCCTGATATTCATAATCTCTTGAACCGCACTGAAGAAAATATGCAACATCTTTCCATGAACCACCTCTTACAACTTTACGTTTCATGACAGGAGGGTCGCCGGGTTTTGCATTATATTCGTAGTTTGGGTTGAGGTCGTGAGTAAAAATATAGGCATTTTCTGCATAAGCGCATGAAGTCCACTCCGATACGTTTCCTGCCATATCGTATAAACCATATTCGTTTGGTTCATATGATCCTACTTTTGCTGCATAAACTGCGCCATCGTCGATATAATTTCCACGCAAAGGTTTAAAGTTAGCTAAGAAGCATCCTTTATAGTTTCTTGTATAAGGGCCACCCCATGGGTACATTGACAGATCGAGTCCGCCTCTTGCAGCATATTCCCATTCTGTCTCAAGAGGTAATCTGTATGCCTGAACATCCGGCACTCCCTGTTTTCTGAGAGAGTTATTCATAAAATCAGTTCTCCAGATACTGAATGCTCTTGCCTGCACCCATGAAACACCTACAACAGGATAGTCATCATAGGAGGGATGCCAGAAATACAGAGATGCCTGTGGATCATTGAACGAATATGTAAAATCTCTTATCCAGCAAAGTGTATCGGGGTAAACAGGAATTTTATCATGCATAATGAAACTTCCACGGTTAGTTACTGCTGATGCTACTCCATCAAGATTTGTAACCTGACCTTCATATTTACCTGTACCTGCTTTATTATCATATTTGTATGTTGTTCTTGCAGCTTGTTTCAAATCAACCCATGAATAAGAATAAACCAATTTTCTTGAATCAACTTCTTTCTGGCCGTTAAATCTCTCTTCAGGAGGATAATACATTTCTTCAACAGCAGCTTTTGTGGCTTCATCTTTATAATCAATTTTTTCTTCCCAGTTAAGTACTTTAGGATCCAATTGGTTTCCTTCTTTATCGACCATATAATAATTTCGGCCTTCGATTCCTGCATCTCCCAGTTTTGTTCTTAAGATTGAATCGCGTACGTAATAAACAAACTGGCGGTATTTATTATTTGATATTTCGGTCTGGTCCATCCAGAATGCTTCGACAGTAACAGTTTTAGAAATAGTATTCATTGCAAAGAATGCATCCTGATCACTTTGGCCCATGGTAAAGCTTCCGGCAGGAATAAACGCCATTTCCAAAGGTTCCGGCTCAAAAAATTTCTTTCTCCCCTGAACACCCGTCAGCTCTCCGTTATTTGAAGAACCACAACCACTTAGTAAGAGTGTTATTATAAGAGCAAATAGGAATACCTTTTTCATAATGCTTTAGGATTTTATATTGCAAGTAAGTTATTTTTTTTTAATAATCATAAAAATCTTATACTTTTATATCTCATCGGGCTTTTACCAAGACCCAGATCAAAACAATAATTAACCATAAATTCCTGTGATCCGATTGTACTTTTTCTGATGTCAGAAAGCGGATAATCGTATGCGTAACCAATTCTTATTCCATTATATAATTCAAAACCGATCATACCTGTCACGGAATCTCCGGCTCTGTAGGAAAAGCCACCCCAAACTTTCTTATTGTATCTTACAAGAGTATTAATAGTTGCCTGGGTAACAGTTCCATCGCTAAATACAAAAAGGGAGGGTAATAGTTCTAATGACGGATTTGGCAGTTGAATAGTATAACCTGCTGTCAAATAATAATGTCTGCTTATATAAGACCCGCCTTTGGAATATTTAATAGTGGGTTCATTTATATGTGTGACTGATAGCCCGGCATAATATTTATCGGTTTTATAGTATGCTCCGATTGAAGCATCAAATGCCACATAGCTTTCCTTGTTTTCTGGAATAAGCGGATCGCCTGAAGCAGGCGTATGGGAATCCCCGGATGGTATCTGCCAGCTGGGAGCTAGAGTCATATTCAGCATACCAAGCATCAACCCGATTCCCAGTTTGCCCTGTCCGACGTCCATTAAATATGAATAAGCCCCTGAGAGGTTTATATCTTTATTAAATCCAATATTATCACTTTCGACAACCAGACCCACACCACTATTAATATGAAACAAATTAACCGGAGCATTAACGCTGAATGAGGTAGTTGATGGGGCTCCTGTAAAACCGACCCATTGTTGTCTGGCCAAAGCAGTAGCACAAATCATACCAGATACTCCCGAAACTCCTGGATTATAAGTCATTGTATTAAACATATATTGACTCGAGAGTGGATCCTGTTGGGAGAATCCAGATCGGACCAGAACAGTTAAAAAAAGAAATGTAATTTTTAGTTTTTTCATTTCTTAGTCGGATGCGCAATGAGCGTAAGTTGAATCAGTAAAATAAATAAAAATCTTAAAAGCAAGCAAATTTAACTTTATTTATTTAAATATTATGAACAGCTCTTTTGTTGAGCGTCTCCTAATAACGTGAACAACAAAAAATTGTTTCAGAAAAGCAAGAAAAAAGTAAATTATATTCAGGGTTTCAGTCTGGTGATAGTTTTTATCCACCTGTCGGGTACCTCATTTACATTAGCTTTGAGATAATCTTCATGTGAACAGGCAACATATTGTACTTCATCTTTATCGGTTCTGATTTCAATCCACCATCTGTCGGTGAGGTTACTTTTGATAAAAACCAGATCGTCTTCAAGATCAGTAATTCTTACATGATATCTGATAAATCTTCCTGAGTTACTTTCGTTTAGAGATGGTGTTTCATATTGTTTCTGGGAAAACCCTTCAAGGAAAAACCATATTATCTGAGCTGCCAGTCCTGTTGTCTGATTCCTGATATCATATTCCGGATTCACATCAAACAGACCAAATATCTTAAGCTTGTCTGATATACCGGCGTACCTTGAAAGCAGACAGATCTCTTCTCCATAAAAACCGTTGGGCGAAGGGCAATAAGTTCCGGGCGCATCAGATTGTCTAACGGCTGAAATGTCGAAAATGGCTACATCCGAATCACGGAATAGTGGTTCAGTAAGATAAATGGCCTGTCTGACATCACCTATTCGAACCAGTTCAGATCTTCTTTTAAGCAATCTGTTAATTATTTGCTGATCATTAAGATAGGTCTGATAACCGATATTAATATAATGACTCAGGGAACTTTTATTGCTATAAATAATATTATTCAGATAATTAAATGAGTCAGTCTCTTTTCTTTCGTTGTGAAAATCAATTCTTGAATCAACTGAAGTAAGTGTATACGCAGTCTTGGAAAGAGAGAAATTTCTGTCGATTGCTGAAACCAGAGCACTGCTTCCACCTATAATAACCGGAAAGATTTTCTCAGAAAGGAGTAACGTCAGAATATCGTTCAAACCAACAATCGTATCATTGAAAGTTACCCCATTCTTCATATTTCCAAGGTCAATTATCTTTACCTTCCCCGGGATACGGGATAGACGATAAAGCTGGTCCCTGATCAAATCCGGCGCTTTTGAAGAGCCTATTCCCGGAGAATTTCTTCCATCCGGGACACCAAGAAGAGCGATCCTGAATCTTTTTAATTCTTTTATAGGATTATTTTCAGTATGAATGATAATATTATGTGAAAAACCAGCTGGGCCTGTGAGGTGTTCATAATCAGGTTTTTCAATGCTTACAGGATAGAAATAATCATTAAGATCTACCATGTTCAATCATTCTTTTTTGATTTGCTGTTATTTTCGATTATGCCGATGCAATCTTCTTTAGTAAGTTTTTCAGCATCAGTACCTTTAGCAATCCTATAGTTCATTTTATCTTTTGTAATGTATGGTCCATATCTGCCATTGAGTACCATTATATCACCAAAATTCTGAATAACTTTTTGTTTGTCAGTTTCATTTTTCTCAAGAATGATCTCAATAGATCTCTCCATGGTCACTGAATATGGATCATCTATCCCTTTTTTAATTGAATAGAACTTATTTTTATGTCTTATATATGGTCCAAATTTCCCAATTCCTATTACCAGATCCTCACCATCATATTTCCCCAACGTCCTGGGAAGCCGAAAAAGATTCAATGCCTCCTCAAGAGTAATAGTTTCGATGAGCTGGCTTTTCAGCAGGCTTGCGAATCTTGGTTTTGTGTCATCATTCTGTTCTCCAATCTGAACTACCGGCCCATATCTTCCCATTTTAACCGATACAGGTTCTCCGGTTTCCGGATGATTTCCAAGTAACTTAGCTCCGGTTTTCTTATTTTTATTTTCAAGACTATTTTCGATTGTTTTATGAAAAGGAGTATAGAATTTATCCAGCATCCCAGTCCATTTCAGGTTTCCTTCCGCAATTTCATCAAACTGCAGTTCAACTTCGGCAGTAAAATTAAAATCAACAATTTCTGAAAAATTTTCCACAAGAAAATCATTAACAATCATTCCGATATCTTTTGGAAAAAGCTTGGATTTTTCCTTCCCGGTTATTTCAGTTTTTGATGAAGATGATATATTCCCGTTTGTTAGTTCAATTGATCTGATTTTTCGTTTTTCGCCTGGCCTGTCTTCTTTTGCGACATAGCCCCGGTTCTGAATAGTAGATATAGTCGGTGCATAAGTTGATGGTCGGCCAATACCTAGCTCTTCAAGTTTTTTGACCAGGCTGGCTTCTGTATATCTTGGTGGTGATGTTGTGAATTTTTCCATAGCCGATATACTACTATAATATAATGGCATACCATTTTTTACCGGCGGAATAATATATTTTTCCTCCTCGTGATTTTCGAGGTCAGCTGATTCGGAATAAACGCGTAGGAATCCATCAAATGTAATTACTTCACCTGTTGCAGAAAAAGTAACCGGAGAATTGTTCATCTCAATTCCGATATTGGTTCTTTCAACCTGAGCATCAGCCATCTGTGAAGCTATCGTTCTTTTCCAGATAAGCTCATATAACCTCCTCTCATTCTGATTTCCGGTAATAGTGGATTTATCAGGATATGAAGGTCTGATAGCTTCGTGTGCCTCCTGTGCCCCCTTCGTCTTTGTTTTAAACTGACGTGTTTTGGAATACTTCTCACCAAATTCTGCAATTATTGTTTCGCGCGACTTGGCAAGTGCAAGTTTTGACAGGTTTGTAGAGTCAGTTCTCATGTAGGTAATCTTACCTCCTTCATATAGTTTCTGAGCTACAGACATTGTCTGAGCAACAGAAAAGCCAAGCTTTCTATAAGCTTCCTGCTGAAGAGTTGATGTCGTAAACGGAGGCGCAGGAGATCTTGTTCCCGGCTTGACTGAGATGCTGTTAATTTTATAACTGGCGGAATTACATAATTCCAGAAATTTTACTGCTTCCTCTTCCTTTGTAAATTTTTTAGATGCTTCAGCTTTAAGAATGGTTTCTTTATCATCTTTTGAAAGAAGAAAAACAGCTGTTATCCTGAATGCTGATTCAGATTTAAATGAGATAATTTCTCTTTCTCTTTCAACAATAAGTCTTACAGCTACTGACTGAACTCTTCCGGCAGATAATGCGGGCTGAACTTTTTTCCAGAGAACAGGGGATATCTCAAAACCGACCAGCCTGTCAAGAATTCTTCTTGCCTGCTGAGAGTTAACAAGGTTCATATCGACATGCCTTGGCGTTTTAATAGCTTCAGAAATGGCCTCCTTTGTAATTTCATGAAAGACTATTCTTTTCGTACTCTCCAGATCAAGCTTAAGTACATTTATAAGGTGCCAGGCGATTGCCTCACCCTCACGGTCTTCATCAGAAGCGATCCAGATATTTTTTGATTCTGCAGCATTTTTCTTAAGGTCGCTTACAACCTTTGCTTTTTCTTTGGGGATCTCATAGTTGGGGGTAAATCCGTTCTCAATATCTATTCCAAGATTCTTCTTTGCAAGATCTCTTATATGTCCAAAGCTCGATACAACATGAAAATCTTTTCCAAGAAATTTTTCTATTGTTTTAGCTTTCGCAGGTGACTCAACAATTACCAGATTCTCGATCATTTCAGCGACATTTATTCTTTTTAAAAACACGACAAAGTAAATCATTTAAGGGCCAAACTTCAAAATAAACAGTTAAGATTCTTTATTATTTACTATTTTTGGCTCAAATTTCGTATGTGAAATGAATGGCAATACCCAACACAGAAAATACCTTATTTTATTCTGGATTTTGTTTGCACTTCCCTTTATTTCTGTGATAGGTCTTTTCATTATGATCTCAAATGAAAAGCTAGGCCCCATGCCTTCTTTCAGCGAGCTTGAGAATCCAAAGAATAATCTGGCTGCGGAAGTATATTCTGAAGATGGAGTATTACTCGGCAAGTACTATCTTGAAAACAGAACCTGGACTGATTATAAAGAAATTTCACCTTATGTGGTAAATGCTCTTGTTGCAACTGAGGATATAAGGTTTTACAGACATTCAGGAGTAGATGTAAGAGCACTGGGAAGAGCTTTCGGTGGTTTCTTTTCCGGAAAAAACAAGGGCGGCGGTAGTACTATTTCGCAACAGCTGGCAAAGTTGCTATACCCAAGAGATACTGCTAGAGTTTCATCTGTGACCAGAAAGCTCAAATTAGCTGTTTCTAAATTTAAAGAATGGCAGACTGCTGTTAAGCTTGAGAAAAGCTATACGAAAGAAGAGATTATTACAATGTACCTTAATAAATTTGACTTTATATATAATGCAGTAGGGATAAGATCTGCTGCCAAAGTATACTTCAACACCACACCTGACTCATTGAATATTCAGCAAGCCGCAGTTCTTGTTGGTATGCTGAAGAACTCAGCGCTTTATAACCCGGTTAAGAATCTGGATCTTATGCAGGTAAGAAGAAATGTGGTTCTTTCCCAGATGGCCAAATACGGATACCTGGACCCATCTGTGGCAGATTCTGTCAAAAAGCTTCCTGTTGAACTTAATTACAGAGAGGAAGATCATAACACCGGACTTGCAACTTATCTTAGAGAATATATCAGGAATACAATGATAAAAATGAAACCTGAAAGGAACAGGTTCATTTTTGAAGAACAATATGAAGATGCTATCTGGCTATGGAACAATGATCCTCTTTACGGATGGTGCAGGAAGAATAAAAAACCGGATGGCTCCAATTATAATATTTACAGAGACGGGCTCAAGATATATACCACAATTAATTCAAAGATGCAAAAGTATGCTGAAGAAGCTCTGGTCCAGCATCTATCAAAGGATATTCAACCAAAATTCTACCAGTTTGCCAAAACTTTAAAAAGCCCACCATATTCTGACGATCTGGATAAAAAAGAGATAGAAGATATTATTCAGACAACGATAAGACGAACAGAAAGATATAGGAATCTGAGAAATATAAAAGCTTCAGAAGATTCAATAAAGATAGCTTTTAATACGCCGGTAAGAATGAAGATATTCTCATGGAAGGGTGAAAGAGATACCATTCTGTCTCCACTCGATTCTATAAAATACTATAAATATATAATGCGTTCCTCATTTATGGTTGAGGATCCTCATTCAGGATATGTAAGAGCTTATGTAGGAGGCCCTGATTTCAGATATTTTAAATATGATGCTGTTACCGACCAGAAGCGTCAGTGTGGAAGTACTATTAAACCCTTCCTTTATACCCTGGCTATTCAGGATGGCTATTCTCCATGCTATGAGGTAGATAATATTCCACGTACATTTGATCTTGGAATTCCTCGCAAATATGAACCTGGAGATTCAACCTGGACTCCAAAGAGCTCTGGTCCAAAGGATTATCATGGTAAGAGAGTGACTTTGAAATGGGGTCTTGCCAAATCAGAAAATTATGTTTCAGCCTGGGTTATGAAGCAGTTTACCCCAAGAGCAGTGACTGATCTGATGCACAGAATGGGAATACGGAGCAAGATAGATCCCGTAGTATCAATTTTCCTTGGAACATCAGATGTGAAGCTGGAAGAGATGGTGGGTGCTTATGGAACTTTTGCTAACAAGGGAGTCTATACTCGTCCGATGTATGTGACACGCATTGAAGATAAAAACGGGAATACTGTTTCAAAGTTTACGCCTAAAATAGAAGAGGTTATCAGCGAGGAACAAGCATACCAGATGCTTGATCTTCTTCAGGGTGTTGTAAATATAGGATCGGGAATCGGGCTTCGTTACACCTATCATTTAAAAAACCAGATAGGAGGGAAAACAGGCACAACACAAAATCATGGCAACGGGTGGTTCATGGGGGTTACTCCAAATCTTGTAGCGGGAGTATGGAGTGGTTGGGAAGATCAAAGCATCCATTTCAATACTCTTGATGAAGGACAGGGAGCGGTTATAGCTTTGCCGATCTTAGGTATTTTCCTGACAAAATTGTACTCTGATCCACAATTCAACACAATGGAAGAAGATATTTTTGAACGTCCTGCAGGATTTAAACTTGAACTTGATTGCGACAGGCTTAAAAAAGCTACAAATAAACGGAGCAACTATCTTCAGAAATATTAGCCTGTTATCCGAATAAAAACTTTACAAGAGTTTCTATTTTGCCTACAGGAATGACCTTTATTTCTGTATCCTTGATGTTAATATTCCTGTGATATTTAGAGATATAAATTTTGGTAAAGCCCATCTTCCCGGCTTCCCTGATCCTCTGTTCAATTCTGGAAACAGGTCTGATCTCACCTGATAGGCCTGCTTCCCCTGAGAAACAGGAGTTGCTTTCCAGGGGGATGTCCAGATTAGATGAAAGAACCGAACTCAATATCGCCATGTCAATTGCCGGATCATTTACTTTTATTCCGCCAGCTATATTCAGGAAGACATCTTTCACAGCCAGCCTGAAACCTGCTCTTTTTTCAAGAACCGCAAGAAGCATATTAAGACGTCTGATGTCAAAGCCTGTTGAGCTTCTCTGAGGATTACCATAAACTGCACTGCTGACCAGAGCCTGTGTTTCAATAAGAAAAGGTCTCAGCCCGTCTACCGTTGCTGCAATTGAGATACCACTCAGTGGTTCATCATGGTGATTGATAAACAGTTCCGAAGGATTGTCAACTTCTCTTAAACCCGATTCCAGCATCTCAAAGATCCCCAGCTCGGACGTGGAACCGAATCTGTTTTTCACAGACCTGAGTATTCTGTAAACGTAATTATTATCACCTTCAAAATACAGCACGACATCAACAATATGTTCCAGAACTTTTGGTCCTGCCAGGGTACCATCCTTCGTAATATGGCCAATAAGGAAAACAGGGATGCCGGTAATTTTAGAATACTTAAGCAATTGAGCCGCGCATTCTCTGACCTGGGATACAGTTCCTGCAGATGATTCAAGCAACCCAGTTCTTATTGTTTGAATGGAATCAATAATGATAAGCTGTGGTTTAATGTTTTCTGAATGGGTAAGAATCGCTTCCAGCTCTGTCTCACTGAGAATATAGCAATCTGGATTATTTTTTTTCAGTCTTTTGGCGCGAAGACTTATTTGCTCCTCGCTCTCTTCACCCGATACATAAAGGATTGTTTTATTCTTCATTGCAAGGGCTAGTTGAAGTGCAAGGGTGGATTTTCCGACGCCTGGCTCACCTCCGAGTAATATCAGTGATCCACCGACCATTCCTCCGCCGAGTATCCTGTCAAGTTCAGCCAGCCCGGTTTTTTGCCTTGATTGTTCATCAGATTTTATATTGTCAAGTAGCTCAGGTTTTTTCTTCTCCTGATCGATTTTAAAAGAAGATTCACGCGAGGAAGCAGGGACGATTATTTCTTCATGATAAGTATTCCATTCCTTGCAAGAAGGACAACGACCTATCCATTTTGAAGATTCGGCACCACAGTTCTGACAAATAAAGACGCTTTTTGATTTAGCCATTCTATGTTTATTTGACTTTTATAAATTGGCCCCCTACGCCCCCCTGCCCCCCTGAAGGGAGCTTAATTCCAGGCTTGATTTAACCCCCCTGGGGGGCAGGGGGACTGTCCTTCAATGAATTATAAGACTCCTTCTTTCTTACCAGGGCATAAAAAGAATAGATTCCCAGAATCGCACCAAAAATCATTTGTGATTCATGAGCAAGAATTGCATAAACAAGTCCGTCTTCGCGACTTATTCCATAAACAACTACCAGTGCCCTTGAAATTATAAAATGAAACACCCCCAAACCACTTGTGACCGGAGCAGACATAGCAAGACCACCTATTACCAGCAGGAAAATACCATCGTAAAGATCAAGATGTGAGGTACTTTTAACCGCGAAAACCACAACCCATGTCATAAGGGTATAATTGATCCAGATAAAAACAGTATGGAAAAGAAATTCCCATTTTCTTTCAATTTTGGAAATTGTTTTAAGTCCGTGGATAATTCCTTTAACAATTTCGAAAAATTTAGCAAAGAACCTGATTCTTCTGAGGCTTTCCCTTGATTTATATAAAATGAACAATATTAAAACACCTGAAGACGAAAGGATTGCCCAGAATATCCAGGCAGCACCGAAAATTTCAGAAAGTTTCTGATGGAAGGGTTGATAAATGTTTTCAATCAGAAAAGGACCAATAGTGGTACTATTTTTAATCAGTATCATAATCATAATGGAAAGCAGCGATAGAAAGTCGATAAACCTTTCAATAACTACAGTGCCAAAAAGCTGATCAACAGGTATTTTTTCCTTTTTCCCAAGGGCGACACATCTTGAAACTTCACCAATTCTCGGGAGCGCCATGTTTGCTAGGTAACCTGTCATCAATGAATAAAATGCATTTAAAAGTGAAGGCTTGTAACCAAGTGGATTAATAAGAAGAATCCACCTTCGTGCCCGGCTAATATACGCAAGCAAAGCAAAAAATATGGAAAGAAAAAGCCAGACATATTTTGCTTCTCTCAGTCCTTCCCCGAGTTTTGTAAAATCAGTTTTCCGGAAAGCCAGCCAAAGGAGAAGCAATCCGACTAAAAGAAATGCTAGAAATTTGAGAATTTGTATTATGCTCTTTTTCAAGCTCAGATTAGTTTGTTTGTACTTGTATCAGGGAAAACGATATTTGGTTTGAAAGATCTGGCCTCGTTGAATTCCAGTGTGGCATATGAGATAATTATAATCACATCACCAACAGCAACTTTACGGGCAGCAGCACCATTAAGACAGATTTCACCCGAACCTCTTTTACCTTTAATAACATAAGTGTCGAGGCGTTCACCATTATTAATATTAACTACCTGTACTTTTTCATTCTCGATAATATTGGCAGCGTTCATCAGATCCTCATCAATTGAAATGCTTCCAATATAGTTAAGGTTAGCTTCGGTTACAGAAACATTATGAATTTTCGATTTAACAACTTCAATTAGCATACCTGATTCTTTTCGATATTCATTCCCGGGCAAAGTTAATTAACCTTTTGGTTCAGAGCAACGAAATTTCAATATTATCAATTAATCTTATCTTCCCTGCCTTAACTGCAATGCACCCGAAATACTTTTTACCTTTTTCAAAATCACCGTTCTTTTTTACCGGAACAAGAGAATCATTATCGACAATTTCGAAATACTCAACACTAAATCCCGGATTCTTATTAATATTGGATTTTACATATTCTTTTATTTCAGCAATTTCCATTTTTTTAATCATTCCTGAAACTTTTGAAAGTGTCATGAAAATGACCGGAGCATCTTTCCTTATATTAGTCTCGAGCAACTGGTTTCTGCTGCTCATTGCCAGGCCATCCAGCTCTCTTATAATTGGGCAACTGATTATTTTAACCTTAAGTCCTGTCTGCCTGACCAGCTCTCTAATGATAGTGAGTTGTTGAAAATCTTTCTGACCAAAAAAAGCTATTGCCGGATTGACTATTTCAAAAAGTCGGCTGACTACTTGTGCCACGCCGTTAAAATGACCGGGGCGGTGTATACCTTCCATTACCTTATCAAGATTTCCAAAATTGAAAATTCTATTATCTTTCTCAGGATAAATTTCGTGTTCATCGGGTACAAACACAATATCGTTCTTCCTCATTACACCTGATAAAAGTTCAAGATCTTTCTCTAAATTCCGCGGGTAATTTTTTAAATCTTCTTTGTCGTTAAATTGAGTGGGATTTACAAAAATACTAATAGTTACAACCTGGCATTGCTGTATTGCTAAGTCAACAAGTGACAAATGTCCGGAGTGAAGAGCACCCATTGTAGGCACAAATCCTGATTTTGAAAGATTGTTTCCTTTAAGAAAGCTATTCAGCTCTTTTTTAGTTAATGCTTTTTTCATTCTTAAATCTTTATACAAACCTACACGATTTTTGTTCAATTAATACAATGATAATGGGGCTATTGATTTAAAAAGTTTGATTCCTGTTTATATTATCTGCCTGCCTGAGACAGAATTGGCAAATAATAATATGTTAATATTTTTACTATCTTTGCACCTTATAAATAAAAGGTATATCCAGGCAGGTTAAATGGAAAGCAGGAAAGTTTTATTCATTTCACAGGAAATTACTCCATATTTAGCTGAAACCAGGTTATCGAAAATTGGAAGATTTCTTCCGCAGGGGATTCAGGAGAGGGGAAAGGAGATTCGGACTTTTATGCCACGGTATGGTTGCATCAATGAAAGAAGGAACCAGTTGCATGAGGTGATACGACTATCAGGGATGAACCTGATAATAGATGATACAGATCACCCATTGATAATTAAAGTTGCTTCAATTCAATCTGCAAGGATGCAGGTATATTTTATTGATAATGATGATTATTTCCAGAGAAAACACATAATAAGTGATGCAGCAGGACGTGAATTTGAAGACAATGATGAAAGAGCCCTGTTTTTTGCCCGTGGAGTGATTGAGACAGTTAAAAAACTTAGATGGGCACCAGATATTGTTCATTGTCATGGCTGGATGACAGCGCTTGTTCCGGTTTATTTAAGAAATATTTATAATGACGATCCTCTGTTTCATAATTTTAAAATTATTTATTCCATCTACAATAATGACTTTAATACTCCGTTTAGATCATCGTTCGCAGATAAACTCCGTTTTGATGGAATAGATGGAGAAAACCTTAAAATGGTTAAAAAACCTGATTTTGTTAACGTTTCGAAACTGGCTATTAAATATTCTGACGGAATTATTATCGGAAGCGAAGAAATAAATAGTGATTTAACAAAATACCTTGAGATAATCGATAAACCTGTTCTTAAGTTTCAGGATGAATCGAAATATATTGATGCCTATAATGATTTCTATGACAAGATTCTATCATAATTCCAAACTCCTTTACAGATATATTTCTGTTCTTTTCCACAATTCAAATTTATTTTTCATTACAGCTTTCATTTTGCTGTTATTCTATATTACATCCTGCGCTGAAAAACCCACAATAATAGGATCTGATCTTCTTCCCGGGAAAGATTTTGTCAATATCAAGTCCACCGACACAATAGGAGTGGGTGCATATAATCTTTATACTGACAGTGTAATGACCAATGGCCGCACTTACTCTTACATGGGAAGACTTCATGATCCCTATTTCGGTGATACAAGAACTGACTTTGTCACTCAACTCAGATTGTCGCAAAAATGGGCGGGAATAGGTTCTCCTCCGGTAGTCGATTCTGTAAAGCTATTCTTTTCCATTAACGGCGCAAAAGGAACAATTGATTCTACTGTTTTACATCAGTTTAAAATGTATGAAATAACAGAAGACCTAAATTCTGCGGTTGGGTACTATTCGAACAGAGACCCAAATGTTGGTATGGAGATAGGAACTTTTGATCTGGCACCGGTTTCAAAAGATACCATAAAAGCGATGGTGGTTACTCTCCCAAATTCATTTGGAGAATATCTTCTAAGAGATACAAGCAAACTTGAACAGGAAGGTGATGCAAATGACTTCAGATCATTTTTTAAGGGATTATATTTTACGATGATAGATTCACCTTCTCCTTTTCTTGTAGCTTTCACATTCACCAATTCAGATTTTTTCATTAGAGTTTATTATGAAAACTATCAGGCTTCCGGTCTTTTTTACGACTTTATAATTAATACAAACAGTATAAGATACAATAGATATCTCCATGATTTTTCAACTGGCACTGCAGCAAGCAGGATCAAGCCCGACAAATTTGGAAAAACAGATTCCATGATCTATCTGCAGGCATTTGATGGTGTATATCCCCAGCTGAGAATGCCGGGACTTTCATATATTAAAGATAATCTATTGCCGGTTTCGGTTAACAGAGCGAGATTGACCTTTTCGGTATTTCTTGATAGTGCAAATTTTACTTCAACAACCGTTCCTCCTCTCATTTTAATGAAATATAAACAAACAGATACAACCATATACATTGTACCTGATTATCAGGTAAGTTCAAGCTTTTATGATGGCACATTCAATTCTACCAGTAATACCTATTCCTTCAACCTTGCTTCGTTTGCACAGGAATATCTCGAAGGAAGAATAACTGATCCGACAATTGAGATGTATTTCCCGGAAGGAGAGTACAGAAATGTCATTCTAAAAGCTAATAACAGT
>Ga0182027_10008253_pt1 | contig 15192 bp, 11 predicted proteins | sample 712E1DmetaG_FD_121300 | JGI IMG/M metagenome (GOLD analysis project Ga0182027, IMG submission 121300) | Permafrost microbial communities from Stordalen Mire, Sweden - 712E1D metaG (Illumina Assembly) | ecosystem: Environmental > Terrestrial > Soil > Wetlands > Permafrost | place: Sweden... | reverse complement strand
CTTAAGAGGATTCAGGTTACTTAGTGCCATTTGCACTAAATAACCAAACAATAAATGAAATGAGGACAAGTATTATCGAAATAAAGAATTGTTCTGATAGTTTTTTATGCCACATAGTATACTTTTCCATTTTCCATCTCCTTCTTCCGAATATAAGCCAGGTATTTCTCTTTCAATCAATAACCTGTAATAAAGTGTTGTTTCTATCGTTCAATAGATATCAGCAGATGGATGATTTATTATTAGGAAATACCTTACTCCGATCTTAGCTGTACCTTCACTCGAACCGGATGAAGGCAATAAAAAATACCTGCAGCACATGATTGAAATAGTCTATGTACCGCAGAGAGAGCTTACCGCTGGAAAGGGAGAAATAATGATTGGAGTTTTTACTGGCGAGGCGTGAAGTCCTTGGCGCAAGAGACTTTTCGAGTACCTCTGAGTATTAATTGACTGTTGCACATTCTGAGGCATATCTCTGGTATGATCCTTGTGAAGGTGCCTGTGAGCAGTTATGTCCAATAATGAAAATCGGGGCATGGCTCTTCATCATGAAGTCAAGGAAGTAAATCTTGATTCTCTACGAATGGTTGCTTAGTTTGTCAAATCAGTTGCACGACGCCTGTCGAGTCTCAACAAAATCTGGAACAATTTCTCTGATACTACTCCACACAGAGGTACGACGAATGAAAACAGTTGTAGAAATCATTACTGGAGGAACTCCCGGATTAAAAAAAGATGCTAAGATTCTTCAAGATGCATTGACCGGTTCTTATGATGTCAATATTCATGTTGCGAGAGCAAGAAACCTTCAGCTTTTCCATAAACGTTTCGTGAAAGAACTGGGAAAATATATTTCCCCGAAAAGAAGGATTTTAATTTTCGACGAAAACCTTCCGGCAGGATGGTTGAAACTATCGAGCTCAATCATCTTCTTACCTCACCAAGAATGGATGCGGGAAGAGGTCATCGCCAATTTACATAAATGCACAGCCATTTGGTGCAAGACAAAGTATGCAGAGAAAATATTTCAAAAAAGAAATTATAAAACCCGCTATATAGGTTTTACCACGGAAGATGTGTATTTGCCCGAAATTAAAAAGGACTATGGCCGTTTCATTCACGTTGCGGGTCGAAGCAATTTAAAAGGCACCGGGCCGATTCTGAATTTGTGGAAAAAACATCCGGAGTGGCCTGCGTTAATATTGATTTCAAGGAACGAGCAATGGCAGAAACTCTACCCTGGTAAAAATATACAATTTATCACACATTTTCTTCCCGATCATGAATTAAAGCGGCTCATGAATGGCTGCGGCATTCATCTTTGCCCTTCTGAAGCAGAAGGTTTTGGGCATAATATTGCCGAAGCGGTATCGAGCAAAGCTTTGACCATTACAGTGAATGCGCCGCCCATGAATGAACTTGTGAGCATCGAAACAGGACTGCTTGCCGGAATAAAAAAAACAGAGCCATTAGGGTATGGTGAAAGGTTTTATGTTGATGAAATCGATCTCGAGCGGATGATCATGAAATCAATCGAAATGAATGAAACAGAGAAAATCGCCAGGGGTAAAGCAGCAAGGGAAAATTATGAGTCGAGACGAAAGGACTTTCAAATCAACATTCTACAGGCTTTACAGGAGTTGGAATGTTAAATCTCTCCCTTCATGAATGTTACAAAATGTCAAAATAAATGAAAGAACGGAATCGTATTTTAAAATTTGTTATGAGAGAATGTACCACGCATCGCATATCGAACACGGTATCGACATTGCGATGATACTGAGATGTGCGATACCGTACCATGCCCAATCTCTGCGACGCCCAGACTCGAGGAAGCTTGTGGTTGCATTTACAGTGATTGTGCTTTGCTATTGTAGCGCAAATTTTATAAATTATTCTCATGGCAATCTGTGAAGTTGCCTTCATGAACGTGGTGACAGAAACAGTCATGAATTGAAATTTATTTCTTGTTTTGTGTCCCTAAATTCGCACAAAGCAATATAAAGGACTGAGAATTCTATAAAATCTCACACGCGTGATGCCGCAGGTTGGATCACAACGCGTCCTCAAGAAGTGAATGTTCTTTGAAGATGTTCCTTTAATTCCTATCCGGCGAGGTAGGAAAGGGATCCTTGCAGCGAGCAAGCAGCACTGAATGATAATCATTGCCCGTTGATAATTGATAATAGTAGAGCCCCCTTTTCCAAATTCGCTGGAACCGGGGGTTTTTCATTTTAAGAAAGGTCGATGATGATGAAAACAAAAGTGCTCGATGCCGATGGTCTTCGGCGAACCGTCAACCGTCTCTCCCATGAAGTGGTTGAGAAAAATAAAGGTGTGGTGGATGTTGTGCTCGTCGGGATAAGAACGCGTGGCGAATTTCTCGCACATCGCGTTGCCAAGATAATTGCAGAAATAGAAAATGTCAATGTGCAGGTGGGCGTTCTGGATATTACTCTCTATCGCGACGACCTGCGCGAGCGCCTTGATCAACCCGAATTGAAAAGTTCAGAAATACTCTTTGACATTCGCGGGAAAACTATCGTCCTGATTGATGATGTGCTTTTCACCGGGCGGACAATTCGTTCAGCGCTCAATGCATTGATGGACCTAGGGCGTCCGTCCGTGATCCAGTTATTAGTTTTGGTAGATCGAGGGCATCGCGAATTACCCATCAAAGCAGATTTTGTCGGAAAAAATGTGCCGACTTCGCACGGACAGGAAGTACAAGTGGCGATGACGGAAACAGATGAAGAAGACGCAGTGTATCTTATAGAAGATGACAAGGAGGATAAAAAATGAAACTACAAAACCGTCACTTACTCGGTTTGGAGGGAATGAGCAAGGAAGATATAACGCTCATTCTGGATACAGCGGCGTCATTCAAAGAAGTACTGGAACGCCCGATTAAAAAGGTTCCGCCGTTGCAGGGAAAAACAATTGTGAATTTATTTTTCGAGAGTTCTACTCGCACAAGGATTTCGTTCGAGCTTGCCGAGCGGCGGCTCTCGGCAGATGTCGTGAACTTTGCCGCATCCGGCAGCAGTGTCAGTAAAGGGGAGACACTGAAGGACACAGCACGGAACATCGAAGCAATGAAAATCGATATGGTCGTCATCAGGCATTCAGCGTCGGGCGCACCGCACTTTTTAACGCGAGTGGTGAAAGCAAATGTTATCAATGCAGGCGATGGAGCGCATGAACATCCAACGCAGGCACTGCTTGATATGATGACCCTGCGGGAGAAACATGGCTCACTCGAAGGATTACGCATCTGCATCGTCGGCGATATTGTCCACAGCCGGGTTGCACTTTCAAATATTTATGGATTAAAAACCATGGGTGCGGAAATATCCGTCTGTGGACCTGCAACGCTTATTCCGCGGAACATTGAAGATCTCGGTGTGCGTGTCTATCATAGATTGGAAGATGTTATTCCCCACATCGATGCACTGAATGTTCTTCGCATTCAATTGGAGCGGCAGAAGAGCGGACTCTTTCCGTCGCTTCGCGAGTACCATCGTTACTTCGGTGTGACAAAAGAAAAAGTAGACCGCGCATTGAAGCCCATCACCATCATGCATCCCGGTCCCATTAATCGTGATGTGGAACTTTCAGCCGACCTTGCGGATGGACCGCATTCTGTCATTCTCGAACAGGTCACCAATGGTGAAGCAATCAGAATGTCGGTACTCTACTTACTTGGAACTTCCAATTGAAGGAACTCACCATGAAACTCCATTTGAAATCTGGCCATGTACTTGATCCCTTGAAAGGGAAAGATGACGTCACGGATATGCTGATCGTTGATGGAAGAATTGAACGGATCGGTGCATCGCTTTCCAGCGATTCTTCGTATGAAGTCATCGATCTAAAAAATAAAGTTATAGCACCCGGATTTATCGATATGCACGTGCACTTACGTGAACCGGGGTTTGAACATAAAGAAACAATTGAAACGGGCTGCGCTTCTGCCTCGGCCGGCGGATTTACCGCTGTTTGCTGCATGCCGAATACGAATCCGGCAATTGATGAAGAATCTGTTGCTCGCTACGTGCAGGAAGAAGGAAGACGCGCCACCGGCGGACTTGTGGACGTGTATCCCATTGCTGCTGCTTCGAAAGGACGGAAAGGCGAAGAGTTATCACCCATGGCCGAACTGGCAAAAGCCGGTGCAGTTGCTTTTTCTGATGATGGAGCGCCGATTGCCAGCGCAGAGTTATTGCGGCGGATTTTTGAATACTCGTCGATGTATCGTCTGCCTATCATCCAGCATGCAGAAGAACCGACGTTGACGAAGAATGGTTTGATGAATGAAGGATTTGAGTCGACGAGGCTTGGCATGCCGGGTATTCCACCGATTGCCGAAGAGCTCATGATCGCACGGGATATTGTTCTCTTACGGTATGTTCCGCTGGCGAAATACCACGTTGCCCATATCAGCACAGCCGGGTCTATCGATTGTGTACGCAGGGCGAAATTAGAAAAGCTGAATGTCACCTGCGAAGCCGCCCCGCATCACTTTACACTTTGTGATGAGGCGGTGAAGAGCTTTGATACGAACTTGAAAATGAGTCCGCCGCTGCGTACCAAGAAGGATGTGCAGGCAATCAAAGAGGCACTGCTCGACGGGATCATCGATGTCATTGCTACCGACCATGCGCCTCATACGATCGATGAAAAGGAGGTTGAATTTGCGCAGGCACCGTTTGGTATCGTCGGTTTAGAAACCGCCATCGGATTGTCTATCACGGAACTTGTTCATCAAAAATATCTCACTCTTATGCAATTGATCGAAAAACTTTCCGTCAATCCACGGCGTATTCTTTCCTTGCCGGAGATTCATATTCAGGAAGGCGAAAGAGCGAACTTGACATTGCTGGATCCGGAAATTGAATGGACAGTAGACGTTCAATCGTTCCGTTCAAAATCAAAGAATTCTCCGTTTCACGGAAGGACATTGAAAGGAAAGGCAATCGGTATAATCAATAACGGAAAAACGTATTTCTCAAAATAGACGGACGTGTTCAGAATAGTAGATTTTTTCACGAACATTCTCTCCGTTTGATTTGAGATTGTGCGGAGAATCGCTTAATTCACAAAAATATCATCTGGCACGTTCCTTGAGAAATTGAACATGGGGGTAGTTTATCCATTGATTGACTTTCTCCACGTTTTCTGATAATTTGGACGCGACTATGAAATGGCTGATTATTGTCATAATGCTTTTCTCCTTCTCTTCAGCGGCACAGGTTCAACAGCCATCGGATGCTCGCCCAAAGAAAGAGATACCCGGAACACCATCTTTCCGCATGGACCAGCAGCAATCAAAAAAGTCGGCGGTCTTTCAACATATCGAGAATGGTATACGTAAAAGTACCGTAGAAGAATTTGAAAAAGATCTCGCCGCATTAATTTCTATTGCTATCGGATCGGGTCAGCACGGATATTTCTCAAAGAATCAGGCAGCATCCGTACTCTCCGGATATTTTTCAGGACGCAGGCCGGTCTCTTTTGAGTTTTCCCGCACTCATGAACAAGGCGCTGCGCCATATGCGACAGGCCGCTTTGTCTATGTCCAAAAAGGAAATCAAGAATCGGTCCAGGTGTACGTGTCATTGACAAGGCAGGATTCCCAGTGGGTCATCAGCCAATTCAATATTTATGAATGAAGCAGAGAATGACAGATAAGTATACAAGATATGCCCGCCCTGCCATGTGGGGCTTTTTTATTTGTATTGCCGTTATTATTGTCCTTGTAGTGGCACGGTTGTTTATACCTTCATACGAACAGTATCGTTGGGAGAGAGAACGCGCAGCTCAGCGGGCACGAACCGAACAGGTTATTCGAGAGGCATTTCAGGCCAAAGTCGATCAGCTGATGAAAATCGCAGATCGTGCATCCAGAGATACATCTCTCAGCACGAAAAGCAATTTCATCGATGGAGTTGCTGCGCACAAAGCATTTCAATCTCTTCATTCATACGGGCTACATGATAATCAAACAATTGATCTTATCGATTCCCAGCGAAATGTCATCGCATGGAACGGACCTGGTATTGCTGCATTATACAGGCATGTGGCCGATCAAAATTCATCTGAACCAATCATCGACGTCACACAAAATGGATTACGCACCTATGTGACTGTAGGCAAAAGATTATCGCACGATGGATTGATGGTATTGGTAAGCGAACCGCTTGAAGTGAATTCCCCAATTTCAAACCGCTTTGTTCAGAAAGTGAGTTTCAGCGAAGAAATTTCACAGATAGTAGGAACGCAAGTTGCATTCAGACTTCCGCATTCATACCTCGTACATCAAGGAGAGTATAGCGTTCCGGTGGTCAATACAGCGAATGAGACTATCGCAGAATTCGTTGTTGCAGAAATAACTCTGGATGGTAAAATAGCGTCGGATATAGATGTCTGTGTGATGTTCACCGCTCTCTGCCTGGCGTGCGGTTGTTTGTTCTTTTTTAGCACAGGTATAGTGTGGATTGCGAAAAAACATATTCACTGGATGACAACTTCAGCACTAATTCTTTCTATTTGGGCTGTCCGGTTCATCTGGCGCGAATTAAATATGCCCGCCCTGCTCATCGGTGGATGGCTCTATAATCCGAATTTGTACGCGTCGCCTTTTCTGTTGGGGTTCAGTTCGTCCCTCGGCGAACTCGTTTTTACTGCTTCAACAGCAGCGGTTTCAGCATGGTTCTTCATTTCACATACAATCGTTACGAATGAATCGAAAGGAATAACCGCGAGGATTAATCTGCTGGCCGGACGAATCGGGCCTTTCGTATTCACCGGTGTTATTATGATGCTGATACTGTGGCTATTCCGCGGATTCGGTGAGGCAGTACGCAGCTTTGTTTTTGACTCAACTATTCAATTCAACAATCCGTCGGAGATTCTTCCGGATAGATCTGCCGCTCTTATCTATTTCAGTATTATCCTACTTGGTTTTTCTCTCCTATGTATCTCCATAGTATTGATCTACGGCGGAAGAAAATTACTTTCTCTCCATTTTTCCCAATCTGTAACGAAGCTGCGAATAATGCTTGCAGGTCTTGTCATATTCTGCATTCCAATCTTTACATTGCTCGATAAAACTCAAACAGTTCCGCTTCTTTGTTCAATCCTCTTCATGGTTCTGAGCATGGTATTTGTCGAGTTCATTGTCATGTGGAAAGAATTGGGATTAGAATCTGCATCACGTCCATGGAGATTGGCAGCATGGATGACTGTGGGTTCATTTGTTATCGGTGCACCTCTCTTACATCAAGAACTTCGACAAAAGGAGCGTAAAGAAGTAGAAGCAGTCGAGAACGAGTTTTTACGTCCTTCGGACAGCTGGCTGACGTATGTTGTTCAGGATGGGCTTCGAACATCTGTGGAAAATTTTATCAACAATGGTAACCTGTCCTCATTTTCAACAGCAAAAGAAAACAATCTTGCTTTTGTTCTTTGGACAAAATCGCTGGTGGGCAAGGAAGGATACAGCTCTGCTCTTATTCTTTATAATGAACAAGGGAATGAAATGGACCGGTTCGTAGTTGGCATGACGAAACCCGAGCAGCAGTATATTCTTACAAAGGTCTTTGCAGGTGAAGAAGAAGCAGTTCACGTCGTTGACCGCACAGAGACGAAATTATTAGGTAAACTCTATGGAGCATGGACGACCATTCGGGATTCAAGCGGACAGTTGCTCGGCAGTATAGCGATACTTGTATCGGAGCATCAAAAAGCAATATTTCACGAAGAAGACACAGAACCACTTCGTCAGTTTGGAGACCGGTTGGAAAATGATGCAGTGCGTGAAATTGCTGTTCATGAATTTTTAAAAGATTCGCTGGTGTTCTCCACAGGAAGAAAATTGTATCCGGAACGCTTTCTCACTGCTGCAGTCGATAGTGAACTTCAGAAAGCAGCGGTTCCTTTTCTGTGGAAAGATATTGTCATAAATGGATATACAACACAGACAGTGTTTTCAAGAGATGCTCTTTCACGGGAGAGAATAGCCGCAATCAGTATGGAAGAATTGGATTTCCGATGGGATATGTTTGGTTATTTGAAAGAATTCTTTCTCTGTCTCTGCGTCTTGACGCTCCTCGGAATATGTTTTTGCATTAGGAAAAGCATCCGGCATGATATGCCGGCACTTGGATTTAGAGGAAAGCTTATCCTCGGCTTTGCCTTAATAACCCTTGTACCGCTTATCATTCTAAGTTACTACAACAGGCAGCTTGTGTCAGAACGAGTACAAAAACAAGGAGAATTGGGACTCTATAGCGAGATGGTTCAATTGCAGGATCGAATCAGCGCGTATGTATCTGATGAGGAAGATTTTGTGAAAGGTGTCGATGATGATTTTTGTGAAGCACTAGCTGCCGAGTATGGAATTGATTTCTCGGTTTATCGCGGCTCCTCATTGCAGGCGAGCAGTCGATCGGAACTTTATCGTGCATCTCTTTTAGACGGAAGGCTCAACGGGGAAGTTTTTGCTTCTACGATCCTTGAGGGAAAAACATATGTACTGGCAAAAGAAAAAATTGGCTCCGTGGAGTACATTGTTGGTTATACTCCGATATCCATGAATGGACGTATCGTTGGTGTCCTTGCTATTCCGACATTAAATCGACAAAAGGAAATCGAAGCTGAATTGTCGCAGCAAAATGTATACGTTTTCGGTATGTACGAAATTATCTTTGGAATTGCATTAGCGGGAGGGGGAATGCTTGCCCTGCGTTTTGCCCGTCCTTTACATAATCTCACCCATGCAGTAGAAAACGTTGCCGATGGGAATCTCGATATCAATGTTTCAGTGAAGTCCCATGATGAAATAGGCACACTTGCCCGGTCATTTAACGATATGATTTCAAAACTGAGGACAAGCAGAGACGAACTTGCTAAACGCGAACGCGAGAGTGCCTGGAAAGAAATGGCCAAACAAATCGCACACGAAATCAGAAATCCGCTTACACCCATGAAGCTTTCTATCCAGCATGTACGGCAGGCATTCAAAGACCAGGCACCGGAACGGGAAGAAATTCTCCAGCGTGTAACCCAAACCGTGATCGATCAAATTGAAGCTCTCTCGCGCATTGCAACAGAATTCTCCAACTTTGCCAGGATGCCTGAAAGAAAATACGAACGTGTCGGTATTGATGCTTTGTTAAGGGAAACGATCGATGTCTTCAAGGATATCCAGGGAATAACCTTTATCGATCAACTTGCGTCTCCGGAGGTGAAGGTGATTGCAGACAGCGATCAGCTTCGCGGAGTATTTATAAACATTATCAGGAACGCTATTCAGGCAATCGAAAAAGAAGGAACCATTACCATCACCACCTCTCACGAAGGCCGGATATGCATGATCATGTTTTCCGACACCGGGCCGGGAATTCAGGACGAGATTCGTACAAAGATATTTGAGCCGAACTTTTCAACAAAGTCGGAAGGAATGGGAATTGGATTGGCAATCGCAAGAAGAGTTATTGAAGATCATGGGGGAAAAATAACCTGCCAAAGCGAACGCGGAAAAGGAACGACGTTTGAAATCCGGCTTCCGGTTTGATATGCGTGAAAACACACTCATAGTACCGGAAATATTTTCAGGCTATCCGAACGTACGTTCGGGTATGAGCACAATGCAAGGGGGCGGGAAGAATACCGGATTCGAGATGAATCTCAGCTATCATGTCGGCGACGACCCGGAAAGAGTTGAATTGAACCGGGCTGTATTTTTTTCTTATGTTGGTATATCGAAGAACGAGCTTGCAATTCCTCTTCAATCTCATTCGGTAAACGTTCACAGAGTTGAAATGCCGGGTGAATATGAAAACTGCGATGGTCTCATGACAAACGCACGGGGAGTAGCATTAACGGTCGCTGTTGCTGATTGTGTTCCGATATTGCTCTTCGATCCAATGAACAACGTCATCGGAGCGATTCATGCAGGATGGAGAGGTACCGCAAAATCCATCATAAAGAGGGCGCTCGTGAGGATGCAGGATGAATACAAAACCGACATGAAAGATGTGCTTGCATTTATCGGCCCATCAGCAGGATTGTGCTGTTATGAAGTGAGCGAGGAAGTGGCTGTGAAGTTCGAAAATAAAATAGTATCTTATGATACAACGAAGGCATTTATTGATTTAAAGAAAGAAAATGCTCTTCAACTTCAAGAGCATGGATTGGTACCTGGCAATATTGAAGTAAGCAAGCATTGTACGATTTGCGAAAAACAATTGTTTCATTCCTTTCGGCGGGATGGAAAACGTGCCGGCAGAATGATGGCTGTAATTTGTATGAAACCATAATTGGAGATGAATTATGTGCGGGATTATTGGATATGTCGGAAAACGGAATGCGTTACCGATCCTTTTAGAAGGATTAAAGAGACTTGAATACAGGGGTTATGACTCTGCTGGTGTCGCATTGCTTCAAGATGGAAAACTCCAAATAAAAAAATGTGTCGGAAAGGTCTCTCAATTAGAAGAGGCCACCAAAGAGCTCAAATCGACAGCCACGGTCGGCATTGGACATACACGCTGGGCGACCCACGGTGTGCCTAATGATATCAATGCGCATCCTCATACGGACTGCCATAACCGCATCGCACTGATCCATAACGGTGTTATTGAGAACTATGCAACGCTCAAAAAGAAATTAGAGATACTCGGACACGTCTTTAAATCCGATACTGATACCGAAGTTTTAGTGCACCTTATAGAGGAGTTCTCCCGGTGGAATAAGGATTTGGATTGTGCTGTTCGAGGTGCATTGAAGGAGGTAACAGGAACATACGGGATTATCGTTGCGAATGTTCTTACACCGGATACTCTTGTCGTCGCCCGGAAAGGAAGCCCGTTAGTGATCGGTTATGGTGATGAAGAGATCGTTATCGCTTCAGATGCTTCAGCGCTAGTGCAGCATACCAGGAAAGTGACATATTTAGAGGATGGTGAGGTTGCGACCGTCACTGCACACGATGTAACAATAAAAACCCTGGGCGACGTGGAAATTACCAAAGTTGTTGAAGAACTCACATTCGATCTCGATCAGATTGAAAAGGGCGGATTTCGTCATTTTATGTTGAAAGAAATCCACGAACAGCCTGAGACAATCCAGAATTCCATGCGTGGCCGTTTGCTGGAAGAAGATGGGACGGTAAAGCTTGGCGGTCTCAATGAAGTGGTCGACAAGATAACACGCGCACCGCGCCTGATTTTTGCCGCGTGCGGTACTTCGTGGCATGCCGCCCTTATCGGTGAATATATGCTTGAGCAGTATGCACGCATTCCGGTGGAAGTCGAGTATGCATCGGAATTCCGGTACCGTAATCCTATTCTCAAGAAAGACGATGTGGTTATTCTTATCAGTCAGAGTGGCGAGACCGCGGATACCTTAGCGGCATTGCGTGAAGCGAAATCCCAGGGTGTGACGGTTATCGGCATTTGTAATGTTGTAGGAAGCTCCATTGCGCGCGAGAGTGACGCCGGTGTGTTCATCCATGCCGGTCCTGAAATCGGCGTTGCATCCACAAAAGCATTCACGTCGCAATTGACCGTTCTGGCGCTGCTGACAATTCTCATTGCCCGGAGCAAAGGAATGCCGCGGGAGAAAGGCATCGAACTTGTTCAGGAATTAAAACGATTGCCGGAGAAAGTACAGACAATCCTTTCCGAATCGAAGAAGATCGAAGAACTTGCGCAAGAATTTAAAGACACGAAGAACTTTCTTTACCTTGGCAGGGGATATAATTTTCCTGCAGCTCTGGAAGGTGCGCTGAAGCTCAAGGAAATATCCTACATCCATGCCGAGGGATATCCCGCCGCAGAAATGAAGCATGGCCCTATTGCTCTTATCGATGAAAATATGCCGGTAGTGTTTATTGCGCCTCATGATAGAACGTATGAGAAAATTATGAGCAATATTCAGGAGGTGAAAGCCCGGAGCGGAAAGGTCATTGCCATCGTCAATGATGAAGAAGAAAATATTCGTCAATTGTCGGACTACCGGATTTGCGTTCCTACGACCATCGATTTATTTACACCGATTCTTGCAGTCATCCCGCTGCAGTTGCTGGCATACTACTTTGCCGTAGCCCGGGGCTGCAATGTCGATCAGCCGAGAAATCTTGCAAAGAGCGTTACGGTAGAATAATAAATATTTTTTTAGGAATTCTTTTTTTTCTTTCATAACGTTTTATCAAAGGAAAGTATTCAACGATATGAAGCAGGAAACGAAATTTAAGGCGAACGAATGGGCGCTTATACTCGGCGCTTCCAGCGGATTTGGGGCAGCGACTGCTCTTGAGCTGGCCGGGCATGGAATGAATATTTTCGGCGTGCACCTGGATCGTCAGGCAACGATGCCGAACGTCCAAAACCTGATCAAGGATATTAAACGGACTGGTGTGAAGACAGTGTTTTACAATATCAACGCAGCGGATAAGATCAAGCAGGATGAAACGCTCGATGATATTCAGGAACAATTCGCCATTAATTCTTCGGACACCATAAAAGTGCTCCTGCATTCGCTGGCATTCGGAACGTTAAAACAGTTCATCGCTAAAAAACCGGAAGATGCTGTGAGTCCGGCACAAATGGAAATGACAGTGAATGTGATGGCCCATAGTCTTGTGTACTGGACGCAGGGGCTTATCTCGCGAAATCTTATGAAACATGGCGGGCGCATTTTTGGAATGACAAGTTCAGGCGGACATATGGCAATGCCGCATTACGGCGCTGTATCGGCGGCGAAAGCGAGTTTGGAATCGCACATCCGCCAGCTTGCAATGGAACTTGGACCCATGGGCATTACATCCAATGCGATAAAAGCAGGAGTTACGGATACGCCGGCATTACGCAAAATTCCCGGCAATGTAGGAATGCTTGAAGCGGCACGCAGAAAGAATCCGACAGAACGGCTTACAACACCGGAAGATGTTGCGAAAGCAATTGTTCTTCTTTCCATGGACGAAGCGCATTGGATATCCGGCAATGTCCTGGGTGTTGATGGAGGCGAAGATATTGTCGCATTTGCCGGTCCTGGAAATCATCACGATACTAAATAATTGCAACTTTCAAGAGAAATAAAAGGAATAAAATATGTTTGAGTTTGGACTGACAGAAGAACAAAAAATGCTGCGTGATATGGTGCGCGATTTCGTAAACACAGAAATTAAACCGATCGCTCACAAAATAGATGAAGAGGAATGTATTCCGCCGGAATTAATCAGGAAGATTGCCGACCTGGGCCTTCTCGGAGCATCGTTTCCGCCGGAGTACGGCGGTGGCGGGTTCGGCGAAGTGGGTTACTGCGTGATGCAGGAGGAGATGGGCAGGGGGGATTTTTCAGTATCCACGTTTATCGGGGCGCACCAATCGATCGGTGCAAATGCAATTTATCTTGGCGGATCGGAGGAGCTCAAGAAAAAGTATCTCGTTCCGCTTGCTGAAGGAAAATATATCGGAGGATTTGCCCTGACGGAAGCCACTGCAGGTTCCGATTCATTTAATTTGAGAACACGGGCGCACTTAGACGGCAACGAATGGGTTATCAACGGTGAGAAATTGTGGATCACAAACGGCGGAATTGCAGATGTACTTTCTGTTTTTGCACGGACAGAACGAGGCATAAGCGCCTTCGTTGTCGAGACCAAAACACCCGGCTTCCATGCCGGGCCGAAAGAAAAGAAGATGGGCATTCGCGGCAGCATGACGAATGCGCTCACATTTGAGAATGTCCGTGTCCCAAAAGAGAATCTTATTGGCGTTGATGGAAGAGGGTTCCTCATTGCCATGAAAACATTGGATGCGGGGCGCCTGGGTTTGGGAGCCGCGTGTCTTGGAGCTGCAAAAGAATTATTGGAAATGAGCACAAAATTTGCAAAAGAACGGAAGCAGTTTGACTCCCCGCTTTCGCAATTCCAGGCAGTTCAGTTCATGCTTGCCGACATGGCAACCTCCATCTATGCATTGGAATCGATGGTGTACCGGACAGCCCAGGAATATGATGAAAAGAAACCAGTCTCCAGGCAGGCGGCGCATGTAAAACTGTTTGCTTCGGAAGAGATATGTAAGGTCACTGACCTGGCCGTGCAGATCCATGGCGGCATGGGATATTCCAGAGAACTTCCCATCGAGCGGTATTATCGCGATGCCCGGATCAATAAAATCTTCGAAGGGACCAGTGAAGTGCAGCGGCTTGTGATTGCGCACGATATTTTAAAGAAGAATGGAAAAGTCTAGGAATCGTTTCTTGACTTTCTGCAAAAAGTCTGGTAGTTTTAAATAAGTTTTTGGTCCCGCTGAGGTCCGGCGGGATTTTTATTGGACAGGTAGCTCAGTTGGTAGAGCAATGGACTGAAAATCCATGTGTCGGGGGTTCAATTCCCTCCCTGTCCACTGAAAGGGTGTCTGATGATTTCAGATACCCTTTTTTGTTGCCCTTCCTTTGTACGCAATCCTGTACCTAAAAAATATTTAGGTGTTTAGAGTGCGATGCCCGTTAGGGTTTGTGAATAGGGGAGTGGACTCATAGTCCATTCTTCAGCCTACTGATTATCATACAAAGTTTTCCTATACATATAAAAATACCCAATTTATCACTTGAGATACGAAGAATTTCATTGTGGTTTGAAAGATTAATTTCTGTCTGATAGTCGTTATTTTAACTTCTGAATAATGCATGACATTACCACAACAACTAATTGTATTTGACAAGATTTATTATAAGATTCACTACATATTCCGTTCGCATCCTCATTTGATGTGAACTCCCTCTGCGATGAATGGTCTTGTTCTCGCAAATTATCATACGCTGTAGAAGCATCACTTTATTGTAGAAGAGAAAATGTTATCTGCAAAGGATAACATAATCAAAACAAGGAGTCATTATGACAACGAGTAGCGTTAAAAGTAATCAAATCTTAGTTACCGGTGACTTTACAATAGATTGGAACATTGCCCATCTCCGACGTGCAGAATTAGAGAATCATGCATGGAATCCAGATGATTGGACGCGTGCTTGCCGACAACGAGGTGGTGCCGCACTTCTTGGTTGACCTGCCCCCATTTGATGTGCCAATGATAAGTTAGTATTATTTCACAATCAAGCATTGGCAACCTGATAGGGAATAAATGTTTCAGGTGCAGGAGGTCGGTATCCCAAAGCACTATG
>Ga0182027_10008252_pt1 | contig 15192 bp, 9 predicted proteins | sample 712E1DmetaG_FD_121300 | JGI IMG/M metagenome (GOLD analysis project Ga0182027, IMG submission 121300) | Permafrost microbial communities from Stordalen Mire, Sweden - 712E1D metaG (Illumina Assembly) | ecosystem: Environmental > Terrestrial > Soil > Wetlands > Permafrost | place: Sweden... | reverse complement strand
GGTCAATAACCTGATATAATGCTGCAATCAGGGTTGTTGATTTACCAGAACCTGTCGGACCCGTAAGGATAATGATACCTTGAGGTTTGTTAATTGCTTTATAGAAGAATCCACGCGCTGGTCCTTGCAAACCAAGCTTTTCGAGATCAGTGATTACTTTACGATCATCTAAAATACGGATCACAATACTCTCAAACTTGTGTTTAAATTCCGTAGTCACAATCGGCATAATTGAGACACGAAATCGCATTTGATGTCCATCGATGACACGTTGAATGAATCCGTCTTGCGTCATTTCACGTTCGAATCTATCTACATTTTTTGTACGATCCTTGACAACAGCAAGCACCGCCTCTGGCACTGTGTTTTCCTGAACATGCCAGACTCTTAGATCGCCATCAATGCGAAATAAAAAGTTAGTCCGATTTCCCTCTGCTGCAACGATATGTATATCACTCACATCTTTTCGAACTGCTTCAACCAGACATCCTTCGAACAGATTAACTAAAGCGCTCTTGCTAATCTCTGCTTCGAGTGCCTGCTCATCAACTTGCTCATCTTCTCCACCGCCGGATTCATCAACCGTAATTTTATTGTCATCGAGGAGTTTGAGGAATTCATTTTGTGCTGGAGCCACCTTATCCATCAACGATTGCAAGTCTTTCAAACGTACGTAGCAGATTTCATATTTCTTCACGTTGAAACTACGGGCTACGATTGGTAGATTGCGATCCGTCGGATCTGCAGCGATAATAATGAGCTTATCCGGTTGGCGTTCATCAAACTTGAATGGCAGCATCTTTGCTTGGACCATCATTTCCCGCTGCTGATCTGAAAGTTGTTCAATGTACTTCTTCACAAAAGCAATCCGCGCCTCCTCAACTTTTTCATCATTGAGAAATATTTCACGAAATGCATAAAGGTTCGCTACTTCACGAAAGACAGCATCATGATCTGCACCAAATTCCGTTACAAGAATCTGCCCCAGATTCTTCCGATTCTTCTTGTTATCATCGGAATCCTTCATCTTGAGCGATTTCTCAAGCGTCTCAAAATCGATTATACCTTTTTTAAGAAGCGTATACCCGATTTTATCAGTTATATCTATTTCAGGCATGGTTCTATTCCTCTGTCCTCAAGAATATCTTTCTTACATTTACGGAAGCAAAAAATACAATGGTAAGAGCATATGCTGTCCCGGGGTTTCTGGCTTTACTAATGCTGTTTCTGAAGAAACAAGGGTTAATGCCGTCAGCACAATCATCATAATCATCGATACAGCTAATTGAATAGCTTCAATTGCATTCTTCATCCTATAAGATGTTTCTTTTTCATAATATTCCGCTAGCTGAAGAGCTGTCGTTTTTACAGTTCCTGTTTCCGCCCCTGATGCGAATCTAGAAATAGCTGTTTTAGTGAATACGCCAGTTGCTTCAAATGCTTCCGTCAAACCTTTTCCACGTTCGAGCATCATTGGTATGGCGATCGTTTTAATCTGTTGTTCCATATATCTGTTGCCGCATGCCTCCGCTGCCATACGAATGATTTCAATATTTTCACCTGATCCGCTATATAGTGCATAAAACACTCGGCAAAATATTTCTATTGCAGTTTTATGAAACATAGGGCCTAGAACTGGAATTTGGATCATATACTTGTCCATCAAAAATTTTCCTCTTTCTGTGCGCAAGAAGCGTATTAAAAAAATACTTGGCACACCGAATAGAATTAAAAGAAGGATTGCATTTTCGTCCAGCCAATAGCTCGCTTTCAGTGTTGCTGCTGTCATCGGAGGAAGTTTGATATGAAATTTAACAAACATTTCTGCTGTCTTAGGGAAAATATAATAAACATAAAATAAGCACGCTAAGAACAACACAAATAGAGTGATCAAGGGTGTAATAAGGGCACTTCGAAGATTTTTTTTAAATTCCATATTCCGTTCCATAAATTTTGCGGCGCTTTCATAAATCTCTGCCATATTCCCGCTCTTTGAAGCGAGACCAAGCATTTGCGCAGTGAATTTACCAAGCACCGGTGCTTGTTTCATAAACACTTTTTCACTGTCTTTTCCTTGCTTTAGTTCTGTATTGATTTCTTTAATTGAATCGCGCAATCCTGCATTGGGAATGTCATTGATTAACAATTGCATCACTTCATTAAATGGAAGTTTTTGCCTCATTAAGTCTGTACTTACTCTTACAAAAGAGATAACGTCAACTGCAGGAGCGGCATGCAGCTTGTTCCCAAATAATTTCTTTCTGACATAAAGGACATTAAATCCCATTTTTTCCAGCGCCACTCGAACTTCATCAGCAGTAAACGCCTTCTGCTCACCATCAATCGGTTTGTCAGTTCCCTTTCTCACGCGATAAATGAATGACGCGCGCTCGTGAATGCCTGTCACTTTGAACTTTTTCTCACGCGAAAGTTCTGCCGCCTTACTTTTGGCAATACCTTTATTGTCAGCAGTGATAGAACCGGAAACCACTTTTCCAGCAAGCGATACACCATCAACACGATATTCAGGCATAGGATATGTTTCTTTTAATGTGATTGTTGATTACCTAAATTCCATCCATAAGATAATACACTTTTTCGTTCTTTGTGTCAAGAACTGATAACCCGACCTGCAGCAATAAAAACGAAACTCTGCCGAAACGATATTTTATTATTGAATTACAGAAAAATGCCCCTATTTAAGTTTATAGGAAGCAATAAATGCTAAAGGAAATGCCTCGCGCCATGTCCTCACCTAGGCATAATGTTCTACCGAAATTTGCCATAGCTGCAAAAACGAAGAGGGCGTAGACAAAGAAAAAACGCTTTGTTCCTGTGCCCTCCTATTGCGAAAAGAAATTAGACGCGTGCGGCTTTTATCTTCGTGTCGATCTCACCAACCATTCGTTGATGTTTAATCCACCACTCCTGGCTGAATTGTGAGTCGAGTTCTTCAACTGTTTTGTTTTTGTGTTCTACCCATGTTTTATTGAATATAATCTATTCCTTTCAAACCACTAATGTTTTGCAACTTCACGGTTAAATTCTTCAATTAACACATCGAACTGCGTCACTTCATCTTCAAATAATGCACGCCAGTATTCCGGCTCCCATTGCTCCCGCAATTCATCGGATGATTTTCCCTGCTGCTCAATCCACGTAAAATATTTCAGATTGTGAATCGCTTTTCGGTCGTAGTATGAAAGTTCTTTGTAGAAATCCATTTGCTGATGTAGTAATGGACCGGCATGATCTTTCGCCGCTTCAATGGTGGAATACACCCCGCGTTCATGCCGGAGTTCTTCCACACGCGATTTATACATGTCGGCAGAATCGGTGAACACCGTCAGCACCACATCGGACGAACCGAATTCATGATATTTCACTGCCTTGATTGCCGAGAGCATATTCGAGATACTGGAGATGCCCATCAATTTCAAACTTTCCAACTGTGCATCCGTCAAGCCCTGGGACTTTAAATATTTTTGCCCTTCGTCTTCATTGAATAATCGCAGCACACGCATGCAATCTTCATCATCGATTGCGGCAACACCATCTGTGTTGCGTACATTGTGTACCCACGGCACGTGTTTGTCACCAATACCTTCGATGCGATGCTCGCCGAAACCGTTCATATACAACGTCGGACATTGCTGTGCTTCACTTGCCACTATTTTTAGATGTGGATGAAGTTTCTTCAAATAATCGCCTGCACCGATTGTTCCGGCAGAACCGGTTGCAGAAATGTATGCTGCTGCATTTCCATTCTTAATACCGAGTGCGCGAAACGCTTCATCTAACGCTGGGCCTGTTACATTGTAATGCCAGATAGGATTTCCGAATTCTTCAAACTGATTAAAGACGATATTAAGCGGATCTTTTTTCAGCTCCCAGCATTTGTCATAAATTTCTTTCACGTTGGATTCGGTTCCGGGCGTTGCAATCACTTCCGCGCCAATTTCTTTGAGCCACACAAAACGCTCTTTCGACATTCCTTCAGGAAGAATCGCAATCGGTGTGCAATCTAATAAGCGGCAATCAAATGCACCGCCGCGACAATAATTTCCCGTTGATGGCCACAGGGCTTTGTGCTTTTCCGGATCGAATTCACCGCTTACAAGACGCGGGACCAAACATCCAAATGCTGCGCCGACCTTATGCGCTCCCGTTGGAAAATATTTTCCAATGACACCAACAATGTGTGCATCTACACCGCTGATGGCTTTGGGAATTTCAAAATAATTCACACCGCCGAATCCGCCTGTCTTCACATCGTTCTTCCATGTGATGCGAAACAAATTGAGTGGGTTCACATCCCACAAACCGATTGCCGGAAGTTGCTTTTTTACAACATCGGGAATAAGTTTTGGATCACGCATTTGCGCAAAAGTTGGTATTGTGATGCCATACTTTTTGCATCGTGCTGCAGTCTTTTTAACGACTTCATGATTTATGTGCTTAATGATTTTCGACATCTCTTACTCCTTTACACCGATCTTGTTTTGATGAAACATTTCTTCGAACGTTGGTCAGAGAATTAATTTAGACATTTATGTAAATTTCATTTTTTTTACCGCATCCAATGTTGGCTCGATCACTGTACCAGCACCCGCAACTTTCATTGCGCTCGCGATATCTTTCAAGCCATTGCCGGTCAACATACATACCACCTTCTCGTCCGATTTCACGAGACCTTGCTTGACCGCTTTCTTCAATCCTGCGTACACAGCCGATGCAGCAGGCTCAGAGAAAATTGCTTCGCCCCGCGCAAGCTCCGGAATTGCCGCAAGAATTTCATCGTCGGTCACTGTAAGATATGCACCGCCGGTTTCACGCACGGCACGTACTGCACGCACGCCATCACGAGGTAAATCTGCACTGATTGAATCGGCGACAGTTTGCGCATTGACAACGGTGATTTTCTCCGTTCCGGCTTTCCATGCATTATAACACGCCGCTGAGCCTTCGGCTTGAATGCCGATCAGTTTCGGCATCTTGTCGATCCATCCCAGCGCGAGCAAATCGCGTAAGCCCTTCCACAAACCGCTGATGATGTTGCCATCACCGACCGAAACAAAAATAATATCGGGCGCCTTCCAACCGAGCTGCTCGCACAATTCGATGGACGCTGTTTTCTTTCCTTCAACTGTATATGGATTAAATGCTGTATTGCGGCAATACCAACCGAATTCTTTCGATGCTTCCAGGCAGAGGTCAAAGGCTTGGTCGTACGTTCCTTTGACAAGGATGACGCGAGCGCCGAAAATCAGCAGTTGCGCAATCTTTGCCGGTGGTGCAGTTTGCGGTACAAAAATCACTGTAGGCATTTTTGCAGCAGCGGCGAGACCAGCGAGTGCCGCGCCTGCATTGCCTGTGCTTGCGGTCGTGATGATTTCTACGCCGAGTTCGCGCGCCTTAGCGACAACGACTGCACTTGCGCGATCTTTAAACGACGCGGTAGGATTGCGACCATCGTCTTTGAAATATAAATTACTCAAGCCAAACTGCGGACCAAGCGTTGTTGAACGATAGAGCGGTGTCCAGCCTACGTGAAGCGGCGGTGCAGATTTAAGAGCGTCATCAAGCGGCAATAGCGGTGCATACCGCCAAATGGAGAAATCGCGTGAATCAGAAATCGCGCGCCGCGAAGTCGTCGCGTTGATTTGTTTGTAATCGAAAATTGTATCAAGGATGCCATCGTCGCCGTGCTTGGGACACACGTAGCGAGTGGTTTTCGGATCGTATTCCGAGCCACAGAGGATACACTTGAAATGATAACTCATCACTTACTTCCGCACGATGTGCGTCCCGGTTTCACCGCGCAACGCCCGACCGATGTTTTCGGGATTTGTGATGATTGCGTGCTTCCCGCCAGTTTCGAGGAACCAAATGATTGCCTGAATCTTGGGAGCCATCGAGCCTTTGGCAAAATGCGTACCTTTCGCGAGATATTGTTTTGCGTCAGCCAGTGTCATAGTGTCAAGCCATTGCTGATTCGGTTTACCGAAATTAATCGCCACCTTTTCGACTGCCGTCGCAATCAAGAACAAATCAGCTTTGACTTGTTTCGCAAGCAGACTGCTTGCGAAATCCTTATCGATCACTGCCGCAGTACCGCGATACTCGCCATTGCCGACATCAATGACTGGAATACCGCCTCCGCCGACCGTGATAACGATGATGCCTTGATCCAGGACGGCCTTGATGGTTGACAGCTCGACAATCTCTTCAGGGAGCGGCGAGGGAACCACCCGCCGCCAACCACGTCCCGCATCCTCGACGACGCTCCAACCCATTTCAGTCTTTCGCCGAATGCCTTCGGCTTGGTCCATGAATCCACCGATAGGCTTGGATGGATTCTTGAACGCAGGATCATTTTGATTTACTAAAACTTGCGTGATGATTGTCGCACAGCATTTTTTGATGCCGCGATGAAATAGTTCGTTCTGCAGTGCTTGCTGCAGCTCGTATCCGATCGCGCCTTGCGTGTCGGCGCCACACACATCGAGGGGAACTTCGTGCATCCCTTCGACCTTAGCGGCGATCTCGGAACGGCGCAGAACGAAACCGACTTGCGGTCCGTTACCGTGACCGATTGCGACATCCCAGCCCTGCTCGATCATATCGGCGATATGCTGCGTGGTTTCACGCAGCGCGCCTTCTTGATCTTCGACTGTCTGATGATGTGAATCCTTGATCAGCGAGTTGCCGCCGATCGCGATCACCGCGAGTTTACGCTTAGGTGCCCACTTCACGGGTCTCTTCCCAGCACGTTTGGTCGCCTTCTTGATGATTTTTTTCTTCATTGCTCTCGTTCGTCTCCTGATTTACATGTTGCCACGTTACCGAGTTGAGTGGTTGATTAATCAAATCATCCAACTATCTAACTCATGGTTAATGCCATCACCGCTTTTTGCGCGTGCATCCGATTTTCGGCTTCGTCGTACACAACCGAATTGGGTCCATCCATCACTCCGTCGGTCACTTCGATGTTGCGGTCGGCGGGAAGCGGATGCATATAAATCGCGTCGGGTTTCGCCAGTTTCATTCGCCGCTCGTCCATAATCCATGAGGAGTATTTATTGATGATTTTCGCACCTTCTTTTTCGTCCTGCGTGTGCACCATCGCACCCCAGGACTTGGCGTAAATGACATCGGCACCCTTGAACGCCTCATCCATATTGTCCGCCACTTCAAAGCCTGCGCCATATTTCTTCGCCTGCTCGCGCGCCTGATCCATAATTTCCGGCATCAGTTTGAATTCCGGAGGATGCGTAAGAACGACATCCATTCCGAAACGCGGCATTTGCAATATGAGCGATTGTGGGACTGACATCGGTTTTTGGTACGATGAGGCGTATGCCCACGATACGACCATTTTCTTACGGCGTAAATCGCGCCCCTTTTTCTCAACGACTGTCATCAAGTCAGCAAGAATTTGGAACGGGTGATAAATGTCGCACTGCATATTAAGAACTGGCACGCGCGAATATTTAGCAACCTCATTGATGTACTTGTTGCCGAGTTTCCAGTCCACATGGCGAATTGCGATGGCATCGAAATAGCGACCGAAAATCTCGCCGATTTCCTTTGGTGTGTCGCCGTGCGCAATTTGCGTCGAACGCGATTCGATGAACGCTCCGTGCCCACCAAGTTGTGCTATCCCAGCTTCGAACGAGCCACGCGTACGAGTGCTAGAGAAAAAGAACATCATGGCGAGAACCTTATCGCGCAGAATTGCTTGTGATTCATTCAACGCGCGCTTGCGCTTCATATCGAACGCAACGTCGAGTACAGTTTCAACTTCTTCTTTGCTGAAATCGAGATCGCCAATAAGATCACGACCGTGCAGAAAAGTTTGCATTATATTATCTCCTCTTTAGTTTGGTGGTTAAGTAGTCAGAAAGTTTGATGGTTTTTCTCACTATCGAGCCAACCAAATATCTAACAACAATTTGAAAATTATTCGACAGCACCCAAAACGAGCGAGATCAGCCCCATTTTCAGGACGACACCATAGAATGCTTCTTGCCAATAGCGCGACCAGCGAGTAATGTCCACATCCGGTGGAATTTCGTCCATGCGCGGTAACGAGTGAAGCAGAATCATATCGCTCTTGGCTTTGCTCATTAATAGTTCGCGTGTAATCTTGAAATTCGCCGGCGTGAGTGGTTTTTCTTTTACCGATTCCTGACGCGCTTGCGAATAATCAGCCTGAATCACCGGCTCGACCAAAATCACATCGGCATTGGCAATCGCTTGCTCGACGTGTTCGGCTTCGCTGAAATTTAGCCCGTATTTTCGAAAATCTGCTTTGTATTCTTCCGGCATTCTCATGTCGGGCGAGTTAGGAAACAGTGCATTGGGGGATGGTCCTACAAAAGTGATCGGACAATCGAATTGTGTTAGTGCATAACCAATCGAGTGCATTGTGCGCATTCGCATATCGCCGACGGCGAGCCAGCGCAGACCATCAAGGCGACCACGATTGCGCATAACGGTGTAGAGATCCGTGAGAATTTGCGTCGGGTGCTCGCCCCAGCCATCGCCACCATTTATGATTGGCACAGACGACCATTTCGCGGCTTCCTGCGGTGCGCCTTTCTGAAAATGCCGCATCGCTATTACATCGCCGTAAAACTCGAGCATCTTTACAGTATCCTTTATGCTTTCTTGATAGAAATCGCCGGCGCGCGTCATCTTGGCGTCTGAAAAGCCCGTAACATGTCCCCCGAGGCGGTGCATAGCGGCTTCGTGGGAAAGACGCGTGCGCGTGCTCGGTTGATAGAACGCAGTGACAAGCGTTTTACCCTTGAGCATATCGCTGTTCTGGCGATTACGTGCAATTGGTTCCAAGCGTTCTGCAATCTCGAATACACGCAAGAACTCACTCCGTTCAAACTCTTTGAGTGATAAAATATGACGACCTAAAAAACTACGCATTGTGATATTCTCCTTTTATTACGATGATTTTAACTGTCATTTGGTTCCGTCACTCGTCTTTATCGACGCGAGGAAGAATATAAAAGCGAAACTAGCTAGGAATGAAGTAATTAGTTGAGTAATCAATTATACACCCATCGAGTATAAATAATCGCGCTTTGAGTTTGTCGTGCAATGCTCAAGGCACAAATAGAACTCAGCACCACAAATCGCAAGGGGTCAGATGTACATACTTACTCATTATCAATATAATGTTAAGGTTTTTTTAAAAAAAATGCCAATTAAAACGGACTTTACTTGATAAAAGATAAAAGCATAAAATCCTGTGCCATAGGTACGATTTTCCGTTTTGCACCAGCAAGCAACACACTTGGTCATTGTAGTATTACATTTTCCCATTTAGTTTCGCAACGAGCGCAGCGTAGAACGCAGTCGCTCCGCTTAGATGCTCGATTTCGCATGCTTCATTCGGTGTGTGCGCGTATAGTTCATTTCCGGGACCGAACAGGAGACACGGAATACCATGCATCCCTGCAATTGCAACGGCATTAGTACTGAACGTCCACATGCCGACACGAGGTGCCTTGCCGAACACTCCTGTATATACCTCGACAGCACTTGTAAGAAACGGCGAATTCTCGTTCAGCGTCCACGTCGGGAAGTATTTCTCAGTCGGATATACTTTTCCTGTATATGCGGCTTCCTTGAAAGTGAGCACAATAACTTTCGCGTCTTCACAACCCGCTCGCTTTACCGCATTGTACACTTCGGCTACAGCACTCTCTTTCGATTCACCGTAAGTCAATCGCCGATCAAGGCGAATACTCGCCCCATCCGGTACAGCGCATATCGATGGAGACGAAGAACCGGCTTCCGTCACCGTAACTGAACCTTTTCCCAAGAATGGATCGATCCGTAACTGCTTGTCCAGTTTTTCGATTTCAAGTGCGATACGAGCAAGTTTATAGATAGCGTTGTCACCGCGTTCCGGAGCAGAACTGTGGCAGCTACGTCCCTTTACTTCTATGCGCATTTCCATTCGACCGCGATGACCGCGATAGACCTGCATGTTCGTCGGCTCTGTAATAACAACAAAATCTGGGCGAAGCTTTTCTTCGTTGATCAAATGCTGCCAGCAAAGTCCGTCGCAGTCTTCTTCCATCACCGTGCCGGTGAAATAGACAGTGAGATTATCATTTAGATTCATTTCTTTGACGAGTCTGGCCGCGGAGAGCATCGCTGCCAATCCACCTTTCTGATCGACAGTTCCACGCCCCCACACTTTTCCATTTTCGATCTTCGGCTGGAATGGATCAAAACTCCACTGCGTCAAGTCGCCGGCATACACCGTATCGACATGCCCATCGAAAGCGATCTTCCTCGGTCCATTACCGATACGCCCGATAATGCTTCCAAGTCCATCAATCCAAATCTCGTCGAAATCCACCTTCTCCATCTCCCGCTGGACAACTTGCACTCCCTCTTTCTCCTTCGAGGAAAACGATGGCGTACGAACAAGATCCATCAGAATTCGGACAGTGTCGTTTTCGATTGCCTTAGCTTGAGAGTAAATAGTTTGGTACAGATTCATCCAATTCTTTTCGATTTAATCTACCCGATTTACATCCTCTCCCACAACTTCACGGTCAATTCACGCGAGCGGACATTAATGTGTTCTTCGTCGATATCTAATTTCAAACGCTTATCTTCCATAAGAACCTTACCACCGGCGATCGTCGTGTTCACCGTCGACTGCGAAATTCCGAAAGCAAGGTGACCGAGGAAAGTTGTTTCATCGAGCGGCGTTGGAGGATAGTAATCGATAAGAATAACATCAGCGGCATAGCCTTCTTTCAACTCGCCGACGTACGGTTTCCAGTACCGATTTGCTATCCGTGCGTTGTTGACAACTAACGGCGTTAATGCCTCCATGAAGCCGACGCTTGGATCGTTCTTTGCCAAGTGCTGAGCCCACAATGCCACACGCACTTCTTCGAGCATGTTGACCGTCATAGCATCTGTTCCGAGACCAATGAGAATTTTTTTACTACTCATCTTGATTATGTCGGCAACACCGACGGCATTGTTCATGTTGGATTGTGGATTGTGAACTACCGCTGTACCTGTTTCAGCCAAAAGGTCCATCTCATGTTCGTTTATATGAACACAGTGTGCGGTAATAGTCTTTGAACCAAGGACCCCAAATTTCTTGAAACGTTCAACAATGCGCATACCGTGCTGCTTTTCGCAGTGATCTTCATCGGACTTTGCTTCGGCTGTATGAACGTGGAATCCGGCATTCAACTTATTTGCAAGTGCAACGGCTTTTTCAAGTATCTTATCACCGATTGTGAACGATGCATGGAGGCCGAAGAGCGCTTTTAATTGGTTGTCACCTGAATTATTACAGCGAGTGATACAATCTGCGTTTTCATTCAATCCTTCCTCAGCAATTTTCTCGCCGTCTCTGTCCGATACTTCATAACACAACGATGCACGCAATCCTACCTCTTTCACAGCATCGGCAATACGGTTCAATGAGCCGCGTACTGCAAACGGACTTGCATGATGATCGATGAGCGTTGTGGTACCATGCCGAACGGCATCGAGCAAAGGAATCATTGTACTGTAATAGCAATCCTCCAACGTCAACTTTTTGTCCAACCGCCACCAGAGATTGTTTAAAATTTCGTTGAAGTTCTTCGACGGAGCGGCTTTACTGTACCCGCGTACCATCGTAGAATAAAAATGCATGTGCGCATTGATGAATCCGGGCATCACGACTTTTCCTGCCGCATCGATGATTTTATCGTACTTACCGGTAAAGGATTTTGTCGGAGCAATCGTTTTGATTAATCCACCCTCGCACAAGACAGCGTGATCGTACAGTACACGGTTTTGTTCACCGAGCGTGATAATGATTCCATTTTTAATAAGAATTGTCATATTATGCCTCATGAAGTATTGAGAGTTCGTGTTTTGTACGTTTCCTCATGTAGAGTGCACCCGAGAAACACTTCTGGACGCAAATCGAGCAACCGATACAGTATGCAGCATCTGTTATTGGTACTTTATTCGAGTCGAGTTCGATCGCGAGATAGGGACAACGGGTGCAGTTGCCGCAATGTTGACACAATTCGGCGTGTACTGCCGATATTCTTTTTATCGGCGATAATTCCATGAAGCCGGTAATGGGCGCAGGCAGTGCACGGCCAATAAGTTCGTCCACCGAATTAATTCCGCGTTCTTGCATGAGATAGCTTAAACCGGAATGAAGCTCATCGACGATGTTATAACCATATTTCATCACGATAGTACAGAACTGCACAGTCTTCGCACCAAGCGCCAAAAAGTTTGCTGCCGTTTTGTAGTCCATCGGACCACCGTTACCGGAGACTATTACGCCCAGCCGCGAGACGTTCGCAAGAGTTAAATTGGAAATCGGTATGACGCCTTCACCGCTCATGCCGACTACAACGCCTTCTTCCCACGATTGCTTCTCGCCTTTTCTGAACGCAAGCGTCGGAAACGTGTTGGCAAGTGTGATGCCTGCTTTCTTTTGAGGATACCGGGCGAAAATTTCTTTGATAGCGGCAATGATCGGATAAATAGACGTCACGGCTGCGGTCAGTTTAAAAAGTTTCGGGACATCGGCATCACCGGCTTCCATTATCCAGTCAATGATCTTTGCGGTAAGTTCTGCATCCTGGGATACGATGTCGCCTTTAGTGCCATCGCCGCCCTGTGGACACGAGAGACTATATTCAATTCCCATTGCCCCAGCAACTTCTAACTTTTTTGTATTTGATTGCCATACTGCCCGGTCACTTTCGTCGTTTCCTGTTACTGGACCACCTGTGGAAGCCATTGTCAACCGGTCGGGGAATTCATGTATTAATTTTTCTACTTCACGGCATACGCGATTCAGAGAATGCCCCGAAACATTGTCGCAGTTTGCATAGGTTGATTGTGAAAATGCAAACATGTACTCTGCGGGAATATGGATCGGAACATCGTCGAATGTAGTCTTCATTACACCGCCTGCCCAACCAGCTTCGTACGCTTTCTTCATCTGTGCATATCCGTCGGATGGCGGTGCCGCCGAAAGTAAAAATGGCGATAGAATTTCACGACCAAAGAAATCGGACTTTAGCGAAACCGGTGTCTTCACATATCCTTGCAGAACTGCATGACTTTTTGTCGGCGGTTCGTTCTTCGGCATGCTTGGCTTGGGACGACCAAATACAAACGCATCGATAGCAAGCGCCGCGTTTTTGCCTGCCGCTACCGCTTCAACTACTGTTGTCGGACCGTTAGAGATGTCACCGGCAAAGAACACACCGCGTGCATTTGATTTTTCCACAGAAGATTGAGCACCCGCTGCAATAATCACGAAGTCTATATCGGGCCGAATCTGCTCGGTTCCTTTCACATTAACAATATTCCGAGGATGGAATTTCTTTCCTCTAGGTAATTTGACTTTAATCGTTTTTAAGCCGTCAATCGATTTCCTTTTTTTTAGAATCTCTGTTACTCTCACGCGTCCGGTCAACGCAATATCGTTCTGCTCAATCGCAAGACGTTCCTTGAGGGTCAACGGCATTTCCGACCATGTTTCTAGCGCAAACATTTCCACGCTTTGTGCACCGTGTGCTTTTGCTTCTTCCGCGCAATCGAGTGCTACAGCACCACCACCGACAATTGCGATTCGTTTTCCCTTTACCTGATAGCGGGCAGTATTGCTAAGATATTTTATCCAGTCTACTGCTGTATTACTGCCGGCGATAGCGGGAATGAACGGTTCATCCTGTCCCGTAGCGACGAGAGTGGCAGCATATCCATTCTTGATTGCCGACGACCATGAACCTTTTTTGAAGGAAATCTTTCCGAGCGACATCAGAAAGTCGATATCGCTTTGCAACACTTTTGAAGATAACCTCGACTTTGGGATGAGGTTGCACATTCCACCGGGTTGTTTCGCTTTATCGAACACATCCACCGCATATCCTTTTTGTACCAGCAAAGCGGCGGCACCGAGACCAGCGGGACCCACGCCAAAGATAGCCACTTTTTTACCGTTGGGCGTCGGCATAATAAACTCGGGCATTGCGCCGAGCGTTTTTGCTCTTTCAATGATAGTCGCCTGGACTGCCGGAATATTCACTGCGCTATCGAACGTGCGATGCACACATGCTTTCATGCAGTGCCGGTCAGGACAAACGGCGCCACATACACCGCCGAGTGGGTTACTTCCCATAATGATCGCGGCAGCACGCTTGAAATCGGCTCTAGCGCCAACTTTCACCGCCATGATGAAATCGGCAGGGGAGCAATCTACCGGGCATGCGTTTTTGCATGGCTTCTCCGCGCAATATTCACATTTTTCTATTTCGGTGCGAAGCCGTGCATCTGTGAGAAATTCAGTTGGCTGTTTTTGGTCCGATGTTTTGTTCATATCGCTACTTTTGATAAAGTAATGGAAATTGTTATTTGCATTGTTCGGTCGACAGTCGCATAATTCGACTTCAACATTACGTGCTTATTCGTCAATGATGATCAACAGTGTCTTTAATTGTTTCAACAATTTGAACATACCCGGAGTACCGGCACAGATTGCCGGAGAGAGCTTGTTGTGGCGTCAAGGTTAGATTCATCATCTTTTCTTCGCAATACCTACACTAATTCCACACTCGTACAGGCAACACGACCATCGAAAGTCCCTGGAATTGGAGCCTATTCTGGATCGCATACGCCGTTTCGCTATGTAGAATTCGTTGATACCATTTTTGTTTCTGGAAGACCAGTTTTGCAGCGAAAAAGATAGACTGCTTAAACTCACGTGAGAGTTCTAAACAAATCTTTTCTGCTTCTTCTATCGGTTCTGTTCCAACAGACATTCGTGCTGTCGCCGGAATCCCAAGATTTGTTGCAAGCTTCACATAGTGCTCCAATTCCTGCTTCGTATTTTCCTCAAGACGCTCGACTTCATCTGCCCCCTTAAAGTTACCAGTATCCAAAACTGCCACTGATACAAATACCATCTGCTTGAAGTACCCGGGAAATTGCTTTACAATATTAAGAAGCGAGTGAATGCCAAGTCCGTTGTAGCTTTCAACAAGCAGAATGGCAGTGGGTTTGTTTGGATCGAGTTTCGTTTTAATTTGAATAGCGGAATCTTCGGCAGGAAGTCCTTCCAGAATATCAGAGAGTGAGCGAAGTTTCGTATTCACAAGGCGATAATGCCGCCGG
>Ga0182027_10008251_pt1 | contig 15194 bp, 13 predicted proteins | sample 712E1DmetaG_FD_121300 | JGI IMG/M metagenome (GOLD analysis project Ga0182027, IMG submission 121300) | Permafrost microbial communities from Stordalen Mire, Sweden - 712E1D metaG (Illumina Assembly) | ecosystem: Environmental > Terrestrial > Soil > Wetlands > Permafrost | place: Sweden... | reverse complement strand
TATTTCCAGGAATACCATCGCGGTATCCCGGTTGTGGATGTCGCCGTGGCCGGCAAGTCCGAAGGCACCGGCACCACCACTGCTTTCCTGGCCGACCCGGAAATTTTCGGCACGATAAAATATGATTTCAACACCCTGTGCGACCGCGTCCGGGAAGTGGCTTACCTCAACAAAGGGCTGGAAATATCTTTAATTGATGTCAATGACGACAAAGAACAGACCTTCTATTTTGAGGGCGGCCTGTCCAGTTTCGTACGCCACATGAACCACAACCGTGTCGTGCTGCACAAACAGCCGATTTACATTTCGAAAACCAACAACGGCATCGGCGTGGACGTCGCCTTGCAATATAACGACGGTTTCAGCGAGTCCATTTTCAGCTTTGCCAACTGCGTTAACACGATGGACGGCGGCACCCATCTCACCGGTTTCCGTTCCGCCTTAACCCGCGTCTATAACGACTATGCCCATAAAAATAAGTTCCTCAAGGACGACGACCCTAACCTCTCCGGCGACGATGTGCGGGAAGGTTTGACCGCGATTGTCAGCGTCAAAATCGGCGAACCGCAATTTGAAGGGCAGACCAAGGGTAAGCTCGGCAACGCCGAAGCCAAACCGGCCGTCGAAGCCGTGGTGGCCGAAGGGCTGGCTTTATACCTGGAAGAGCATCCCGACGACGCCAAAGCGATCATCGATAAATGTCTGCTGTCGGCCCGCGCCCGGGAAGCCGCCCGCAAAGCCCGCGACTTGGTCGTCCGCAAAAACAGCCTCGATACCGGTACTTTGCCCGGCAAACTGGCCGACTGTTCGGAAAAAGACCCCACGCTTTGTGAATTGTACCTGGTGGAAGGTGATTCCGCCGGCGGTTCCGCCAAACAGGGCCGCGAACGCCGTTTTCAGGCTATCCTGCCGCTCCGTGGTAAAATCCTGAACGTGGAAAAAGCCTCCCCGGAGAAAATGCTGGGCGTGGCCGAAATCCGCTTCATGATTACGGCGCTGGGTGCCGGCCTCGATGAGAGTTTCGACCCGCTAAAACTCCGCTACCACAAAGTAATCCTGATGACCGATGCCGACGTGGACGGTTCCCATATCCGCACCCTGTTGCTGACATTCTTCTTCCGGCACATGCCGCGGCTGATTACCGAGCAGCACCTTTTCATCGCGCAGCCGCCGCTCTTCCGGGTGAAAACCAACAAAGAGGAACGGTGGATTTACTCCGACCAGGAACGCGACGCGGTGCTGAAAGAACTGAAGGACAAGCGGGTGGAAGTGCAGCGTTACAAAGGTCTGGGCGAAATGAACAGCGAGCAGTTGTGGGAAACCACGATGAACCCGGCCACGCGCACGCTGCTGCAGGTCAACGTGGAAGATGCCGCTAAATCCGACCAGATTTTCCAGGTCCTCATGGGTGACGAAGTCGCCCCACGCAAAGCCTTTATCACCGCCAACGCGCAGTACGTTAAGAACCTGGATGTTTAGTAAAAGTTCAGAAGAATAAAGAGGGTTTTTTTACAATTCTCCTTTCAATCCCTCCTTAAAAAGAGGGATGCTCAGAGTTATTTCTTCGGTTATAGCGGCTTCTTGTTCTCAACTAACGAACTAAGGGTATTTTTGTTTAATAATTGCAGGCTCAAAATAGAACTGGGTCGGGACTAAGTACAAACTCCAGAAGAAGAAGGGCGATAGCCCTCCTTCTCGTATATTTCCCTCTCCTTTTTAGGGAGAGGACAGGTGAGGGTCGTTGTGTAATAATTGGGGTGGGTAAATATAATTTCAACTTCTTATTTCAACTTAATCAGAATTTACTCGAGTGATTCCTAGGCTTTACTTTTACAAGCGATTTATTGTAGGATTGTACAATTAATATTTTCGGAGACCTGAACACCACAGAGGGATAAAGTTAAAATGATAACTTTAAAATCAATGCGCAGCACTGCCAAAACTTATACCGCCGAAAAAGCACACATCGGTGTCATCGGTTCGCATTCCGCGCTGGCAATGGGCATGGCGGCCAAGTCTTTCGGCGCCAAAACCCTTTTAGTGGTGGAAAAAGGGCGCGACGCGCTGTATGCCCGCGAGCATAAGCACCTTTACGACCATATCGTCACCCTGGAGAAATTCAAGGATATCCTGAAACCGGAAGTCCAGGACGAATTGTTGAGTTACAACACCGTCTGGATTCCACACCGCTCTTTCACGGTTTACGTCGGGGTGGACGGCATCGAAAACGAGTTTAAAATCCCGATGTATGGCAACCGGAAAATGCTGCGCACAGAAGACCGCAACGCGGTCAAAAGCCAGTATTATTTCCTGGAAAAAGCCGGAATCCGCTTTCCCAAGCAGTTTGAAAAACCGGAGCAAATCGATAGGCTGGTGCTGGTGAAAGTGCAGCGCGCGGACAAGCCGCTGGAAAGGGCGTTTTTCTACGCCAATTCCGCTGAACAATATTATCAGCAGGCGGAATTCTATACCGGCAAAGGTTTAATAAACGCCGATGCCTTGAAGAAAGCCCGCATCGAGGAATACGCTTTCGGTTCCCGGGTCAATGCTAACTGGCAAGCCTACGGGCTGGCGGATAAATTCGGCGATTTGGATCTGGTTGGTTTCAGCGACCGGAGACAGGTCAACCTGCAGGGCTTTTTGCAGCTGCCGGCCCAGCAGCAATTGCAGTTGAACATCCCGGTGACCAACGAAGAAGTGGGGCATTATGGGATTACGATGCGCGAATCGCTGCACCCCATGTTCTGGGAAGCGGCGCATAAATTCATCGATACGGTGAAGCGCGAGGAACCGCCCGGGATGATCGGCCCATTCGGGCTGCAGGGCGCGGTTGCCTATGCACATGACGACCCGCGGAAACTGGAATTTGTCATCTTCGATGTCTCCCCGCGGATTCCGGGCGACCCGGCCATCGGCCCGACTTCGCCGGAAATGCGGAACCTTTCGTTAAAATTCCAAAAGTTACTAAAATCAAAATATGAAGGGCGCCAGATTAACGACCCGCTGGATTTGGTGGTAATCGATATTCTGGAAGCTGTGAAACTTGGCAGACTGAGCGAGGTGGTAACGTGATGAACGAAAAAGTGAAAGCAATACTGGATTCCTACGACCCGAAAAAAATAACCATCGGCACGATTTGCTCGCACTCCGCGCTGCAGATTTTCTACGGCGCCAAGCAGGAAGGATTTAAGACCGTCGGGGTGGTCAAGCCGGACCGGCGCGCCACCTATGAAGCCTATGCAGCCGCCACCCCGGATTTTTTCATCGAGGTGAATGACTGGAGCGAAATCCTTTCGGAGCGGGTGCAGCAGGAATTAATCGCCCATAATACCATCATGATTCCGCATGGCTCATTCGTGGAATATGTCGGACTTTCCAACATGATAGGCGGGTTCTATGTGCCGGTTCTCGGTAACCGCAACACCCTGGAATGGGAAAGCGACCGCGCCAGTCAGCGCAAATGGCTGCTGGCTGCCGGATTGAGGCTGCCCAAAGAATATACCTCGCCGGACGAAATCGACCGCAAAATCTTCGTTAAATTTCGCGGCGCCAAAGGCGGCAAGGGCTTTTTCACTGCATCCTCGAAAAAGGAGTTCTATCAGCGGATGAAGGAAAGGGTTCAGGTCGGGCTGGTGAAAGCAGAGGACGCCGAGCACTATACCATCCAGGAATTCCTGCCCGGCGTGCGTTATTATCCGCATTATTTCTTCTCGCCGCTGGCAAACACCGTCGGCTATAAAGTGAAAAACGGCACGCTCATCCACATGGGTTTTGATAAACGGATTGAGCCTATTGACGAAGCTTACCGGGCACTGCCGGACGTGCCGCTGGAGTTCATGGATTACACCATTACCGGCAACCAGCGGGTCACCCTCCGGGAAAGCTTATTACCCGACGTTTTCAAAATGGGCAAAGGCACCGTCGAAGCAGCTCAGGAACTGATTCCGCCGGGCATTATCGGCCCGTTTGCGCTGGAAACATTCTATCACCCGAATACCGGTTTTACGGTTTTTGAAATTTCCGGCCGGATTGTGGCGGGCACCAACCCGTTCGGCACCGGCTCCGAATATTCCATCTGGACTTACGGCAAGCCTGTTTCCACCGGGCGCCGCATCGCCATGGAACTCAAAATGGCCATCGAAACCAACGAGCTGGAAAAGATTGTCTCTTAATAAATTCCGGAGCAAATAACAGCAGTGAAGCGCGGCGTTGATTACATCGGCGTAGGTGTCGGAGCGATTATTGTCGATAATCAAGGCCGTTTGTTTTTAGCCCGGCGCGGCTCTAAAGCCAAAAACGAGCGCGGTTTGTGGGAATTCCCGGGCGGTTCGGTGGAATTCGGCGAGACCATGGCGGCAGCGCTGCAAAGGGAAATGCGGGAAGAGTTCGGGATCGAGATTACCGTCGGGAAATTGCTGGATGTTGTCGACCATATCCTGAAAGCGGAAAGGCAGCACTGGGTATCGCCCACTTTTCTCTGTACCATTGCCTCCGGTGAACCGGAGATTAAGGAACCGGAAAAATGTGCTGAAATCGGCTGGTTCCGTCCCGATGCGGTTCCGCAGGAACTGACGCAAATCAGCTGCGAAAATCTGGTGCACTATTTGCAGATGATAAAACGATAACATGGTATCATATATAGATTTGTCATTGTCCCGCTTGAACCGACAACCCGGAAAATAATGCATAGATATATCTATTAAAAACCATTTTTATTTCATTTCCGGTTCTCCAATCCGTATAATGAATGATGGAACTAAATTATGCTGCGTGCTGAAGGTGTCTCCAAATCATATGTCGACCGGGTTTTATTCGCCAATCTCAGTTTTGATATCGGCGACCGGGACCGTATTGCCTTAATCGGCGCCAACGGTTCCGGCAAAACGACGCTGTTCGATATCATCGCCGGAGTGACGTTGCCGGATTCCGGCCAGATTATCAAACGCAAAGACGGCACCATCGGTTATTTACGCCAGGAAATCAACCCCGGCTCGAAGAACCCGTTGCTGGCAGAGGTGGAAAGCGCCGCCCGGGACGTCACTGCAATCGCTGAAAAGATGGCAGCGGTGCATAAGGCGCTGGAAGACACCGATACCACCAACCATGAGCGGCTCCTGACGCAGCTGGGCGAATTACAGCATAGTTACGAACTGGCGGGAGGGTATGATGTACACCACGAAGCGCAGGCAATTCTCTCCGGCCTGGGGTTCAAAACGACCGATTATGAACGCGCTTTGAGCGAATTCAGCGGCGGCTGGCTGATGCGCGCCGAACTGGCCAAACTGCTTCTGACCAAACCGGATTTGCTGCTGCTGGACGAGCCGACCAACCACCTCGACCTGGAAGCGCAAATCTGGTTCGAAAAATACCTGTCGACCTACCGCGGCGCCGTAATGGTCACTTCCCATGACCGCGCCTTTCTTAACAGGGTGGTGGACAAGGTACTGGCCATCGAACCGGGCGAAGTCGTCCTGCACCACGGTAATTACGACAGCTACGTCATCGCCAAGCAGAAAAAAATGGAACAGCTGGAAGCTTCAGCCAAACGGCAGGAAAGACAAATCGAGAAAGAAGAGCGCTTCATCGAGCGTTTCCGCTACAAAGCCCGCAAGGCTTCCCAGGTGCAGAGCCGCATCAAAAAACTGGAAAAAATACAGACTATCACCATCCCGCGCACCACCAGGAAAATCCACTTTGCTTTCCCCGAACCGCCGCACAGCGGGCGGGAAGTTATCAGCCTGCATCATATTAACAAGGCCTACGGCGACAAAGTGATTTATACCGATTTAAACCTCACGATTAACCGCGGCGACCGGGTGACTCTGGTCGGCCCGAACGGCGCTGGCAAGACTACGCTGCTGAAAATGCTGGCGGGCGTGCTGCCTTTTGAATCCGGCGAAAGGGTGTTGGGGGCGAACGCCATCGTGGCTTATTACGCGCAGTATGTGCTCGATTTGCTCAAGCCGGAAAATACCGTGCTGGAGGAACTGGCCCGGTCGGCCCCGAACCAATTGGAACAGCATTTACGGCAAATCCTCGGCGGCTTTTTGTTCAGCGGCGATGACGTCCGCAAAACGGTCGCAGTCCTTTCCGGCGGCGAAAAGGCGCGCGTTGCCCTCGCCAAAATCCTGATGCAGCCAAGTAATTTCCTGCTGATGGACGAGCCCACAAACCACCTCGATATTGCCTCGCGGGAAATTCTGGCCGATGCACTGGAAGCCTATAAAGGTACGATTTGCCTAATTACCCATGACCGCACACTGATTCAGCAGACCGCCAATAAAATCATCGAAATCCAGGCCGGTGTGCCGGAAATTTTCCCCGGCGATTACGCCAGCTATCTTTACCGTAAAGAGCACGGCGCGCCGCTGCCGGTGGTAAAAGCAGAGCCCGAAAAAGAACTTGAACCAACCGCTGTTGAGTTGGAAGAATATGACGACGGACGCGGCTGGGTCGCCGTCCGGCAGGCTCCCAGGAAAAAGCCCAAGCCGCCCGCCGACCCCCAAATCGCGCTTTTAAAGAAGCTGCAGCAGGCCAGTAAAGACGTCGCCAAAAAGCTGGCCGATAACGAAACGCAATTAACAGCCTGTGAATCCCAATTAATGGAAATCGAAGCGGCTTTCGCCAGGCCGGAATTTTACAAAGACAGCGAAGCGGTGCAGGCCACGATGGAAAAACATCATCAGCTAAAAGCCGACATTGTACAGCTCACCGGAGAATGGGAGAAGCTGACACTGGAAGCCGAGCGGGTGAATGGGGAACTGGCGGAAGTGGAAGATAAGGGGTAGACTGCTTTCCGCCTGCATTTTAAAGGCCCAAACTATCTTTTTATAACATTTCAAGAATGATTTGGCAATTGACTTGAGGATAACTTTTAAGGGTGTGGGAGGTTATCCTCCCACACCCTGTTTTGTCTGATTGGTATTTTTTAGGTATTAATTGTGCTGCAAGGGCGTGCCGTTATAGGTAATAGAGTTGACCTCAGCCTCGGCTATCGTAATCGCTGCCGCCGGTAACTGCGGGTAAGTCAATGAGGCATTATAAGTTTGCGCCCGTGTCAGAATCCACCAGAGCAAGTTGACCAGCTCCTGCCCTTTGACCTGATTGGTTTGATTCTGATATACCAGTAACCAGGTAAAACCGACAATCGGATAAGCAGCAGGATTTGGAGAATTGGTGATCATAACCAGCATGTTCGCCGGTAATGTTACCCCGTCCGCTGCTGCGCTGGCTGACGCTATCGAAGGCGCGATGTAATTGCCCGAAGAGTTTTGCATCAGCGCCACCGTGATATTATTCTGTACTGCATAAGCCAGTTCAACATAACCGATTGAGCCGCCGATTTGCTGCACGTCCGCCGCGACACCTGCCGTTCCCGAACCGCCGACATCACCCGGCCAATTAACGCTTGTGGCGACCCCGACCTGGGTTGACCATTGCTGACTGACCTGTGACAGGTAGTTGGTGAAAATGTAGCTGGTGCCGGATGAATCGGAACGATGCACTACCGCGATCGCCGTATGCGGGAAACTGATACCGGGATTAAGCGCTTCAATTGCCGGGTCATCCCAGTAAGTAATATTTTTCAGATAGATGTTGGCAAGTACAGTACCGTTGAGTTTCAGCTGGTTTGTCCCCATCGTATTGAGGTTATAAGCGATTGCCACCGCACCCATTGTGGTCGGGATGGTCAGCAGCGGCCCGCCCGCAGCTTGTGCCGCCGCCACCTGGGCACTGGTCATAATGGCGTCGCTGGCGCCGAAGTCAACCGTCTTATTGGTGATGGCAGTGATACCGGCGCCGGAACCCACCGCCTGGTAGTTTACCTGTACGCCGGTAATTGAGGCGTAAGTAGAAAACCATTGTGAGTACAACGGAGCCGGGAAAGTCCCTCCGGCGCCGTTAAGCGCGACGGGCGGCGCGGAAGAGGTGGTTGCAATCGGAGTAGACGTAGTTGTCGTTCTGGTGGTAGCAGTAGTTGTACTAGAAGTCGTTGACGTTGTTGGGCCAGATGTTGTTGATATTGGAGTGTTGGTCGTTGTTGTCAATACCGGTTGGGTTGTTGATACGGCCTGAGTAGTCGAAGTGGGCTGGGTCGCATTCTCAGAAGTGGTTACAGCGCTGCTGCACGCAGCGACAGTGATCATCGCGGTCACCAGCAGCAATGATGTCAGGACGATGATCCATTTCCTGTTAAAACTTTTTAACAATTTTCTTTTCTCCTTTCTCTCATTCTTCTTTCATCATAGGGCTGCATCTTTAAGAGGAGTTTAAGGCGGTGTTAAGGGAATGTTAATTTTTTTAAAAATGATTTGAATTTGAGGATTCTGCGGCTTCATAAGTAAATCACGGTTACGATATCAGGAATTATGCGTAAGAATATAATGGGGATTCCGAGTGGTTATTACCAGCAGACGAGCTTCAGGAAGGGAGGATTTATTGTTCATTACCCCGCTCGTAATGGCAGTAGAATTTATTTCAGGAAAAAATAAATCCGGTTAATATTTCGAAGCGCCGATTTCTTCCATCTTTCCGGTGACGATATAAACTACCCTTTCGCAGATGTTAGTGACTCTATCGGCCGCCCTTTCCAGGTTATGCGCCGTCCACATCAGACGGGTTGCCCGGGTAATCGTCTTCGGGTCTTCGGCCATGATAATCAGCAGTTCCCGGAATACCTGGTCGTAAAGATTATCTATCAGGTCGTCCTCGCCGGCAATTTTCGTTGCCGTCTCAGCATCGCGGTTAATAAAAGCATCCAGGGCGCGGCTCAGCATGTCCACCGTCTTTTCTGCCATGCGGGGAATATCGATTAAAGGCTTTAGCGGGGGCTCATTGCCAATCATGATGACAATCCTGGCGATGCCTACCGCGTAATCCCCGATTCGCTCCAGCTCCGTGGTGATATTGAGAATCGCCGTAATCACCCGGAGGTCGCTGGCCATCGGCTGCTGGGTGGCGATGAGTTCAATGCACTGCTCTTCAATCTCGAACCGTTTATTGTTTACCTTCTGGTCTTCGGCGATTATCTGGTTGGCTAACTCCAGGTTCCGGTTTTTCAGGGCTTCAATCGACCGGATAATGGCTTTACTGACCATGCTGCCCATGACCATGATTTCATACTGGATTTCACGTAACTTCTTGTGATAAGCCGCCCGCATTTCCATTTGTTTTCTCCTCCGCAGAATTATCCGAACCGGCCGGTGATATAGTCTTCCGTCCGTTTGTCTTTAGGATTGGTAAACAGCTGCGATGTTTTACCGTATTCAATTAATATGCCGGACCGGTCCTGGTCCGCCAGGAAGAATCCGGCCATATCCGATACCCGTGCCGCCTGCTGCATGTTATGGGTGACAATGACGATGGAATATTCCGTCACCAGGCTACGCATCAAGTCCTCAATTTTCAGGGTCGATGCCGGGTCCAGCGCGCTGCACGGCTCATCCAGCAGGATGATTTCCGGCTGCACGGCAATGGCGCGGGCAATGCACAGCCGCTGCTGCTGTCCGCCGGAAAGCGAAGCCCCCGATTGATGCAGTTTGTCTTTGACTTCATCCCAGAGCGCCGCCTGACGCAAACTGCGTTCGACGACTTCTTCCAGTTCCCAGTGCCGGCTCCAGAACTGCGTTAATTTCAGGCCGGCGGCCACGTTATCGAAGACCGACATCATCGGGAAAGGCGCCGGTTTTTGAAAAACCATGCCGATTCTGCGCCGGATGACAACCGGGTCGGCATCTCTGGCATAGATGTCCCGTCCGTCCAGCATGATGCACCCTTCCGCGTGCCCGCCGTGTGCAACTTCATGCATCCGGTTCAGACAGCGGATAAAGGTGGATTTGCCGCAGCCCGAAGGGCCGATGATGGCGGTTATCGTTTTAGCCCGGATACTCATGCTGATATTTTTAATCGCCAGTGTTTTGCCGTACCAGGCGCTCAGATTATTTACTTCCAGAATCCCTTTGGTATCTTCCGGATGTTCGAGACACGTCCGGTTCGGGTTTTCCTCGCCGGCGGTATTTTGTATCGTAATATTTGTTTTATCTTCCATATTTTGCTCCATTAATTGTGTTTACGGTTGCTGACCCAGCGCACCAGGATACTGATGCCGAGCACCAGCAGCACCAGCAGAAAAGCGCCGGCCCAGGCATGCTGCTGGTCCGTGGGATAAGGCGACAAAGCATCTTTATAGATTATCAGGGATAAAGAGCCAATCGGCTTTAAGAGCCCCTGTACGCCGAAAGAGCTGCCGAGTGCGGTAAAGAGCAGCGGCGCGGTTTCCCCGGCGATGCGGGCCACTCCCAGCATGATACCGGTAATAATTCCGGTCATCGCCCCGGGCATCACCACTCCCACCACTGCCCGCCAGCGGGTAATGCCCAGCGCCAGCGCCGCTTCGCGCATCGAGTCCGGCACCAGGCGCAGCGATTCTTCGGCCGTCCGGGCAACAACGGGGACCATAATGACAGCCAGTGCCACGCCGCCGGAAAGCGCCGAGAATGAATGCATCGGCATCACCATGATGGCATAAACGAACACGCCCACCACGATTGACGGCACCCCGGACAGGATATCGGCCGTGAAACGGATGGTTGCCGCCACCCTGGGGTTAGCGAATTCGGCCAGGTAAATCCCGGCTAAAACACCGATCGGCAGCGCAAAAACACACCCCAGCAGCACCAGAATCAATGTGCCGAAGATTTCGTTGCGCATGCCGCCGCCGGCTTGACCCATCGGTTTGGCCGCCTGAATCAGGATATTCAAATTAATATAGGAGATACCCTTGAACAGCGTATAACCTAAAATCAGTACCAGTACCAGAATCGCAATCGCCGCCGCCGTTCCGCACAGCACCAGCATAAGTTGGTTGATAAATTTACGGCGGGCCTGGCCGTGTTCCTGTAAATTCATCATTTTTTCGCCGCCTTCAGGGACGTCATCCGCCATACCAGCGTCCGTGCAATCACATTCACGATTAGCGTCAGCCCGAAAAGTATCAGCGCCAGTTCGATCAGGCTGCCGGTATAAACACCCGTCGTCGCTTCCCCGAACTGACTGGCAATGGTACTGGCAATTGTCGCACCCGGCGAGAAGAGGGAAGCTGTTAATTTATAACCGTTGCCAATCACCATCGTAACAGCCATCGTTTCGCCGAACGCGCGCCCCAATCCCAGTATCACCGCCCCGATCATACCGGTGCGGCAATAGGGCAGGACGGCTTTATTAATCGTTTCCCAGCGCGTGGCGCCCAGGGCAAACATCGCTTCGCGCTGCTCGTTAGGCACCGCTTTCATCGCGTCCCGGGTAACCGCCGTGATGATCGGAATGATCATAATCGCCAGCAGCAAGCCGGCCGACAGGAAGCCCACCCCGAACGGCGGTCCCTGGAACAGCGGCAGGGCGTCCAGATGACCGCCCAGCCATTTTTCAATGTTGTTACGCACAACCGGCACCATGACGTAGAGCCCCCAAAGGCCGATAATGACACTGGGGATGGCTGCCAGCATTTCGATGATAAATGAAGCCGGGCCTTTCAACCAGTTCGGGGCCAGTTCCACCAGGTAAATCGCCGCGCCGATACTGATAGGCACGGCGATTAAAAGTCCGATGAGGGAAGTAACCAATGTCCCGTAGATTGCCGGCAAAGCGCCGAAAATATCCGTCACCGGGTTCCACATCCGGTTGGTAATAAAGGCAAACCCGAATTTGTTAATCGCCGGCATCGCATCTTTTGTCAGAATAAACACCAGCGCCGCCAGAATTAACACCATGACAATAGTGAAAAAGAGCGTCAAATTCGAGAAAATCTTATCGCTGTAGCCGGAATGCCGGGCCGGCAGCCGGGTATTCGGTCGAACGGGAGACACGGTCTTTTCTCCATTACGCCTGGTCAATATCGTTTACCTCTTCCTGGCTGCTTTGGCAATTATTCATGCCTGTCGGCCATTTCTTCAAGGTATTGGGCGGCGAGATGGTGGCCACTCAAGGCTTCGGGGTTTTCGCTCAATAAATGCACCACCGCTTCGGCTGTTATCAGATTCGTGGCAATCGGTACGTTATGGACGTCGCAAACTTTAAGTAAACTGTGTAATTCAGGCTCGTGCGAACGGGCGTTCAGCGGGTCGCGCAGGAAAATCACGGCGTTTACTTCTCCGTTCGCAACCAGTGCCCCGATTTGCATTTCCCCGCCCAGCGGCCCGCTGAGCAGCAGGTTCACTGCAAGCCCGGTCCGCTCGCGGATGCGCTGCCCGGTATCGAGCGTGGCAATCAGTTCAATACCGGCCAGTTCCTCTTTATGCGCTTTAACCAGTTGAATCATGTCGTCTTTCTTGGCATCATGCGCAATCAGGGCTAAAACTTTTTTCATACCGCCCCCTAAGTTCACGTGGCCTAAGGAAAGTTCCTTATACCGTTCTTCCCTCTACCATCACAATAAGGGACAGAGTTTAAGAACCGTTTAAGATATTGTTAAATTTTTGTTAAAATTTGGGGGTTATAGATTTGTGCCGGTGTTGAAAGGAAGAGTGAAGCTAAAGGTAGAGCCTTTGCCTTCTTCGCTTTTAACCGAGATGCTGCCGCCGTGGGCTTGAATTGTATGTTTGGCAATCGCCAATCCTAGCCCGCTGCCTCCCTGGGAGCGGGCTTTATCGGCTTTGTAGAAACGTTCGAAAATATGCGGTAAGTCCTCTTTGGATATTCCCATGCCGGTATCGGACACACTGCAGCTAACGGATTCGTTGTTAAAATTAGTAGAAATTGTTACCTTTCCGCCGGGATAATTAAACTTGATGGCATTATGCACCAGATTGGTAATGGTTTGACGGATGCGGTCTTTATCAACTTTTATCACGGGCAGATTCGGATTTAGGTCCGTCGCAATGGTTACCGGTCTGCTTGCTGCCAGCGGATTCATTTGAGCTGTAATTTCTTCGATGAGGTTATTCAGGTTTGTCGGCACCCTTCTGAGTTCGGCTTTACCGCTTTCGATATGCGATAACTCGGTGAGCTCGGTGACCATTTGTGTTAACCGGTCAACCTCGTGGTTAATCCGGCTTAAGAAATTCAAGGCCGCCTGTTTATCGTCAAGTGCTGAATCCTGCAGGGTTTCTACCATCGCTTTAATTCCTGCAATCGGTGTTCTTAAATCATGAGAGATATTCCCGATAAGTTCCCGCCGCATCGTTTGGAGGTTTCTCAATTCCGTTAAATCCTGGAACAGGACGAGAATAGAATAAGACTTTCCGGTTGTTATTGGGACGGCTATTACCCGGATGAACCGGCCGTTTGATTCCAGTTGCGCGGTCTGCTCCTGTGTCGTGCTCAAGCTTTTTTTAACTACTTCGTCAATCTCATAATCATGCACCGCTTCGATAAGCGGATGACCGGTGACAGTTACTTTATTGAAATCGAAAAGATGCTCCGCTGCCGGATTGGCTAACAAAATTTTCTCTTCGGCATCGGTCATTACAACACCGTCAGTCAGATTGGCTAATACAATTGCCAGGTTGCTTCTTTCGTTGACTATCGCGGCCATCGTCGTTTTCAGGTTTTGTGACATTTCATTAAACGCATGGGCAAGCCGGCCAATTTCATCATTGGTCCTGATTTCTATCTGTTGACCCAGGTTGCCCGCGGCTATTCCTACGGCGGCTTTGGTGATTTGCCGTACCGGCCGCGTTATCATGCGGGCAATCAGAGCGGCAATCAGAATAAATAGTACTGCAACGATTACTACGGCGGATATGATCGTAAATACCTCATTGTTCAATGAGCTTTCTACCGCAGATAACGGAACTGCGACTCTGGCAACGCCTATTACCTGCCCCTGACTGATTACAGGCGCGGCGGCGTACATCATGTATTCATGAAGCGTGGTGCTGTAGCGGGTATCTTGTCCTATACCGCCGGCGAGCGCGGCTTCGACCTCAGGCCGGGTAGCGTGATTTTCCATACTGGCAGCGGCATGGTCGTTATCGCCCAGAACCGTGCCGTCAAGGGCAATAAACGTTATTCTGGTGTTGATTTCGGTCCCGATTGTTTGGGCCATGGCGTCGAGATTAGTTTGTTGATTAGGGTCTGCAAAATTTGACATGCTGATATTGGCAACAAGCTTTGCTTCGTTAACCAGCTGGGATTTTAAGTGATTAACCTGAGTATTCCTGGCAGAAACGGTAACATACACGCCCAGGAATCCCATGCCCAGTAAAACCAGGACAATCAGGGGAACAGTTATTTTCCAGTAGATACTACGCGACAACTTTACCCCTCAAATTTATAGCCCACGCCCCTTACTGTTATCAGGCGCTTGGGCTCTTCAGAGTTATTTTCTATTTTCTCACGCAGCCATCTAATGTGTACATCTACGGTCCGGGTGTCTCCTGCATATTCGTATCCCCATACTTTTTCCAGCAGCTGGTCGCGGCTGAAGACCAGGCCTTTGTTACCGGCCAGAAACACCAGTAGGTCAAACTCCTTTGGCGAAAGACTCAACGTAATCCCTGCTCGGGTAATCACGTGATGCAGAATGTCAATTTCCAGGTCACCGGATTTGACCGGCGTTTCCGGAATTACCGTCTTAACTTCCATCCGCCTCAACAGTGCGCGGATTCTGGCCATTAACTCCCGCATGCTGAAAGGTTTAGTCACGTAGTCGTCCGCGCCCATGTCCAGACCGGTTACTTTATCAATTTCATCATCTCTGGCTGTCAGCATGATAATTGGCACCGCCATCTCGGTACGTAAAATGCGGCACACTTCGAAACCGCTCATATGGGGTAACATGATGTCCAGGACAATCAGGTCGGGTTTGCCGGCCCGGGCAATTTCCAGAGCCTGAACGCCGTCAACCGCCGTGAGCGTATCATAACCCTCTTTAATCAGATTATACTTGAGCGCTTCCAAGATATTAGCATCGTCTTCAACGATTAAAATCTTATTTTTCATATACTTTCGAACTAAGTATAAAACTAAAATCAGAAGCTGGCAAATTGATTGGCGATTGTTTAAGAATGATTTTACAAAGAAAGCGAAGCAGTACAGGCCACGATGGAAAAACACCGTCAACTAAAAAGCGATATTCTCCAGGTCAACGGAGAATGGGAAAAACTGACTCTGGAAGCCGGCCGCGTAAACGCGGCATTGGCGGTAATGGAAGAGAAATAATCAAAAGTGCGATTTACCGGACGGCCGCTCTTTTA
>Ga0182027_10008250_pt1 | contig 15194 bp, 7 predicted proteins | sample 712E1DmetaG_FD_121300 | JGI IMG/M metagenome (GOLD analysis project Ga0182027, IMG submission 121300) | Permafrost microbial communities from Stordalen Mire, Sweden - 712E1D metaG (Illumina Assembly) | ecosystem: Environmental > Terrestrial > Soil > Wetlands > Permafrost | place: Sweden... | reverse complement strand
CGACAATTAAAAGTGTCGCCAGGAACAGAAAGAAGAATGCGATTTTCTGCGATCTTTGTGTGTTACGCATTTCTAATTATGCCTCTTATGCAAGAATAAATCCGCTGTAACATTGATAATAAAGCTTATTATAAATAAAACTATGCCAATGGCAAAAAGCGCAAAATAATGTTCACTGCCTACTACTGCCTCTCCCATTTCAGCGGCAATAGTAGCGGTTAAAGTGCGCACCGGCACAAGGATACTCTGCGGGATTACCGCGGCATTGCCGGTAATCATCATTACCGCCATAGTTTCACCAATAACCCTGCCTATGCCAAGCATTACCGCGGCGACAATTCCTGAAGAAGCAGCCGGAAGTAAAACCCGGTAAATCGTCTGCCAGTGCGTAGCGCCTAAGGCAAACGCTCCTTCTTTATAACTTTTAGGTACAGAATAAAGCGCATCTTCGGCGATTGAAACTATCGTGGGCATGGCCATAAAAGCCAGGATTATTGAACCGGATAACGCAGTCAAACCGGTAGGAAGATTAAAGGTGTTTTTTACCCAAGGCACCAGGGTAACCATGCCAATAAAACCTAACACCACGCTGGGAATCGCTGCAAGCAGCTCAATCCCGGCTTTTAGGATTTCTTTAATCTTAAGCGGAGCAATTTCAGCAATATAAATTGCGCAGGCAACTCCAATGGGGATAGAAATTATTGCTGCACCCAAAGTCACCAAAAGCGAACCAAGGATCAAAGGCAGTATCCCTAATTGCGGCGGCTCCGATATAGGATACCAACTCTTCCCGCATAAAAAATCAAATAACCGCACTGACTTAAAGACCGCCAAACCCTCGCGAGCCAGAAATAGAAATATCAATATAACAAAAAATATAGAAGCTAAGCCGCAAATAAAAATTAACTTCTCGATAAAGAATTCTTTAAGCTTTCTCATGAATATAGGATCATCTTTTTATGGGAACAAAATCCGTTTTAACCACGATCTCCTGGCCTTCCTTAGAAAGCGCATAATCCACAAGCTTCTTAATTAACCCCTGAGGCTCTCCATTTGTATAGAAAAACAATGGACGGGATATAGGATACTTCCCGCTTAAGACATTTTCAATATTGGAACTCTCATATTCTGACTTTTCATCTTTAGCTACGGCAATCGCTTTCTGTTTGCTACTTATATACCCCATGCCATAATAACCAATAGCTGCGGAATTACCGCTTACTTCATCAGCAATCGCCTGTGAAGATGAAAGTAGCAAAGCATCCGGAGCAAACTCCTCTTTACCGTTAACATCGCCTCTTCTTAAAACATGCTCTTTAAAATACACATGTGTTCCGGAATTAACCTCGCGCGAAAGGATAACAATCTTCTGGTTAACTCCTCCCACATCCTGCCAGTTTGATATCTTGCCGGTAAAAATATCTGCAAGTTGCTGTATAGTTAGTTTGCTTACCGGGTTCTTAGGATTTACCACTACCGCCAAGCCATCTAAGGCAACCTTAATCTCAAAAGGATTAATCCCCTTTTGCTTGGCCAGGGCAATCTCCTTATCCTTGATATTCCTTGAGCTCATCGCAATATCGCATGTTCCGCTAATTAAGCTCGACAAGCCGGTTCCTGAGCCGCCGCCGGTTACAGCCACAAAATCTCCGGGGTTTTCTTCCATATATTTCTCTGCCCAGGCCTGGCCGAGATTAACCATAGTGTCTGAGCCCTTAACCTGAATGGAATTATCATTTTTAGCAGCAAACGCTAAAGCCGTGGACAAAAACAAAACCAGGATAAATACAGCCTTCTTAAACATTTCTCCTCCTTTAATAAAAATGCCTCGTCCAGATAAAACAGGTAAAGTAAAGTTTTATTATATTATATTTTATTGGCTAAGTAAATAACTAATCAGCAGTTAAGAACCCAATAGATTTCTTTTTGGCAATATTATAAGGTATTTGCAGGTGCACTACAAGTGGCGGGGCAACTAAAAACAGGATAAGTAAAACGCAGGATAGTTCTATCTGTCTCTTCTTGCTATAATCCTTTTCATTGCTACCATTGAATTCCAAAGCCATGCCTGTTTTTCCTCTTCATCAAGCTCGAGCATCCATTGACGTAGAAGCTGGCTGAAATGGCTTTCTGTCCATGATTCAATATTTTGTTCCGGTTTTTCTTCAAGCGCCAACACCATTCTTCACCCCCCGCGGAAAGCGATTAATGAATTATTTATTATTTTCAGACATTTTAACCAATGCTTTTTTTAATCCAAAGGCAGTTGTGTTGCTTTCAACGATTTCCAACAACTCCTTAAAATCAGTGTCTGTAGTGACCACAGCATCTTCTTGCATCCTTAAGAGATCTGCGATACCGGCAATTACGTTATTGATCCTTTTCTTCACCGTTGATTCCTGTGTATCGGTTTCAAGATAATCAATAATCCGATTTACTGAAGGAGTAATTCGCGCTTTGACGAGCCGGGTAATTTCCCCCCATTCCTCATCCTGAGCGTCTTTGCCCGTAATATTAAGGGGAAAGGTTCCATTGCGGTCTTTTCTATTTATCATCTTAAGATTACGAAAATCAATGCCTCCAGGCGGATCATTTTGAGCAGGAATTAATGGTTTTTGCGCCTCTTCCGTAATAACGGGAGATGATGTTTTGATCGGCTCGAATTTTGTTTCCAGTGGCGAGCTTGCTCCGGAAAAACCATATTGACCGAGCACTGCCGAAAAATCAGCAGCTGAGCCGCGGGAGTAAACAGATTCATTCGGATAAGGAATTTGGACGGGGAACATAAATGGCCGGTCAGTCGGAAAGTTTTCTTCAATATTTTTATACATCTCTAGATAAAATCCCCTCAACTCCTCTTTATGCGCTGCGGCGAATTCATACTCTTCAGTTAAGTTCTTTAAGCGCGCTTCTAAATAAGTGTAAATATTCTCACCCTGCGATAACATAATAAGGGGAATGATAATATCAGGGTATGTTTTCACGGGAATGTTGCCGGGAGTTCCGTTGTCTAAGAGATACACATGTATTTTATTGAGCAAACTCACATACTGGCTAAAACGCGTTTCGTCTTCAAAGGAAACGACAAATATACCGGTAGAAATAATCATCTGTCTTTTTTTGGTATTACGTAAATCATACCTGCCACCTACCATCTCCCGTTCAAGCCAATTACTGATTTTTCCTATTTTAAACTTATCGTAATATTTAAGTATGCGGGAATCGCTATCCGGCATCAAAAGCCCCAGCCCCTGCCGAGCCATCTGCTCCTGGCTTGACCATGATGCAAAAACCGTAAGCTCATCCTTAAACTCTCTCACCGGGCCAAGGTATACGCCATCGCCGTTAAAATGCGCGACCCCGCTGCGATTTTGCTTCTTTAGCATCTGTGTAATCCGGTAGCCGTTAGCTAATGCCACTTGACACGGGTTTAGCGGACGCCCATGGTAACTTAGCTTACAATTAGAGAGCGGAGTAATTAACCAATCAACGTTAGGATTGGCTGCGTTAATAACTATTATCCTTGCTTTTTCCATTCTTTTCTGGCGCTGCTTCGGCGAAATGGAAAATTCTCCTTTGTTCAGACAAACTGAGCTCTTATCCTGAGAAAGCTCATCAACAAAATCACCGAAAGTTGACGGAGAATTAAGATAAGAGTACGCTTTTACAAATGAGGCGCTGCTTCCATTCAATAACTTGCCGCGTAAGTCTATATCATTAGTTGTAGCAAATACAGGAACATTTGATTTTACCAATCCACGCAAACTGCCTTTTAGTAAGCTGCTGCGATTTGAATCTATGCCTGTCGTAACTATTATGGCATCAGCCGATGTTTCTTGCGATGGATCAAGTTCATTTGAGAGAGCGGCAATAATTTCGTCGGTTTCATTATTGAGCATTTGCTGTCTGGTATTGTTTTCTTTGGTAAGAGGAAAATATCTATGTAGTATTTCTTCATATTCGTCAAGCTTAACGTGAAGATCTTTAAACTTCTCAACCTCCTCTTTCCATCCTTTTTTAATGAACCGCCAGGAAAAATATGTTGAAATCCCAACACCCATGAATGAGCTGGTAAGCACGCGGAAAAGATACCAAAAGGTACCTGCCAAGGTAAAATTTGCTGCAAGTGCAGGTACTGTTATTAGGGCGGTGAAAATACCGAAACCAATTCCGAAATACAATGGCATGAGACGCGTCATTTCTTTCCGAATATGCCACTGCCGGGCGATACCGAGCTTAGAAGGCTTTATTTTATTATAATAATCATTTACTATGGTTTTATATTCCTTTTTATCCTTAGGAGATCGATAAAGATGCGGAACTATCTTGTTACCACGCAGATATATTTTTTCTAAAAGATAGGCAAGATTTTCTTTTGCCACGATGCCGATGTCTTCAATTCCCCACACTTTACGCCACCCTATTCTTTTCTCTTTCGTTGATTTGTAATTGGCGCGGCTTATATGCATATCCGCCATGAAATCCATAGCTAGCCGATAATCCGTAAAATATCGGCATATTTTAATACACTCTTGGGTGTAAATACCAATTTTATTAGTCCCTGAATAATCGCCTGACCTTATGACGCTGGTTATTTTATCGATAGTATCCTGCATCAGATTAATTATTGTTTCTATTTGAGAGGCGCGAGCCTCCAGGTCATTGCCATTTCCATTCAGGGAAAGAGGAATCAGATTTATAAGTATATAATTAATCTGAAGAATTTGGGAGATATCTGCTTCAGACAAATGATCAGAGGTAAGCAAGATTTCCCATCTTTTAATTGCCGACTTAAGTTTAGGTGTAACATCGCCATTTGGAGGAAGAGGATCATGTTGTGCTGAAAATGATGGCTGTTGACCAACCTGATTATCTGTGGTTGAGTCAAAAGAGCTTAATCCGGGGCTATCTGATCCTTCTGCTCCTGGCGTAGACAGCCTCGGCAAATCTCCTGCGCCTCCTAAAGAGGAATTATCAGTATCAATTTCAGCCAACAACTCCGGATTACCACGAAAAACCTTTAAGTAAAGAAACAGAAAGAGCCCCCCGAAAGTCAATACCCCCCCCAAAACAACCGCTATAATGGGGAACCAATATTGGTTTTTTACCATTATCATAACGTCGGATATTTTAGCGTAATCTTCAGGACCGAATTTTTTTAGCAAATCACTGTATACATCGTTTATAAGTTGGACATTTTTTGTTTCTTGTTTAAGCGCCTCCGCCAAGGCATCACGCAAGGTTTTTACCAGAATGGGCCTTAATTCAGGTTGTTCTCCTATCGTATTTATGGCATCAAAAGCAGCCTGACCTACCGGGCCCCAGCTCTCCCCTTGCCCAATAAGAGTAAACGGGTCATAGCTGTAATCTTCCTGGGCTAAGATTAGTAATCCATGGATGAGCGTTGAATTCTTGAACTTCGATGCGAGTGTCTGCGCTGAATTTATGGCAAATATTTTGACCAATGTGTTTTCTTCTTTAGAAAGCAAATTATTTAAAAGCTCAACTGCTCTTGGGTCACCCGAAGCACCCAGGGCAAGTGCCACATTTGCGCGGATAAAAGGATGTGTATGATTCTTTAATGTTTCTTTTAGAAATGGGATGCGCAAATCCTGTTCATTCGCGGGACTTTCAAACTGGCTAAGGCCCCAGGCAGAGGCTGCAACAACGAATTCATCATCATCCTGAAGCCCTGCGGCCAAGGCCCATATAGCCCGGACATCCTGCATTTGCCCTAATTTAATGGCAGCGGCAATAGGCACCTGATGATTGGTGTGAGTATGGGAAACCAACGCTGCCGCAACCGTATCAAAATCAGAGGGAAGACCCAACCTATCCCACTCTCTATCGCTGAATGTCTGATTATAGCTATCCCACTGGAATGCCAATGCTTTCTTCTCCATATTATTGCTCAATTGATAGAAATGCCCATTTTTAGTATATTTAGCAATTAATGATCCCGCAGATTGCCGGATAGGCCTAAGGTTCATTCTCAACAATAACTTATTAAATTCTTCGGGCGAAAGCCGTCCAAAAATAGACATCGGAATTGCATCATAGTAACCGAGCTTACCCTGATTAAATCGCGTAGTAAGGGTTATGCGTAATTCATCAACTGCTACCTCCTGCATATTTTCAAGGGCCCACCCTGTTGCATTTGCCAATACTGATCTTTCATGTTCTTTCTCAGAAGCTTGCCCTTCTATTATGGGATAGATTTCCTGGATTTTATAGTATGCCTGCAGTAATGTCCGGGCCGCCAGGGGATCAGCGATTTTCCCAAGAGCTACGATTCTAAATAATCTTTCCTGGAAATTTATTTCTGTTGAGTTCAGCCCCTTGCTTAGGAGCTCAACGTCAATATTCGTATTGGGAATATGGTAAAAAGACGATGGGTTGATTTTTGAATATACTAAGGATGCGGCAATGCGCACGTTTTCATCGGGATCCTTAAGATCCTCCCGGATTGCCCGGAATACGAATGGATTAATGTAAAGGTTGTTTCCTGAATTAGCTAATCGTAAAAGTGCTTGTACACGAGCTTGAGATGAAGGGGCTGTAGAGACCCATGCCTGTATTTCATCCTGCACTGATTGTGGCATTGTTCCTGCTATTAATGGGATATGGCGGCTAACTGGGACAGTACCAACCTGAGCGGTGTGGTAGCCGCTATTCGGAGTTCCGCCAATCTTTTGCGCACTGGGATGGTTTAAAGATGCTGGGGGTTCCGGTACTCTGGATCTCGTAACAGAAACAGGCGCAGGGACAAAAGGAACTCTGTTGATTGGAGCAATTCCTTCCTGGCGGGTCGGCCTTGGTTGTTTTGCTGGGGGTGCTGCAGACTTCTTAGTAGCTCTGGGTACAAATGCCGATTTCAAAGAGTCGTCTTGGTTTGAAGGCTGCACTCGAGTAGCACTCACCGGTGGCACGGATATCGGGTTAACCAAAACACTATTGTTAATTTGGACTGCATCCCCTGTTTCAGGGACGATTACCCTCTCGACTGGCCGGATATCTTCAGCATGCTCTTCTTGAACAGGTCTTATATGTTCTATCTCGCCAACTGATAAAACTTGCTTAGGAGCTTTTCTAGATCTTACCAATGCCATAAGATAGCGGATATTGTCAACTTTATCAGGATTTTGCTCTTTGAATGAACGAGACAACTCATCTCTTAATAAACGGTTCAATAATTGGATCGTGTATTCTTTGTTGGAAGAGAGCGTATTTAAGATTGTGTTTTGCGCTTTGGTAATACCGGGATTTGCGGCTAATGCATCCGGGCCAAAATCGAGTTTTCCAATAAATACCCCAACCATTGCATCAATAATGCTGTTATCCGGATTCCTGCCAAATGCCTCTGCCGCTGCGTCAACAACAACCAGGATTAATGATGAGTCACGTTCGCTTTGCAAGAGCCCGGCCAGCGGCTCGGTGGCTTCAACTGAGGCGCTTTTACCTAAAGACTGTATTGCCTGTTGGCGCATTTCATAGCCTCTATTGGAGTTGGCAATTTTTGCAAAACCATTTGCAAGAGCATCAGAGAAAGCATTATTTTGAGTATCCGCAGATAACTCATTAACGGCATCGATCGTAACTTTGATCAAAGCAGGATCGCGTAATGTCTGCAACAGCCCGGCCAACGGTTCTATGGCTTCAACTGAGGCGCTTTTACCCAAGAATTGTATTGCCTGTTTGCGTATTTCATGAGGCTTGTTTGAATTGGCAATTTTTGCAAAAGCCCTTACTATAGGATTCTGACCGTTTTGATTAATCATACCCATGCCGTTACTGTTGATTTTAACCACCGCGGCAACAGCATGTCCGACAATGTCGGCATTCGGTTCAGAGTCGATAAGAATGAGCAGCTGTTCGGTTGCAGTAATATGGCCGCTTCCGGCAAAGACTTTTCCCATTTCATCTATAGCGCCAATACGTGTTTCAGGCTCTTCTTCTACATTAAATATCGTTGATGTATATGCTGATATGTTTGTATATGTTGAAGCGGCCGCTGTAGTGGTTAAATTCTGTATCAAGCCTGCCACATCTGTTGTACTGCCTTGGGCAAATGAATTGCTTAATTCCTGAAAAACACCCGGCTCTACCAACCCCTGAAGTAATGACAATATCTGGTTGGCGGCAGCATAATCGTTGCGCTCCCTCTTCTCCTGGAACAATAACAATAATCTTTTTAATGAACCTTGAGACTTGCTTAATGCCTCTATTCCTTTTTCTTTCACGAGTGAATAACGCGAATAGTCTTGAGGATTTGCCGGAGTGCGCACAATTAAATTAATAATCCCATCGATTAGTAATGGGTCATCTGTTTTACTTAAGACTTCTTTTGCAACGGTAAGAGTTTGCAGGTAAACATCATAATCAGCTTCCGATGATAAGATACGTAAAAGAGGCTGAGTTAAGGCGCCGCCTTCATTTGTAAAATCATTTAGCGCCTGGCTGACCGTTGCAAGAATGAGTTGATGCTTACCGGAAGCAAGAGTCGCGCTAATTGCCTGCAAAGCATCTGCATCTCCGATTAAACGCAAGGTATCAATTAAGTAGGCAACAACAGTCCAATCTTCATTGTTTGCGGCATTTTTAAGCGCCTTGACAATACTTCCTTCTTTACCGGTGTATACAAATTGCCTGTTACCGATAAGGTTCCTTAAAGCTCTTGCCGCAGCTGCTTTAACAGTCGGATGAGAATCATTAAGCGCAACGAGCAAGGCGCGCATGCTTGCGCTATCACCTATCTTAGAAAGGGCATCCGCGGCGAGTATGCGCCGGCTGGATGAAGTTCGGTCAAAAAGCAGTATACGGCTCAGGGAATCTGAACCTTGCTGCGTCAGGAGATCTTTAATCTCTCCTGCCACGGCGGGATTATCCTTTACTGCCCTTTCCACTGCCTTGAGATATTGCTCTTCAACGTCTTTTAGCGCAGGCAACTGTTTAATTGATATATTCTGCTCCGGGCTAATAATATGGAATAAAGCCTGACAAATCCGCGGGTCAAGCCCTTTGATATCGGATTCAATCTCCGTACGCTCTATTTTAAGATTTAAAACGAGCTGTTTAAAAACAGGAAAATAGTTATAATTGATGACTTCGTATTTGTTTGGCAGGTCTTGCCGGATTTGAATATACTGGAGCGCTTTTATAAAATTCATTATTACCTGACGTCTTGATGAGGTAGAACTTTTAGCTAAAGCTGTTAGACCCTGGGTAATCTTTCCTGCTACCTGGGAATCAAGCGCATAAAGGATTTCATCCTCAGAAGTATTAAATTGTAACTTCTCTAATGTTTGGATTACCGGTAATACCGCCCCGAATGAGTTAAGCTTAAGCGCTGCTTCGGATGCTGCAGCAATAACGTAAGGATTAGTTTCATGTTCAAGAAGATTCAGAATAGGCTGAATTGCCCTGGGGTCATCTGAAGTTGCCAAAGCTGCCACTACATAGTAACGGACAATCCATTCTTTATCATCAATAGCTGTGGCAAGGCTTCTAATACGGATATCCTGATCCTTCCCGATGAGTATATTGTGCGAATCATCATATTGGCTTAAGGCCCAGGCAGAGGCAGCCCGGACATAAGGATCTTTATCTTTACTGAGAGTATCGACCAGGTCTTTAATGATCGCCCTTTTTGTCAAAGAACTACCAACCGCAAGACTCATTTTACCCAGAGCCCATGCCGCTGCCGCCCTGTTTGACGGCTCTGGCTCATTGCGTAACGCCAAAATATGGACTACCCCGCTTTTCAGGAAATCAAAAATACTACCAATTGTTAATTCAGCATTAAGACTTGGGTCAGCTGATCCGGAAAGAGGCGCTGCAAATTTAAAAAGTGCTCCCGGAGTCAACCCCTTCCATTTGCTATCATCGTATTGACGCAAAACCCTTCTCAGGTAACGGATTTTATCTGTATTGCGGGTTTCTCCCATTCTTACTATTTCATAATATTTCATTAATTTCCCATTCTTAACCACATCGCCTTGTGGAGTTTGGCGGTCTATAGGAATAAGAATTTGTGAATCCGCATCTTGCGCAGTAGGTGTGACAACCCCCTGTTTGTTTGTACTGTCTGATTCCAAAGCAGTGCCTTTTGATGAAATCATTTGCACAACTGGAGGGTTGTTTTGCTCTACAGGACGCGGAGCAGCAATACCTAAGGCAGGAAGGGTATTTGCAATAAGCACTGCCAGCAAAATGCTCTTGGCGGCTCTTGTTTTAAAAAAAGAACCCTTTGATTTTTGTAAAACAAGCGCATCTTTTAATGCCGGTATTTCTTCTACGATTTTGGCGTATACCGCATTCTCAATCTTTAACATAGCATCGCGATAATCTACGCCTTTAGAATAAAGCAACCGTAAATAATCATCCTCACTAAGCTGTTTATATTCAGACCAAGCCGTCTCAAGCTTGTTTATCGCAAAACCCATGAACGCATTCTGGTATTCCAGTGATTTATCATCAAGAAAATTGCTCAAATTCTCATGAGCATCCAAGTAACCTTCTAAAAGAGTACTCTCAAGCGCGCTTCTTAAGCTAAACTCCTGGATTGCTTTACGGATTTTCTTAGCCAACAACTCCTTATTTGCCAGTAAACGCTCTATCTTGCTTTCTACCTCAAGCCTGATTATTGCCTGTTCTTCTTTGCTTGCCGGCCTGGAATTTTCTGTGCCGTTAGCTAATTCAGCAACAAAATCAACCAATCCCTTGATAAATTGCGCATCAATAACGTCTAAATCAAACGCATCTCCTATACCCCGCAGAAGTTCCTTTTCACAAAGAGAAAAAACTCTGGCGATTTTCTCCTTTGTAGTAGCTTTAGGATTAGTGTTTAGCCACTGGGCATAGGCTGATTTAAAGGAAGGCAACCAAAGTAAATCTTCCGGATTGTTTTGCCAATCTGTCTCTGCGGCCACGTTTGCCGCAGGAACCGCGCCTACCCCTCCCAACCTCCCGGGAACATCGGTATTATCTGCGCTGTTTGTTAATCTCCTGGAGATTTTCTGGGAACCTGAAGAAGGTACTGGTAGCTGAGACAGTGTTTCAGGCTCACTGGCCAGTTGCGTTATTTCTTTCCTAAGGGAACGAACTTCAACGGTTAATACTCTCACTTGCTCACTAAGTAAATCTATTTGAGAATCCTTCGTGGCTACAAGCGTTTTTATCCTCTTCATTTTATAGTTCGCCAGAAGGTAGCCTATCCCGGCACTAATACCGGATACTAACAATATAGGTAAGAGAATTGGGCTGCTTGCCTGATAGTTCTTTCCTCCCAACGATGCGGCAATCTGTTCAAAACGCCACAACTCTTCCCTTAATGAGGCTTTTTGGGTTTCTAAATCATGTATCCTATTTTGTTCATTACTTATTTCCTCGCTTACTCTCTCAGCTTTAAGGTTAAAATCTGCAAGCGGATCTTTTTGATTTTGGGTAAGTGTTTTACTGTCGGGTTCAACCATCTGACCTTGAAGTTCCACTGGTTTTTCGTTCTTTATAGGAGACGCGGCTGAACTCTGGGATGCCTCATCTTCCCTTTTCTGAGGATTCTGGGTGAGCCTGATTTCTTGCGAGGTAACCGGTTCAGCGATCTTAACCTGCCGCTGCATATCGCGGGTATTGATTTCCGCTAAAACAGCGTAATCAGGCAAAAGGGGTTGCTGCTGTTGCTGAGCGTTGTGGATAATCTTAATTTGAGAATTTCCACTACTCAAAATCAGGGATTCAAAAAGAATGCCACCGCTAAAATAGTTCCTTATGCTTTGGCCATATGGCGTATACTCTCTTTCCTGCACATTAAATTCGCCGTTTTTAAAAGACTGCCGGTAGGCATCAAAATAAGTACTCACTGACCATTGCTCTTGAGAAGTTAAGCCACTAAGCTCTCTTTTATTAATCAACCAGCTATAATAACCGCCTTTACCATAAAAACGCTGTTTAAACCATTGAGCAAAGATAAGCGAGTAGTATACTTGACGCAGCGCAGCGTATCGTTTTGCCGTGTTAACTTCATAAGTAAGTTTCGGAATAATAAGTGAACGGCTTAACTCTGCCGCGTATTCATTCAAAACGCTAAACCGTTTATCTTTAAAATTTGATATTGAAGTATTCTTTAAGCAATCCGCTTCAAGCATGACTTTAAGGCTTGCTTTGTAGATATACGCATTTTCCTGTGTTTCGCTTAAGATTATTTCACCAGGAACAATCCAAGGCCTGGTCATGGTGGGGATGGTTATATTCTCATAGCCGAATAGTTCTTCTGCCTTTTTATAAAGCTTTTCCCAGTATTCCTTGCCAATCTTTGTGGTTGGGTTAACAAACTGAGCGGTATCTTTTTTTAACTGGAGATCTGCCTCTAAAAGAACCTTGCCCATATCAGTCTGCGCCAGTAATGGGTCAATGATGTTTGTTGGCGCATCCGGCCTAAGGTTAACCCAAAAGCTTTCATTAGGCAAGGTGATGCCAATTAAGAAATAATCAAAAAGAACACGCGTGGCATTTTCAAGCGGCAGAGTACCCCCTGACTCAGCAACCGTTCCTTTGTCCATGAGCACCTTGAAATCGCTACTCTGGTGGTTGTACGAAAGGTAGCGTAAATGAACCGGCCGGAAGTTTTCTGATTCAGCAACGCGGGGAAAAAGTGAAAAGTTTTTTGAGATATCTAAAGTTGTGCTTGACTGGGCAAAACCGGATTGTTCAACTAAAAGTAAGATAGATAATAAAAGCGCAACGCATCTTATAAATCTTTGCAGGTTGTTCTTTTTTGATTTGATGAAGAAGTTCATTTGTGAGATAAATTTGGAAATGCAATTATTCTTATTTTCTATACAGAGTATATATAACAGCTGTAAAAACAACCTTAAGGGGATGTAAATTCTTTGTTAACTCGCTTTTTACCAATTTCTAACAGAGTACATTAGACTTATGAGAACTAGATAGCGTATTTCGGCCTATTTAATATGGGAAATTGTAAGAATGGACATTAAATCTCTCGCAAATTAATAATTATTGATAAGTTCTACAACCTTTGTGGTACAATTATACATATGGAAGAAAAATATTACGCAGGTATAGATGTTGGCGGGACAAAAATATCCGGCGCCTTAGCAACGGCTGGAGGAAAGATTCTCAGCCGCGTCAAATCTCCTACACCCAAGGATTCCTCCCTGAATAATATCACCCGGATCATAGTCGATTTACTGGAAGAAATGCTCTACGCGGCCGATCTCAAAAAGAAAGATTTAGGGGGTATGGGAATAGGAATTCCGGGAATCATCGATACTTCCAAGGGCAAGGTACTACGCACACCGAATATGCGCCTATCCGGAACCAACCTCCAAAGAAAATTGGAAATAAAACTTAACGTACGCTGTAGGCTTGGCAATGACGTTAATGTAGGCATGCTTGGGGAAAAATGGCTGGGTGCAATAAAGAAAACAAAGAATGCGATAGGGATCTTTATCGGCACAGGTGTTGGCGCAGGAATCATCATCAATGATACACTCGTTACCGGTGACCACGGAGCCGCCGCCGAACTTGGCCACATGATTATCCAGAAAGACGGTCCTCAATGCAGTTGCGGCAACAAAGGGTGCCTAGAGGCGCTGGTAGGCAGATGGGCAATAGAAAGGGATATCCGCAAAGCTATCCAAAAAGGTAAAAAAACGGTAATTACAAAACTTTTAGAAAAAAGAAATTCACCGATTAAGAGCAAGATCTTACGTGAGGCGATTAAGAAACAGGATACGCTCACCATGGCAGTACTCACAAAAGCCGCCAATAACCTGGGGATTGCATGCATATCCATCAGGCATATCTTCGACCCAGAGATAATCGTTTTGGGCGGGGGGGTCATGGAGGCTTGTGGTGATTTTATATTGCCGATCGTCAAGAAAACTGTGCAAAAAGATAAGTTTTTCTCTGATATAGGCAGATGCGAAATCGTAGCTTCTAAACTCGGCGACGACGCGATAGTGCTAGGAGCGATATCCCTGGTTAAAAACCAATCTTAAATCTCCCCGCTTAACCTTACCCACAGCCGTTTTTTCTGCAAATTCCTCCAAAACCGTACAAATTTATTATAGGCATTGTTGCGCAAACGCGAGCATTCTTTAAGCAGATACTCTAGGGTAAGATTGCCGTCTTTGTTTTTCGCTGTTAAAGCGGGTAATACTTCCATTAAGACATCCAGCTCATGCACATCCCCAAGCACATCCTGAATATCCCGGCTGGCCCGGATATATTTGTCAATCCTTGCCCCATACCAGGGCCTGATAATTTCCAGCGCGTAACGCAAATTTTTTGCCGCAATACGCATCTGGTGCAACTTATGCGTGCTTTGCGGCTTGAAAACATACGGCGCAAATTCAAATAATTCATCAAGCCGTTTTTGAATGCTGGCGCTCTTATGAAGATAAAATCTATCGTTAAGCTGCCTGTGCGCGCCGGAAGAAAATTCGCGCAGGCAAACCTTTAAACCGGGAAGGCTCTTTTCCACCTCAAAACCCGCAAGCGCCCTCTCAATCTGTTTTTGCGCCTGCCTCCTTTTCTTCTCCAGAGATTTAATGATCGCCTCAGTATGAACAATGTAACAATCCCTTTTAAGCTTCTGTTTAGCTACTTGCAAAAATGCAATATGGACATCCAGCTCTCTCCCCCGGCCAAGGACCTGGCCGATTTTACTAATTTCTTTTTTCCAGAATTTGGATTTTTGCCTGGGGAGAATTGTCTTAAAAAAACTCAGAGCCGCGCGCAAACGCCGGGAGGCTACGCGCATGCGGTGAACCGGCTCTATGCCACCATCGGGATAAAGCACATCATTGCGCTCTTGCGCGAAATGTTTCAAATACTTGGAAATTATTTTGCGGGAGAAGTTAAACGGATCAATCCTATTTCGCATAATATCCGATGAAATAATCCTGGACATTAAACGCTTTACCTTCCGGAATAGGGCGGATATATTCACTACTTGCGGTGAGAATATGCGTTTTGGCGTTATCTCCCCAGTACTTATCCAGAATGAATCGTACTTGTTCGTTCAGATCCTGCCTGCTTACTTCAAAAAGAAGTTCAATCCTGCGGTCGAAATTACGGCTCATCCAGTCAGCGGAAGAAAGAAATACCCTTTGCGAGGAATTGTTATTAAAAGCGTAAATACGCGAGTGTTCTAAGAATCTGCCCACAAT
>Ga0182027_10008249_pt1 | contig 15194 bp, 12 predicted proteins | sample 712E1DmetaG_FD_121300 | JGI IMG/M metagenome (GOLD analysis project Ga0182027, IMG submission 121300) | Permafrost microbial communities from Stordalen Mire, Sweden - 712E1D metaG (Illumina Assembly) | ecosystem: Environmental > Terrestrial > Soil > Wetlands > Permafrost | place: Sweden... | reverse complement strand
CGCGGAACGATGAACTCCACCGATCGCCGACCGCGACCCGCGGAACGATGAACTCCACCGATCGCCGACCGCGACCCGCGGAACGATGAACTCCACCGATCGCCGACCGCGACCCGCGGAGCGCTGACGTGGCTCGCGGGCGGAAAGGCAAGAAGCCCCAGCGCCCGGCCGCGGGTGGAGCCCCGCGGCCGGCGAACGCCAGCGGCTCCACGGCGACAGTGGTGGTCGCGTCGACGTCGCCGCCAGCGGCGCCGCACAGCAGCCGCCATCTGTCCGTGCCGATCACTCGACCCCTGCCCAGGACCTTCCAGGGGCGGCTGTCACTGGCCTTCGTTCTGGTCTTCGCCATAGCCGTCGGTATCGTCTCGGTGCTGACGGTCCTGGTCCTGGACAGCGACCTGCGCAGCCAGGAGATGACCAATCTCGAGGCGCGAGCCAACGCGGTGGCCGCCGTGGTGAGAGTCAAGGCAGAGGCAACCGCCGCCCAGGACCCGATCAATTCGACCGTGGTTTCCGGCAGCAACAAGCTCAACGACGCAGTCATCGCCGCGATCGGCCAGGGAACCACGCTGACCGACTACGCCAACAACGTCGCGCAGGCCGATCTGCGGCTCCGCTTTGGGCTGGGCTCCGAGACGTCGCGCGGCGTCGAGCTGTTTCCGGCCACGCCGACCTCGACGTTCAGCTCGCCGCTGAGGGCGGAGCCAGAGCCAGGCCAGGCGCGCGACTCGATCAACTACACCCACATCTTCAAGTTCACCGACCCCGACGGGGTCAAGCCGGCCTGGTATTTGGAAGTCAGCCTCTCGGCGCCATATACGACGCGGAACAGCACGATCATGGGCGTCGTCGGCTTCTTGATCATCACGGCGGGCAGCGCGCTGCTGTTGGCCATCGTCGTCTCGTCGGTGCTGGCCCGCCGCTTCACGACGCCACTCCGCCGGCTTACCGACGCGGCCCGGGCTCTCGCCGAAGGCGACCTGGCCCGACGCGTTCCCGCGGACAGAGCTCGGACGGGCGGCGCCGAGATCGCCGAGCTGTCGCGCCAGTTCAACGCCATGGCCGACCAGGTCGAGGAGACCATGGACGTGATCCGTCGCGACCGCGACATCAGCCGAGAGTTCCTGGCGGACGTCTCGCATGAGCTTCGAACGCCCCTGGCAGCGCTGCGCACGTTCAACGAACTGCTCCAGGAAAAGGCGGGCAGCGACGTCGCGGCCCGCACCGAGTTCCTCGAGTCGAGCGCCCAACAGATCGAGCGACTCGACTGGCTGGCCCAGAACCTGCTCGAGCTCTCAAAGCTCGACTCCGGGCTGATCCGGCTGGACCTGCGCCCCGACGACCTTCGGGCCACGGTCCTCTCAGCCGTCGAGCAGGCCCAGGTTTCGGCGGGCCGGCGGGGTCTCAGCCTAGTGGCCGAGGTGCCCGAGTCACCGCTCGTGACACGGCATGACCCGCAGCGCGTGGGTCAGGCCCTCACCAACCTGATCGGCAACGCGCTGAAGTTCACGCCACGCGGCGGGTCGGTGCGCGTCGTGCTGAGTCCTCATACGCGAGGCGCGCGCATCCAGGTGATCGACACGGGTGTCGGGATCGACGCCCACGAACTGCCCCACGTCTTCGAGCGCTTCTATCGCGGCTCGCGTGCCAACGAGGCACGGGGCAGCGGCAGCGGACTCGGGCTGGCGATCGTCAGGTCGGTCGTGGAGATGCATGGCGGGCGGATCATGGTCGAGAGCCGTGTTGGCAACGGAGCCACGTTCACGGTGACGCTGCCGACCGATCCCCGGACCTCACCCGACGCCGTAGCCACCGGCGCGGTCCAGCCGCCGCAGGCGGCTGGAAAGTCGTCGGCGCCCGGCTCCGGAACGTGAGCGCTCGTGTGCGGCGCACTGGGTCTGTCGCAGCGCCCGCTCCGGCTCGCGGCCTTCAGGCGCGAATCCAGCTCCGCGCATAGCATTTCAGGCACATGTCCGAACCCATCCACCCGGAGAGCCAGCACTTCGAGCCGACGCCAGACGAACGCCGTCAGTGGCGGGCGGCATTCACGGGCGAAGCCTCGGGCGGCCATGACCGCCCCACGCCGGAACGGTGGTTCGAGCCAGCTGCGCAGGAATCGTGGACCGGGAACACGCCACCGACGCCACCGACGCCACCGACGCCACCGACGCCACCGACGCCACCACCCGCCTCGACGTCCTCGAGCCACGGCTTTGGCCGCGGCGTCGTCGGCCTCCTCGTGGCGGCGTCATTCGCCGGCTCGATCCTGGGCGCCGGCGGTACATATTTGGCCCTGAGGGCATCCGGCTCGCTGGATTCCGCGACCGCGGCGGCGCCGACATCCGGCGGCCACAGGGTTGCCATCGTGTCGGACAGCTCGACCGTGATCGCGGCCGTCAAGCAAGTCGGCCCGGCCGTGGTCCAGATTTCGACTAGTGACGGAGCCGGCAACCAGTCCGTCGGGTCTGGCATCGTCTACGACTCGCGCGGCTGGATTCTGACCAACAAGCACGTGATCGAAGGCGCTCAGACGATCTCGGTCCGGCTCGCAGACGACCGCCAGCTGGTGGGCTCGATCTACGGTATCGATACTCTGACCGACCTCGCAATCGTCAAGATCGACGGTGTAGCCGGCCTCGCCGCCGCCCCGATCGGCAACTCCGCGTCCCTCCAGGTCGGCCAATTGGCGATCGCCATCGGCAGCCCGCTCGGGGCCCAGTACCCCAACTCGGTCACGACCGGGATCGTTTCCGCGCTGGGCCGCGACATCACCGTGGCCGGCGGCAACTCCAACGCGCCCGACTCGGTCGGCCTCCATGGCCTGATCCAGACCGATGCCGCGATCAACCCGGGCAACAGCGGCGGCCCGCTGATCGATGCGTCGGGCAAGGTCATCGGCATAACCACCGCCCAGGCCCAGGTCGCTCAAGGGATCGGCTTCGCCATCCCGATCGACACCGCCAAGCCGATCATGCAACAGGCCCTGGCGGGCGAGAAGCTGTCGAGACCGTACATCGGCGTCACCTACGAGTTGATCGACCTTGGCCTCGAGCAGCAGCAGAACCTGCCTCTCGCCCAGGGCGCCTGGGTGCACAGCGTGGATGCCGGTGGCAACTCGATGTCCGCCGTCACGGCCGGTAGCCCGGCCGACCTGGCGGGCATCAAGACCGGCGACATCATCACCAAAGTCGAGGGCCAGGCCATCGATCCTCTGCACCGCCTCGAGGACGTGCTCATGCAGTACACCCCCGGTCGAACGGTCAGCATCGAGGTCTACCGCGCCGGAGGCTACCTCACCCTGGAGGTCACGCTCGGCACACGGCCGGCGACTACGAACTAGGGCCGACGCCTGATCTCCACCGCGGCGCCGTCCAGCAGACCCGGCAGTAGAACTTTGGGCTTGCGGACGCGGACGACCACTTCGGATAAACCCGCTGCTTTGAACCCGGCGAGCAAACGGGCAGCGACGGTCTCGGCCAGGGTCTCGATCAGCTGGTAGCTGGGACCCTCGACAACCTCGCGGCAGATCTCGAAGACGTCGCGATAGTCGACAGTTCGCGAGAGATCGTCGGAGACGCCGGCAGGCTTGAGGTCCAGATACAGCTCGACGTCGACCTCGAATGGCTGGGCCTGAGCCCGCTCTTCCTCCAGCACGCCATGCCGACCCTGGAAACGCATGTTCGTGAGAGCGATGCGGTCGGTCATGGCCGCTCGCTCCGACAGATGGCGTCGGCGACGAGAGCCGCCCGGACGTTGGCCCGGACATCGTGGACTCGGATGATGTCGACGCCGGCGGCGATTGCAATGGCGGTCGTGGCCAGGGTGCCCTCCAGTCGATCCTCGGTCGGCAGGCCGCCGAGAACACGGCCGATAGTCGACTTGCGAGAGGTACCGAGCAGAATCGGCTGACCGAGCTGCCGCAGCCGACCGAGCTCCCGGACCACCTCCAGGTTGTGTTCCGGCATCTTGCCGAAGCCGAAGCCGGGATCGACGATCAGATTCTGACACGGCACGCCGACTGCCAGAGCCCGGCTCAGCGCCGCGCGCAAGTCCTCGAGGAGTTCGGCCATGAAGTCCCGATACTCGGGCTGCGCCCGATTGTGCATCACTATCAGCGGCACGCCGCGGGCGGCGGCGAGGCGGGCCATCGCAGCGTCGTCCGAGACGCCCCAGACGTCGTTGAGGAGCGACGCCCCGGCCTCGAGGGCGGCCTCGGCCACGGCGGGTTTGGACGTGTCGACGCTCACCGGCACTTCGGGCAGGGCGGCGTGGATGGCCGAGATGACCGGTACGACGCGGGCAGCTTCCTCAGCGGCGTCGACCGGATCGTGGCCGGGTCGGCTGGACTCGCCGCCCACGTCGAGAATGTCCGCGCCCTCGTCGACCATGCGACGGGCCTGGACCACGGCCGCCGCCACGCCCGCTCCCGGGTAGCCGGCTTGTGGTGCCAACAGACCGTCGCCGGAGAACGAGTCGGGGGTCACGTTCAGGATGCCCATGACGTACGTGCAGCGGCCCCACTCGAACAGCCGCGTCCCTATCTGGGTGGGCGCGAGGGACTCGGCGTTTGGCCCGGGCGGGCGGGCGCCCTCGGCTGCGGTCACGGCGTGGCCTCCGTATCTGGCACGGGCGGATCCGGTTGGAGAATCGGGTCGGAGACCAGTATCGCCCTGGCGGCTCCGACCAGGTAGAGGGAGCCCGCGACGACGACCGGCCCAGTGCCCTCTTCCAGAGCCGCGTCCAGAGCCGCGGCCGGCTCCGCGACCGCCTCCGCCGCCCGCCCCGCCAGAGATGCCCAGCGGGCGGCCAGCAAGTCCGCCGCCAGCGCCCGCCCGCCCGCCGGGGCCGTGCAGATGACCCGCGCGTCGCGCAGCAACGTGGATCCGGCAAGTGCGCGAATGACCCCGTCCACGTCCTTGTCGGCCATGATCGCGAGGATCAGCGTCGGCCGCCCCGGGCGCAGGAACCGCGCCATGTCGTCGAGCGCTTCGGCGAGGGACGCCGCCCCGGCCGGGTTGTGGGCGCCGTCGAGCAGGACCTCGCGGCCGGCCGCCGCGGGCGCCGCGCTACGTGGCGAGGCGGAGCCACGCGGCGGGGTCGCGCCACGGGGCGATGACGCGCCACTCCCCGGAGCCACTCCCGCGGGAACCTCTACGAGCTCGAGCCGTCCGGGCCAACGCACCGTCTCGTACCCTGTGCGGCGCGCCTCATCGGGAACGCGGGCGATGCCCGCCGATTCGAGAGCGTCGAGCGCCGCGTCGGCGACGGCCACGTTCGCCGCCTGGTGGCGGCCGCGCAGCCCAACGCGAACCCGACCCAGCCGCCCCAACTCGACCTCGATCCCGTCGCGACCGACAGCCCTCAGCGGCGCCGGCGGCGTCACGACCAGTGGGGCCGCCACTCGCCGACTTCGGCGCTCGATCACATCGAGCGCCGAACCCCAAGCACCCGTTACCGCTCGATCGCCTCGCATGATGATCGCGGCCTTCTCGTGGGCGATGGCCTCGACCGTGGCGCCGAGCCTGTCGGTGTGGTCGAGCGTGACGTTGGTCACCACCGCGACGCCGCCATCCCAGGCATGAGTAGCGTCCAGCCGGCCGCCCAGCCCAACCTCGACGACCGCCAGATCGATGCCGGCTTCGGCGAACCATAGGAACGTGATGGCAGTCAGCAGCTCGAACTCGGTCGGGTCGCCGTGGCGTCTGGCCACGCGATCGGCAATGTCGACGACCCGACTGGCCAGCCTGGCGAACGTCTCAGGATCGACCGGTCGGCCGTTGATCTGCAGCCGCTCGCGGTAGGTCACCAGGTGCGGCTTTGGCGTCTCGCCAACCTTGTAGCCGGCGGCGGCGAGGGCGGAACCCATCAGGGCCAGTACACTGCCCTTGCCGTTTGTACCGGCAATGAGGGCGCCACGGAACGATCGCTCCGGATGATCGAGCCCGGCGAGCAGGGCGCGAGTTCGAGCCAATCCAAGCCGGATGCCGAATCGGCCGCGCGACTCAAGCGCCGCCAGCGCCTCGAGGTAGCTGAGCCGGGTCGACGTCAATCCTTCGTCAGGTCGTCTTCGTAGAAGACGCACTGGTTGAACCGCGGCGTCAAGCAGACGTCGTTGACATAGCCCTGCTCGAGATGGACGCCGCCGCGGAGCTGGCAACGCGGGACGTTCTGCTCCTGGCGAATGAGGGCTTTGAGAAGATGCGGCGCCTGGATCGGGATCGCCCCTCGGCTGCCCGTCATGTAGAAGTGGGGGCAGACGTTGCGGCGCAGGCTGGGCAGGCCGAATCCGCCGCGAGCCACCGGCAGAGTCGGGTAGCGCTGCGGCGCCGCGGGATCGGAGTGGGTGATGATCGGCGGCCGTGGAGCCGTCCGGGTCGCAATCCGTCCAGAGGGACGCATCCCGACCGGATTCGAGCTTGGGCGAAGCCCGCCTCCGGGGTAGTAGCGGCTATCGGGAATTCGGGGCCGATCGGGCTTGGGATCTCGCGCGTGCACTGTCGCCTCGAACCTGAGCGAACGCACCTGAACATCCGCTCTCTACAGCAGAGTACATCGATCCGCCGGAGACGCGCACGATGTGCGCGCCGTCACGGAAGTCCGTCCTACTTACGAGTAGTCGGCCTGGTTTGAGGGGACTACAGAGATCCCGTACAGGTGGACCATTCCGAGATGCGACAATAGCCTTCATGCCGATGCCAGAACGACGCGCCGCCCACGTTCGGCCCCGCCCGCCGTCCAGCGACCGGCTGTCGGCACGCGCGATCAAGGCAGCGGCTCCGGCTCCCGACTTGATGCGACGTTACCGGCCCCTTCGGACCGGGCCCAAGGTCCCGCCCCAGATGGTCATGGTCATCGTCGGCGCCTGTCTCATGCTGGGAGTGCTGACGGTGGCCGTCGGTTCGGGGCTGGTGACCGACTTCATCGGCCAGGTCGCCGGGGCGTTCGACAACGCCGTCTCGCGGATGATGTCGCAGGCGCCGGCAACGGCTCCTCCGTCGGGAGTAGCGCTCGACACGCCCGTCCTCGACACGCCCCCAGACAACGGCTACACGAACCAGGCGTCGGTGGCGATCCAGGGCACTGTGCCGGGAGTGTCGGTGGGCAAGACGGACTACTCGGTCCATGTCTACCAGATCGGCAAGAACGGCTCGCAGCGGCAGGTCGCGTCCGTCAAGGTTGGGGCGACGACCCTCTTCGCCACTCCGCCGGTGGCCCTGACCGAAGGCGACAACACCTTCATGGCCACCCTCGCAACGCCCGCCGGCGAAGGCCAGCCGTCGCCCATCGTGACCTACAGACTCGACACGAAGCCACCGACGATCGCAATCACGTCTCCCGCCGCAGGCGCCAAATTGACGACTTCCACCGTCGATATATCCGGGACCTGCGATGCCGGGGCCACGGTCGCCATCCGGAACGAGCAGGCGCCCGGCGGTGCCTTCAACAGCCAGGTCGTCGGATCCGACGGCCACTTCAAGCTCAACATCGTCGTAGTCGCGGGTTCGGACGCGATCGACGTGACGGCGACCGACCAGGCGGGCAACACGGCCTCGACGAGCATCACGGTCAATCGCGACTACGGCAAGCTGGCCGCGCATCTGGCGGTCACGCCGACCAGGTTCGCGTCGTCGGCGCAAACCACGCTGAAGATGACCGTGGTCGCCACGTCCTTCAACGGCGGCCCTCTGGCCAACGCCACAGTGACGTTCATGGTCACGATCTATGGCCTCGGCCCGATTAGCTCGCCTGAGCTCACCACCGACTCGACGGGCGTGGTGAACTGGCAGGTGCCCATTTCGGGTGCTTCGGCCGGGACGGGCCAGGTGAGCGTGCTGCTGACTTCGGAAGCCGGCGACCAGGCCACAGCCACCGCGGCGGTGAGCACGACCTGACCCGGCTACGGCCCGCGACCCGGGGCGTGAGTCGGTGGCCAGACCACTATTCGGCGGCGACGATCGCAGCTACAATCAAGCCATGGTTAGCTGGCGCTGCCCGCATTGTGGAGCGCCGCAGCGGGAAGCGGCGCGATGCTGGGTATGCCAGCGCTCGACGACCTCCTGCGCCTCCTGTCGCAACTTCCGCAAGGCCGTGGCCGGGCGTCTCGGCTACTGCGCCCTCGACAAACGCCGCACCCCGCTCAGCGGCGACGAGGAGCGACCGTGCTGGGAGCGCTCAGCGGCCGAGACGGTGGAGGAGGTCGGCGCCACCCCGGGCGGGATAGCCGAACCTAGCGTCGCCGCCGGACGAGGCCTTTGGGGAACGCCCGCTCCAACCGAGACGCCGCCCGATCGAGCCGCCCGCGAACACGGCATGTGGACCGAATCCGACTCCATCAAGGATCCGGAGAAGGCGCGCCACCAGTACGGGGGTTCTATTCGGTCAAGGCCGTGGGGCCCCGTGCCGGGTCATCCCGAACCCACCGGCTGGCGCCGCGGGATCAGACAGGCGTCATCGGTTATCCGGAAGGGCTAGACCGACGGCGACGGCGCCGGAGTCGGTTCCGGAGTTTGTGCCGGAGTCGGAGTCGGAGTCGGAGTCGGTTCCGGGGTCGGAGTCGGAGTCGGGGTCGGTATCGGCGTTGGCACCGGCGTCGGTGTCGGGGGCGGAGTGGGACTCACGGTCGGGCTGGGCGACACGGTTGGCGAGGCAGTGGGCGCCGGGCCGCTAGAAACCACGTAGTCGACGGTCGAGCCGCGCTGCACCGAAAGACCCGCGCGCGGGTTCGAGCTGATGATCTGGCCGACCGGGATAGACGGGCTGCTCTGATCGCTGCGAACACCCGCCTGGAGCCCCGCCGCCTGATACGCGGCAATCGCGTCGGCCTCGGTCAGGCCGACGACGTTGGGAACTGTCGCCGAGGGTTGCCCGCGCAGGACAGTGACCGTGATCGTGTCGCCCGGATGCATCGCGGCGCCGAGGCTCGGGCTCTGATCGACGACGGTGTCGTCCGCTTGAGTCGTATCGTTCGGCTTGATGGTGAACGTGACGTTGAGGCCGTAGTTCTGGGCGTCGTGTTGCGCTTGGGTGTAGGACTCGCCGATCAAATTGGGCGCGTAGACGGTCGCCGGCGGTGACTTACCGCCGACAATCAGGGCCACGATGAGCGCGATGACGGCGATGACGAGGATGCCGAGCATGCCGGCCACCCAGGCCCAGGGGCTGGCGCCGGCCGGCTCGGGCTCGTCCTCGAGCTGGGACCGGCGCACCGGCCGGCGGGGGCGCTCCGGTTCCGGCGAGTAGCCGTTGGTGCCGTCGTCTGGGTCGAAGTCGTCGAGGCTGCCGGGGCCCGAGGCGTAAGCATCCTCTGAGTAGGCCATGTGACCGCCGCGCCCGGCGGCACCGGCGGCTGCCGCGGCTCCGGCAGTCGTGGCCGCGCCGGCGGCACCCGCGGCAGCGGCGCCGGTTGCGCCCAGCGCGGTCGCTCCGAAAGCGGTTCCGGCCCCGGCGCCCGCCCCGGCCCCGGCCGCAGCCCCGGCCGCAGCCGCCTGGTCGAGGAACGACTCGAGGGCGGCGGCCACAGCCCCCGCCGACGAGTAGCGCTTGTCCGGAGCAGTTGAAAGGGCCAGCATCGAGATCTCGTCCAGGGCGGCTGGCACGGCCGAGTTCAGCGCCGATGGGCGAGGCGGCGGCCCGAGTCGGCGGGCGGCCACGACCTCCTCCACCGACTCCCCGGCCCAGGGTGCGTGCCCGGTCAGCAACTCATACAGCAGGAAGCCCAGGGCTTCGACGTCGGACGACTCTGATGGCACCAGGCCCAGCCTCGCGCCCGGGGCCACGGCCGGGGTTGCGGCCGCGACATCGCCGACGTGGCGTTTGATGTTCGCGGACGTGGCGTCGGTCACTGCGGCGGCGGCCCGCGCCACGCCGAAGTCCGTGACCTTGATGTGGCCGTCGCGAGTGACCATGACGTTGCCCGGCTGGATGTCACCGTGCGGCAGACCGCGATCGTGGGCGGCCTGCAAGGCTCGTGCGACTTCGGCGGCGGCCCGGGCTGCGCGTCGCGGCGGGACCGGCCCATTGCGCTTCAGCAGCGTCGCCAGATCGGCGCCGTCGACATACTCGGTCACCAGGTACGTGCCGGCACCGTCCGTGCCGAAGTCGTAGACCCTGGCGATGTTCTCGTGCTCGAGGCTGGCCGCGACCCGGGACTGCCAGCGGAAGTCGGACATGAAGTCGAGGTTCTCGGCGTACTCCGGCCGCAGGAGCTTGAGGGCGACGTCTCGTCTCTGCTGGAGATCGTTGGCCCGGAACACCGTAGCGAAGCCGCCCTCACCGAGCAGCTCCACGAGCCGGTAGCGGCCCCCGATTATGTTTCCGATCTCGGCCAAAACGGAGATCCTCTCAAGGCTGGCGCAGCCACGCCCCCAAAACAGCTCAGTTGGGCGTCAGCTGAGGTCGAGCGTCTGCAAGTACTTTCGGAACTGACCCCCGATGTCCTGTCTCTGGAGCGCCAACTCTACAGACGCTTCGAGCCAGCCCATCGTGGTTCCGGCATCGTATCTCACGCCGTCGAAGGCGTAGCCATATACGTCCTGCTCCTGCATTAGCGCCTCGATCGCGTCCGTCAGCTGGATCTCTCCACCTGCCCCGCGCGGCGTCTGCTCGAGCTTCTCGAAGATCTTCGGGGTCAGGACGTAGCGGCCGATGATTGCCAGGTTGGACGGCGCGTCCTCCGGTTCGGGCTTCTCGACCAGACCGGACAACTTGTACAGCCGCGGATCGCCCGGGCCCGCAACTTCGCCGGCAATGACGCCGTACCGACACGTCTCTTCGCGAGGCACTTCCATGACCGCCACGACCGAGCAATGAGTCTGCTCGTAGGCGTGGATGAGCTGCCCGATGCACGGGCGATCGCCGACCACGACATCGTCGGAGAGGATCACCGCAAACGGCTCATGGCCCACGAGGTCCCTGGCCGTCAGAACGGCGTGGCCCAGGCCGAGCTGTTCCTTCTGGCGGACGTAGGACACCTGGGCGAGGTCGGAGATGGCCCTTATCTGGCGCAGCTTGTCGATTTCGCCACGCGCCTCGAGGAGTTGCTCGAGCTCGAGGTTGATGTCGAAGTGATCCTCGATGGCCCGCTTCTGGCTGCTGGTGACGATGATGACCTGCTCGATACCGGCCTCGACCGCCTCTTCGACGCCGTACTGGATGATCGGCTTGTCAACGAGCGGGAGCATCTCCTTGGGCTGGGCCTTGGTGGCAGGAAGGAAGCGGGTGCCCCAGCCCGCCGCCGGGAAGACAGCTTTTCGTACTCGCATCTGCCCTCAGCTTCGATCGGTCGCAGAGGCGACCGGCTCGACGAACTCGTGGTCGTTGCGATGGATGCCGTCGCACAGCCCCAATCGACGCGGCTCGGTGGGCACCCAGATCGGCCGCATGATCTGGCGAACCTGTGAGCGCCGGCAGAAGAGCATCCCTCGACTGGACATCCAGGCCAGAACGTGGCTCGGGTCGGCGTGGAACTCGAACGGACCGGGATTGAGCTTGGTGGATTCGGTCCATGAAACCGGCGCCTCGGGGGCGACGATGTCGAGAATGCTGACCCGCCAGGGCCGACCCTCGATTGCCTCGCCACATCCAGAGCAACGGACGGCTATGTTGTCGCTGACGATCGTAGGGATCCGGACGCCGTACAGTTCCATCGCGGCCGGATCGTAGCAGGTCGCCGGCAGAAAGGAGCGGACCTCTCCGGAATGGACGGCTACGACGACAACCTGCCGCCTGCCGAGGCGGCCCGAGAACGGCGCCGGGATCGCGACGCCGACGCTCGCGCGCGGGCCGGTATGAAGACCGGCCTGGCGAAGCAGTTCAAGCAGGTCCTCGACACGCAAGTCAAGCGCGCCGAGGAGGCGGCCGGGCACAGCCGCAAGGGCCCGCGCCCCGCGTCCGGGACTCAGCCGCCGAACGTGAAGGAGTAGGCCCGCGCCCCGGCGGCGTTGAAGGTGACGGTCACCGTGCCACGGGCGGCCGTCGGCAGATGGACCAGGTGGTATAGCCGGGCCGCCCCGATCGTCATCGAGCCATCCGCCGCCACGTCCTCGGTGGTCGCGGCGCCATCGACTCCGGTCACAGTGACGGTCGTGGGCACGGGCGTGTCGCCGGCGGCGACCAGGTACACGTCGCGCGCGAAGAACGACAGCTCGAGCTTGTCGCCGGCGGCGCTTGCCGTGGCGTACTGCAGCTGGAAGTCGAAGGTGCCGGAAACCGCGAACGTATCGTCCGGCAGCGAGCCCGGGAAGCTGTACTGCTTCGGGCCCGATGCGGCCGACTCGGGCGAGGCGAACGTGTTGGCCCGATCGGTCCCGATGTAGGTCTCCTGGGTCTGGTTCATGACGAACGGCGGAGCCGATGCCGGCGGCGCCGGGCTGGCCATCGCAGAGGAGCCGGCCTCGGCCAGGAGACCGCGGATCTCTTGCTCCGTCTGGTTGTAGTCGCCCTCGCCGAAGTGCGTCGACCGGACGTGGCCGGTGGCATCGATGAGGTAGTCGGCGGGCCAGTACTCGTTGCTGTACGCCGTCCACGTGCTGTACTCGTTGTCTTGAGCGACGGGATACGTGATCCCTAAGCGGACGATCGCCGCTGCCACGTTGCCGGTGTCGTGCTCGAAGGCGAACTCGGGCGTGTGGACACCAACGACAACGAGCCCGGCGGCCGCGTACTTCTGATACCAGCCCTCGACGTAGGGCAGAGTCCGGATGCAGTTGATGCACGAGTAGGTCCAGAAGTCCACCAGCACGACCTTGCCGCGCAACCCGGAGATCGTCAGCGGACTTGAGTTGAGCCAATGGTCGATGCCCTCAAACTCGGGCGCCGCGGGGCCCACGGGCAGGGTCGATCCGGCCGGGACCGAGGCGCCCGCCACGTCCGAGCTCGGGGCCGGGGCAGCGCCGATGTCGTGGAGGGCCGACTGAACCTGGTTCGTCCGCTCCAGGGTCTGGAGCGTGCCGGTCCAGTCGGGCAGGGCGCCGGTCAGGTCGGCCGAGATGGCTGTGTCGGCGCCGACGGCCATCAGGCCGGCCGTGGCCAGCACGAGGATGCCGAAGGCGCGGCCCGCCCAAGCCGACGCGGACCGCAGGCGCAACCTGGCAAGCGCAGCACGGCCGCCCAGCGCGATGGCCAGCAGCGGCAACCCGGCTCCAATCGCGTAGGCGATGACCAGGACGAGGGTCGCCAACGAGTTGGGGGCGGTGACGGCCAGGCTGGTGATCGCACCCAGGATTGGCCCGGCGCAGGGTGTCCAGACCAGGCCCAGGCCGACGCCAGTAGCCAGTCCCGCGACAACGCTCATCGGATTGGCCGGGCCGGTCGCCTCGCCGCTCGAGGCGGAGTCGGGGACGATCCCCCGACCGAAACCGGAGCTCCCCGTTCGGCCGGCGTCGGTGAGTCGGGCGCCGACGCCCGTCAGGCGCGAGGTCATGCGTTCGAAGCGAAGGCCCAAAGCGGGCACGAGCAGCGTCAGCCCGAAGAGGGCGATCACGACGATTGCGACATCGCGCAGGCTGGCGCTGGGGAGGTGCAGGGCCTGGATGATCTGAACGCTGGCCAGTGTGAAGAACGAGAAGCTGGCTATCAGTCCGGCGATGACCAGGAATGGGCGCCGGCGATCGCCGTCTGCGCCCGTGGCCAGCACGATGGGCAGGATCGGCAGGACGCAGGGCGACACAGCCGTGGCCAGGCCCGCGACGAACGCAACAACTATCAGGACGACCATGAGCAAATGCTAGTCCGCTGGTCGCGGAGCGCGGGTCAACCGAGCCCGCCAGACCGCGGCATGGCACGAACCGCAGCGGCCTGGCAACTGGCAATTCGCCGGTTGGCCTTCGGTCCGGTACCATTCGACCCCTTGCCGATGGCGGCAGGCTTCCTCAGGATCGTTGTCAACCACCCGCTACAGGGCGCTCATATGCACATCCGGCACGCTCGAGGGTGGCGAGCGGCATCGGTCATTACCGCTGCCGCGTTCTCGGCATCCATGCTGCTGGCTGCCGCTTCCCTCGCCTCGTACCCGGCCACCATGTCCGCGACGGCGCCCGTCGAGATCGGCGCCGCGCCTTCGACATACTCGTCGCCCACCGAACAACCGGCCGTTGACGACCTCCACGCTTTCCCCGCGAGAGATGGCGCGGCCGCGGTCTCCGGGCTCGGCCTGGCCTTGCTGGCGCCAACCGCCCAACCGCAGGTGATTGCCCCTCGCGATCCGCCCGCTCAGGCCAGCGGTGCCTACGGGTTGTCGAACTTCGCGGTCGTGAGCGACGTGCCCTTCACCCAGGCCGTCGACTGTGGCCGGTACTCCTGCCAGGTCGAGCTGGATATCTATCAGCCGTCGGGACGCGGCCCCTTCCCGACCGTGGTTCTGGTTCGAGGCGGCCCCGGCGGTCTCGGCGGCCGTCGGTACCTCGACAACTTCGCCCGCGAGCTGGCCAGCCACGGGCTCCTCGTCTTCAACGCCGACTACCGAGACGTGGCCGATGAGGGCGGCGGTTATCCGGCCGCCTTCCAGGACGTGTCGTGCGCGGTCCGATTCGCGCGGTCGCAAGCCACTCGCTACGGCGGGGATGGCGGTCCTGTCACGCTGGTCGGGCACTCACTCGGGGGCTGGGTCGGATCGGTGGTTGCGCTCGACGCCGACGAGTTCAAGGGCGGCTGCCTGGCCGACGGCTCCGGCAGGCCCGACGCATTCGTCGGTCTCGCCGGCAACTACCAGATCGATGCCGGCGAAGTCGACTCGGACCTCTACGTCTTCTTCGGGGGATCGGCGTCGGCTACCGCGGCGGCACGGGCCGCGAGCAACCCCTTCGGCTACGCCACTCGATCGCCGATACCTGTGCGATTGGTTGCCGGCGGTTGGGACACGACCGTATACCCCTCCGCGTCGATTGCCCTCAATGCCTTCCTGATGAAGCGGGGCTGGAATGTCGGGCTGACTCTGGTTCCCGGGGCCAGCCACATGTCGATACTGGACTCGGGCAATTCGGGCTCGCCGAGCATGGCCGCGGTCTTCTCGGCCGTATCCGCCGTTCGTTCCGCCGAGGACTACGTCGACCCGGTGAAGGCGCGTTTGGGCCAGTAGCTGCCGGCCGAACCCGATGAGCGGCAGGGCGTCCTGTCGAGGCCCCCAGAAGACGGCCAACGGGCCCGAGTAGCACCAGCAAGACTCACCCCAACGCCCCGCCGGCTCGTCTCGAACGCGT
>Ga0182027_10008248_pt1 | contig 15197 bp, 12 predicted proteins | sample 712E1DmetaG_FD_121300 | JGI IMG/M metagenome (GOLD analysis project Ga0182027, IMG submission 121300) | Permafrost microbial communities from Stordalen Mire, Sweden - 712E1D metaG (Illumina Assembly) | ecosystem: Environmental > Terrestrial > Soil > Wetlands > Permafrost | place: Sweden... | reverse complement strand
TGGTCCCGGTGAATATGAGATCTCTGAAGTTTCTATAAAAGGGATTCCGGCCAGAGCTCATATAAATGAGTCGGGAACACAGGTGACAATCTACAGTTTACAGATGCAAGATTTAAAGGTAGCAGTGCTCGGGCATATTTATCCAGAGCTAAGCGATGAGCAGTTGGAGGCATTGGGAATCATTGATGTGTTAATTATACCGGTAGGTGGTAATGGTTATACGCTTGATGCTACAAGCGCGGCTCAACTTATAAAAAAGATTGAACCTAAAATTGTTATTCCGACCCATTATGCCGATAATTCTATAAAATACGAGGTTCCGCAAGCAGAGCTAAAAACGTTTTTATCTGAGATGGGAGTATCGGATCCAGAATGGATGGATTCTCTCAAAATAAAAGAATCTGAACTTGGTGATAAAACGAGAGTGGTGGTACTAAAACGTACGAACGTTAAATAGTGAAGCTATAGCTAAAAACAAAAAGTCTAAGTGATCAAACCCTTTTTCTTAAGAGTGCGAATAGCATTTGCACTAACCTGTAGTTTGATCTTTTTACCATCAACTATTATTGTTTTAGATTGAAGATTGGGTTTCCAAACTTTCTTAGTATGACGCTGCGAGAAACTGATATTATTGCCAAATTGCTTGCCCTTGCCCGTAATATCACAAGTATTCATAATTAATATTCTTTCTGAGATTCAGTAGTCAAGTCTACCCTTAAGGTTAAGATAAGTCAAGTGATGGTTTTGCTATACTTAAGAATGAATGATTAGCAATAATTCCGTCATTTTAGTAACTCTTTCTTTAGTGGTTATAGCCATTTCCATAACTGTCCATGAATTTATGCATGGATTTGTAAGTAACTTCCTTGGAGACGACACCGCCAAACAGAGTGGTAGGCTAACACTAAACCCACTTAAACATATAGATCCGTTTACAACAGTACTATTACCGGTGATATTGGTTTTGATGGGTTTACCGCCGTTTGGAGCGGCCAAACCTGTGCCATTTAATCCATTTAAACTCAAATATGATGAATTTGGAGCCGCCTTAGTCGGGTTAGCTGGTCCGTTAAGTAATTTAGTATTGGCCGTTGCTGGAGGTGTTTTGCTTCGAATAACAGGCACTCTTAACTCTGATTTATGGGTGACTTTTTGGTGGTTATTTGTGGCCATCAATTCAGGATTTTGCTTATTTAATATGATTCCATTTCCGCCACTTGATGGTTCACGAGTTTTGTATGCTTTTGCACCGCGAGCCTTGCAGAGAGTGATGATTCAAATTGAAAGCCTTGGATTTTTTGCTATAGCTATATTTATTTTGGTATTTTTTCCACTTCTAAGCCCGATTCTACAATCTTTAGACAATCATCTGATTGGTCTAGTCATAGGCAAATAACAGATAGTCACAACACCTAGATTTGCGGTATACTTGGAGGCAGCCCATCGTCAAGCATTGATTTCTGAATATTTAACGTCATTGGGAGCCTAATATTTGCTAGTCCCGTGGGACTAGCGTGAAGGCACCCACTTGGGTTCTAGCAGGAATCCAAACGGACGATGGGCTTTTAGCGGGGTGTAGCGCAGTTGGTAGCGCGTACGGCTGGGGGCCGTGAGGTCGCAGGTTCAAGCCCTGTCACCCCGACCAAAGTTAAATAGATAGGGTTAATATTATGAAAATGCTTAAAGAAAATGATGATCTTGCTGAAAAAGATGTTAACAATACATCAATTGAGACAGAATATATGTTATTTACGGACGGAGGATCACGTGGTAATCCAGGGCCATCTGCCACCGCATTTGTCGTTTTTGATATGACAGATAAAATCATTAAAAAAGACGGTACGTACATTGGTGATTCAACAAACAATCAAGCAGAATATCAAGCAGTAAAACAGGGTCTGAGTTATTTAAATCAAATTGGTGCCAGAGTCGTACATGTTTATATGGACAGTCTATTGGTAGTTAATCAAATGAAAGGTACATACAAAATAAAAAATCCTGATCTTTTTAAAGTAAAAAAGGAAGTTGATAAATTGATTGAAGGGCTTGAAAGTGTAGATTTTGTCCATATCCCCCGCGAAATGAATAGAATAGCTGATGAAAAAGTCAATAATGTACTGGATTCAAACGGCCAATAATATTTTAAGTTGTTATAATTATAGATGCTAGACTATCGACTGGTCACCCGCTTATATTTAAGTGGGAGGAAAGTCCGGGCAGCATAGGGTATGGCAGTTGTTAACGGCAACCAGGAGTAATCTTAGGGAAAGTGCCACAGAAACGATACCGCCCCGAGCTTGTCAAAGGGTAAGGGTGAAATGAGTGGGGTAAGAGCTCACAGTTCGTCGGGGTGACTCGGCGAAAAGGTAAACCCTGCCAGCTGCAAGGAGTGGACTCAAAGTCCGGTATTCCGGATTGGTTACCCATCAGAGTTCACGATTTAATCCGCTGGAGCTTCGTAGCAATGCGACGCCTAGATAGATGACCAGATAAAACAGAACCCGGCTTATGGGTAGTCTGGCAATAAAAAACTCCTCTAATAAACAAGAGGAGTTTTTTATATTGGTCGAGGATTATTTAGTTTTTACAGCTTTGATTACTTCGGCAAATGTAGTTGGTTCATTTACAGCTAGTTCAGCTAAAATTTTTCGATTTAATTTAATATTTGCCTTATTAAGGCTATTAATCAATTGACTATAGCTAAAACCATACTCTCTGGCTGCAGCATTGATACGACTGTTCCATAAACTGCGAAAAGAGCGCTTACGATTACGGCGATCACGATAGGCATACTGTAAGGCCTTTATGACTCCCTGACGGCCCATGCGTACACTGCGACGGCGTGAATGAGTCATTCCTCTGGTAGCTTTATGAATTTTATGATGCTTATGATGGGATGAAACTCCGCGTTTAACTCTCATATTTAAGCTCCGATCTTACGTTTAACGTTTCGTTTAGTCTTACCGGATAGTTCTCTAAGCCCACTATAAGTACGTTTTCTAGCCATACTCTTTTTTTCTAGAAAATGATTACCATAGCTTTTGCGGGCTAATACTTTACCATTTTTTGTAATACTGATGCGATCTTTTGTACCGCTATGATTTTTTAGCTTTGGCATTAGTGCTCCTTACTACTGTGCTTAGCTGTCTACCAGCAAACTGTGGTTGTTGATCTTGTACGATATTTTCGCCTAGATTGGCTATTAGTTTGTCCATCAGTTTGTGACCAAGTTCTTTATGGGCCAACTCTCTGCCGCGATAAATGACGCTAAGCCGTACTTTATCACCATCTGATAGGAATGAATTAACTTTTTTAAGTTTCACTGCGATATCGTGATCACTGATTTTAAGGCCAAAACGCATTTGCTTAAGCTCACTGATCTTAGCACGGCGCTTATTTTTCTGAAGCTGTTTTGTCCTTTGGTAGTTAAATTTACCCCAATCAATAATTTTGGCTACGGGCGGATCGGCGTCTGGTGAAATTTCGACCAAATCAAGCTCGGCATCTCTTGCTGCCTGAAGTGCTTCTTGCTTAGATATTACCCCAAGCTGATTACCGTTTTGATCGATAACCCTTAAAGCACTCGCTCGGATTGCCTCGTTAATGCGAGTGTACTTATTTATGTAGCTTTCTCCTATTTCAGAGCCTGAGTATAACAGATGCATTAACAGTGGTCAAATCAATGTTTAATAATCGTTAAGCTTTGGTCTGTATTGAAGTGCTTCAGCAACATAGTTTGATAAGGGGTAAATATAATTAAGTCCCATAAGACTGGCTTGATTACTATTTATAATTGGTACAAAGATGGCTTTAGCTTGCTGGCAATCAGGACCCAAAAGTTTTCCTATTAACCCTTTAATTGGTCTAATTTAATCATTTAAACCTAATTCTCCAATAAAGATATAATCATCAAGATTGGTAATGATTTACTTGTCTGCTTGCGGGATTGAAATAGCAATTGTCAAATCTAGACTAGAGGTGTCTTTTGGTAATTCCGCCGGTGTAGGGTTAATCAATATACGTTTACGGGGAAAATTAAGCTAGGGTATTAGTAATGGCTACTCGTAAACATTCTTTTGCTTCATCAACGGTTTTACTAACCAAACCAACAATTGTTATTGATGGCAGGCCGTTTGATAAGCTACATTCAAACATAACTGTATACCCTCACCCTCAAAACCTTAATTTATAATACTTTTTGTTGCCATGTGATTGGAGTCTATTGCAGTTTTAAATATTATATTTTTGCAAATAAAAATCCCGTCTTCGAGCTGCGGACGGAGACGGGATTTTAAAGTTTTTATCTGTATTTAACCTTCGGCTGTTTTCTTTTGAAACAACGGCTTGCGAGAAGCCGTTGTTTGCAGTCGAGGTTTTTGTTTTTGAGCACTTTTTTTATTCAGGTGCTGGACTTATAGTAATAAATAAGCAAAAGCACTGTCAATAACAAAAATATAAAAAACTGTGCATAACTTTTCAAAATTTATGTAATATATATTTTTGTGACGTTAAATACCAACAATTTTTGAAGCATTATTGCTAAACAGTGCCATATTTTAAGCCAATATAGTCTGGTAATAATAGGAAATGATTTTGTACTTAGTTGGACATGGCCAAACCGCGAAAAATATTAACTATATGGTACAAGGCCAATTGCTTGGAGAACTATCAGAAAAATAATCAGCGGCCGAGAATCTGGCTGTGAAGCTAAAAAATTACACTTTATATTATATATTTTCATCTGATCTTAAGATGTGTAGTGATATAGCAATTATATAGCTAAGTATCATAATAAATACCCCCATGTATCTTTGCAAAAGAGCTTGGAGAAACTAATTTTGGTGTTTTTTCAGGGTGAATCAAGTTTGACGATTGATTGGGATGGTATAAAAGGCACCAAACTGACCAGAAAACTTTCGAATAGTGAGTCTATCATTGATTTGAAAATGAGAGTCATAAAATTTTAGATGGAGTCTTGGTAGATAAAATACCGTAGAATTTAAATGTGCTTTTTGTGACACATGGTAGTCCAATGAGCATTATAAAGACTCAGCTGAACGGTGGTTCTTTGGAAGAACTATTTAGTTAATATATTGATAATTGTGCAGGTTGGTCTTTAAAAATCTAAGAATTGCATGTAGGCGGGTAGTGGGGTATCTTTTCATTTATAACTGAGGATTAACAATGAGGATATTATACTTATTCGAAATATATGTAGTTTAAATAACTACACAATAAATATTAATTTATATGATTATAGTTGTAAGTATAACTACAGAATAGCATTGACTAACAAACACTCTTGTGGTAAGTTTTTGGTAGTGAGTTAAAACAAAAACTTACTGCAAAACGGGTGTATTTTATAGCTCTCTATAATTGCACTACGGTCATCGCCCTCCCGCAAAAAGGAGAGCGGTCAGTCAAAGCTCTAAAGGGACGGCAAGCGCCAAGAAATAATATATTAAAGGGCGGATTTGCCGTCTCAGAGCATTTATTTTTAAAATATAAGTTAATGCCCGCTTAAAATAAAGCGGGCATTAAATGTATAAGTTATAATTTAGAAAGCAAAACCATGAAAAAGATTATTCTATCAATTATTATTCTTGGGATAAGCCTACTATTATTAACAGGTTATACTTCACCAAATAATGTCACGCTACCTGTATATTTAGCAGTTTTTTTAATTATCTATCTTATGTGCCTTTTGGTATTAATGCTAATTCTTTATCTTGCATACACCAATCTACAGCGTTCAAAAAAGATATTTGTCTCCGCAGTATTAGCATTTTCACCAGTTTTGTTTCTAGCTTTAGGAACACTAAGTAGCATTTCTATTTTAGATTTTTTGTTAGTTATTGGGCTACCGCTCATCGTTGTATGGTATGGGCTAAGAATGGGATTTTAGTAACGAACTATTAGCTATAAGCATAAAACCTTTTTTGCTATAATAACCTCTGATGGATCAACTACCAGGCATGCAGGGGCCGGAACTTCCAAAACCGGAACATTTATCAAATAAGATAGATGGTAATGAGGTTATTGCTCCCAAACCGGAATTGGGCGAACAACCGGCTCAGAGAGAACGCCTAAATCAAGCAAATAATGCTGTTGTTCAGGCCAGCAGCGATGATTCGACATCTATTCTACCGAGTAAGTTGCAACCAACTACTACAGTGCAACTCAACACCACCAATACTGATAACCCCCAAATAGCGGATGATGTTGATGTTATTGAAAAAGAGTGGGTTCAAAAAGCCAAACGTATAGTGACTCAAACCAAGGACGACCCACATAAACAAACAATTGAGCTAACAAAATTTAAGAGTGATTATATAAACAAACGTTATGGTAAAGAAATAAAATTACCAGAAGAACAAGCAGCATAAGAAGCAGGTTATGAATTCAACTTTTTTTGCAACCCTATTCATAATTATTGCTTCAGTCGCTTTACTGTCGCTATTTTTGCTTTGGCGAACTCGTAAATTACTAAGAGAAGCAAAAAATTATGAACGCGGGCTAAAAATGGTGCCCCTATTGATCCATTTACCGCCCATTAGTGATGATCTTGACGCAAAAGGTAGAGATGCGCGTGATATAGCGGACGAAAATATATCAAAAGCACAAGTTTTGTATAACATTATTGCCAGCACAGCCCAGAAGGGCTTTAAGAGCAAATTTTACGGACAACGTCATATTAGTTTTGAAATAGTAGCTCACAAGGGACTGGTTTATTTATATGCAGCTGTACCAATTGCTTTGGTATCTATAGTGGAGCAAGCTGTTTTAAGTGCTTATCCTAATAGTCGTCTCGAAGAAGTGGCTGAACACAATATATTTAGCCCTGTGGGAAAAATCAGTGGTACCACAGGAGGAGAATTAGTCTTAAAAGAGTCATATGTTTACCCCATAGCCACATTTCAAGACCTGAAGCGTGACACGATGCAGTCAATATTAAATTCACTTTCTAGTTTAGAAAAAGAAGACGGAGCCGGTATACAAATATTATTAAGGCCCGCTCCTGCTGGATGGAATAAGGTGGCTGCCTCTGAAGCCAGCAAAAGACGGGAAGGAAAGAAGAATAAAAAAGGGATTGAACTGATGTTTTGGTGGGCCCGACAAATGTTCATAGCTCCTTTAAAACCACCAGAATCTAAAGAAGACAAAAATTCTGTAACTGAAAAGCCAAGCTCAAATCTTAATCAATCAATAGCCGATGCCATAGAAGACAAAACCAAACATCCGGGTTATGAAGTTCTAATCAGGGTAATTGCCTCATCTAATATTTCTCAACGTTCGCAAACAATTTTAAGTAATATTGTGGCAACGTTTTCTTTGTTTGATTCTCCTGGCAAGAATGGTTTTAAATTTTTGCCCGCTAAAGATATTGAAAGTTTTGTGACAGCATATATTTTACGTTTTTTCCCACCCGAAGAAAGACATAATATTTTAAATGTTGTTGAACTATCTACAATATTTCATTTTCCAGATGCATCAGGTATACCAACTTCTCAACTAGAGCGTCAAAGTTCTAAACAAGTTGACGGACCAAGAAATCTTATGGCCGACGGCTTATTGCTTGGTTATAACGTATTTAGAGATACCAAAAAACCTATAAGATTAAGCGATAAAGATAGACGACAGCATATGTATGTGGTGGGCAAGACCGGTACGGGGAAATCTGTTTTCCTGGAAAATATGGCTCTTCAGGACATGTTGGAAGGTAGAGGATTTGCTTTTGTTGACCCTCATGGAGATAGTACTGAGAGACTGTTGGGTATGGTGCCCAAAGAAAGAACAGAAGATGTAATCTATTTTTGCCCGGCTGATATGGATTATCCACTGGGTTTAAATTTATTTGAATTCCAGACCCCCGAACAGAAAGATTTTTTGATACAAGAAGCAATTAGCATGTTATATAAGTTGTATGATCCACAACACCAAGGTATTATGGGGCCACGTTATGAACACATTTTTAGAAATTGTGCATTATTGGTAATGTCAGATCCAAACGGTGGGACTTTTATAGATATACCTAAGTTACTGGTGGATAATAATTTTGCCAAACAAAAACTGAAGTACGTAACAGATCAGACTGTTTTGGATTTCTGGCAAAAAGAATTACCAAGCTCTCAACGATCTAATGAATCGGGTGAAGTGACTAGCTGGGTAGTCAGTAAATTTGGCGCCTTCTTATCTAATGAGATGATGCGTAACATTATTGGACAAACTAAGAGTTCATTTAATTTAAGAGAGATTATGGATGAAGGTAAGATTCTCTTGGTGAATTTGAGTAAGGGCCGTTCAGGTGAATTGAACTCAAAACTTTTGGGAATGGTCTTTATCATGAAATTTCAGGCGGCCGCCATGAGTAGAGCCAATGTTCCGGAAGACCAAAGAAAAGATTTTTGTTTATATGTAGATGAATTCCAAAACTTTTCTACCGATTCATTCGCTACAATATTAAGTGAATCCAGAAAATATAGATTGAATCTTTCGGTCGCTAACCAATTTATTACGCAATTAAGCGAAGAGATACGAGATTCGATTTTTGGGAACATAGGTACTATTGTGGCACATAGGGTCGGGCCGGACGATGCCGAGGCTTTGGTAAAACAATTCAGGCCATTGTTTGATGTTGACGATCTCCAACGGTTGCCAATGGCGAATTCAATTGTTAAGACTATCATCGGAGGAGTGCCTACACAGCCGTTTAGTATGGCAGACCTGCCCATATTAGGCCAAAGCAACAAACAACTGGCAGGGGCTCTTAAACAGCTTTCAGCAGCCAAATATGGTAGACCCAAGGCTGTTGTTGAAGCTGAAATTTTTAAAAGGCTATCTACGGAAGAACCACCCAGACCTTCATTTACCAGTCCATCATCTTTTAGAGCTAGCGGCCAGACGCCAGACGCAGCAGTACCTAGTCAATCTTCATTTTTAGATGAGTGGCTAGCTAAGAGACGCTTGAACAGCAAAACTACACCCCCAATTACTGATAAATTAGAACCTCAAAAAGCCGATGGAGACCAAACGCAACTAGCTGATTCATATCTAATGCCGCCCAACAGTTTTAGTAATAATTCTAAAGTTGATAATGATGAACAGAAGACGGATAGAAACATTTCAAGTAATTCACTAGATTCGCAAGAGGTGAAATCTATCGCTGATCAATTACGCCATGAGTTAATCGATCAAAGTCCACAGGATTCCAAAACCCATAAAACGCAGCCTAACGTCAAGAACACTGACAGTTTACCTGTTATGGATAATGATGGTGTTTTGAGACATAACGACATAATCAATATAGATAATGAAGGTAATTTACGCTATAAAGATTCTTAGTACTACCGTTGGTTGCATATTGAGCCTAAACCTAAAATTTAGATTTGCGTGATGACAGTTTGTGAATTGATTTGATAATTATTTCGAATATTAGACCCGTAACAAAACCTATTATGAATAAAGCTGCGAAGATACTTGGGGGTACTCCAAAGCCAATTTTTCTAGCTATTATTAGTATTACCAAACTACCCAACAATGCTACTAAACCACCGCCTAAAATACCGCTAGGTCTCGCTAATGTTTTTGCTCCAACATCACTTATCGTTTCTATAAAAGGTTGGTGAATAAAACGACTAACCTTTTGTTGGGTGGGACTTAATTTTTGCTGAACTTGGCGGAGCGTGGCTCTATAAGTTTCATTTTTTAACTCCTTAGTCATGTGATGATAGGTTGGTTCTTGTTGTTCCGGCCTGTGTTTATTAATGGAAAGATTTTCTTCAGAAATAGCTTGTTGTTCAATAGTGCGTCGGGCTGTTTCAATATCTTCGGCTGGGTTTTTTAATGCTTCTTGTGACATCTGTTCAAGTTCTTTAAGCCTCTCTGGAGAAGGTTGAGCAGACTCGGGATTGGTAAAATCCAGAAGTTCTTTGTTAAGATTTTGTTTTTCACCCATGTTTTAAACTCCTCCCGAGCTATATTCGTGGTAAATTATTTCTATTTCACGAGACAAAAGCCGGTTACGGTAGAAAAAATAGCCAACAATCACAATAGCCCCGGCGCTAATAAGCACACTTGATCCTGGACCGGTGTTGGGTAATGTGTGGACTGTCTGTTCGATTATTTTTGTCGGAGGCTTGTTAAGATGTACTACAATCAACCGGCCATAAATATTTTGCATATTATAATCGTAAGAAAGTGGATCGGACGCGGAAGTTGGTGTGGCTGGTAAGGGGTCTTTGACTCTAACAATAAAACTTTTTTGAATTTTTCCATTAGGAGGAATAGTTACCGCATCCCAACTAAGATAATTGGTTTGGTTATTAAAATGAGCATCAGCTTGGTCAATCAAATCTGCATATTCAAGAATGTCATTTATACTTTCACCGTAATCGCCATCCAGTTTCAAGTTAATAGCCGGTGCATCTCCGTTATTAGAAACAGTAATTGTATATTTTAACTCATCTCCCGGATTGGCGGTGGTGTCATTAGCATCACTGATATGTTGAGTTAGGTTTGTAACTGCTTTATCGGTACTAATCATGGGCTGTGGTGTTGCAGGCTCCGTAAGGGTTAAAGTTATCTGGCAATTTTCTCCAGATTTCACTGTTCCGTTGGTTGCTATTAAATCCGCCCTTATGTTATATGTGCCTTGCTTTGGAAATGTATAAGTGAAAAATTGTGATGAAGCACCGGCTGCAACGGGTATACTTGTTACGATTTGATTATTAATAAAATAATTAATCTGTTTAGGTGTGGCACCGTTTTGAGCTGTAATACTAGTCTGGAATTTACGACTATTCCAAGTGGGCGATTCTACTATTTGTAAATTCTGGCAAAAAAGTTTCGGTGGTAATATATTTACGCAAGTTTGATTAGAAGCATTTTTGGTTGTTTTTAAAGAGACACTGTCTGCTGAAATACTTGCAATATTGCAGGATAGAGCTGCATCGCTAATATTATTAGCTTTGAGATGGAGATCGATTGTATACCACCTATTGCTCGCCGGGAGAATACTTTTGCTATTAGCTATCTGCCAAGTGAGAATTTGGCCATTTTGCGTTAATTTAAGATCAATATCACTATTAAAACTGACATAAGACATTTCTTTTGGTAGAGTATCGTTGATTCGGACATTGCTGGCAGTCCCTGGTCCAATATTTTGAAACTGAATTAAATAATTTATTTTATCACCATTATTAACGGCGCTGGATGTGCTTAATTTTTTAACAATATTTATATTTGGAGGTAGGGCGCCTTGTTCAAATACAATATTTCCACATCCATCAGTAATTATCCAAAAGCGAAAACCAAATTTACTCACACCAGAGATACTGTCATACCAATTCTGCTGGTGATTGATATCCCAGTTTTTTAGAGGTCTTTGGTAAATGCCACCATCTTGTACACCGTCAATACTAATGAAAGTATCGGGACCGGGTGAGGTACTGCGTCCGGTACTGGTGTAGGGGCGCTGCTCTGAACCAATTTTTTGGTATGTAGCTGCAGATATTTGATCTAGTCCTATTCCATAATGATCATAAATGGCTCTAATATCTGTTCGACCGAAACCGTCACGATTATGTGTGTAGGCTTCTATAACTTGTTCTTTAGAGCTAGCGCCATATATAAGATCGTTGGCGCTAGTTGCTAAAGATGGCCTGGAGGGATAAATAATTGCAAAGACTTGTATGACAAGGACAAGAGATGTTAGCAAAAAACCGATTTTACGTATTGATTTTTCTTGTCCCAATCGATGTGCATAAAAAGCCACCTGACTTAAAACTGCCGGATGATATGGAAGGTTGGATATTAGCTTACGAAACATAAGTTTTTATTTTTAATCTATTATCAAACTGCATAATCCTTATAAAACTATTCAAACATAATATTGTGTGTTCAATCAAGTAGCTAATGGTTGTAATTTGTTGGTTTAACACCTATAATATATGTAATTAGTAAAAAGTTAAGAGATTATTAAAGAAAGAGGGTATGGCTAAGCAAGAGGCTAAATCAGCTGCTTATGGAGCTGGTCAAATTCAGGTCTTAGAGGGCCTTGAGCCGGTACGCAAGCGACCAGGCATGTATATTGGTGGAACGGGTGTAGATGGTCTGCATCATCTAATTAAAGAAATCGCTGATAATTCTATTGATGAAGCGATAGCTGGTGCTGCCTCAGAGGTGATTGTTCGTATGCTTGAAGATGGGGGCATAAAAATATCTGATAATGGACGTGGCATTCCTGTAGATACGCACCCAAAAACAGGTAAAAGTACTTTAGAGACAGTACTGACAATACTGCATGCTGGTGGAAAATTTGGAGGTGGTGGTTATAAAGTCTCAAGTGGTCTGCACGGCGTTGGTATGAGTGTGGTAAATGCTCTTTCATCAAAACTTATTGCCGAAGTCTATAAAGACGGAAAAATATACAGCCAAACATATTCCAGAGGTGCACCGACATCAAAATTAGAAATAACAGGTAAGGCTGACCATACAGGAACAACAATTACCTTTTGGCCGGATGATACAATATTCCCGATAACGCTGTTTGAATATGAGTGGGTTGTTGATTACTTAAGACATCAAGCTTATCTCACAAAAGGTGTTAAAACAACTGTTTTTGATGATAGAAATGGCGAAAGCTATAGTTTTTATTTTGAAGGTGGTATTCAAAGTTACGTTAGGCATTTAAATGTTGGTAAAGATGTCGTTGGAGATAAAATATTTTATGTTGATAAACAAATTGATGATGTCGGAATAGAAATAGCTCTTCAATATAATGATGGCTTTAATGAAATAGTAAAAGCGTTTGCCAATAATGTCTTTAACCAGGAAGGCGGAACACATCTTATAGGCTTTCGTACAGCATTAACGCGCGTAATTAATGATTATGCCCGTAAAAACGGGCTATTAAAAGAAAAAGAAGAAAACTTAACCGGTGAAGATTGTCGTGAGGGTCTTACTGCGGTAATTTTGGCTAAAATTCCTGACCCACAATTTGAAGGCCAGACAAAAAATAAGTTGGGCAATCCTGAGATAAGAGGTTATGTAGACAAAATTATGGCAGAGTATTTTTCATACTATTTAGAAGAAAATCCTACTGTCGCTAAAGGAGTTATCGGAAAGGCTTTATTGGCTGCTCGGGCTCGTAAAGCCGCCAGAGCTGCTCGGGATAATATTATTCGTAAGGGTATCCTTGATGGTGCTTCAATGCCGGGTAAGCTGGCTGATTGTTCATCAAAAGATCCCAGCAACTCTGAATTATATCTTGTAGAGGGTGATTCGGCTGGCGGTTCAGCTAAAAGCGGCCGTGATAGCAAAACGCAAGCAATTTTACCATTACGCGGTAAAGTCCTGAACGTTGAGCGTGCCAGATTAGATAAGATGTTGGCAAATAATGAAATAGTTAGCTTAATTAAGGCTTTGGGTGTGGGGATAGATGAACAGTTTGATATGAGTGGTCTGCGCTATCACAGAATTATCATCATGACAGATGCTGACGTGGATGGTTCTCATATTAGTACTTTGTTATTGACTTTCTTTTTCCGATATTTAAATCCAATTATTGATGGAGGTTATCTATACCTGGCTAAACCACCACTATATTTATTAAAAGGCCAAGGTAGCAAAAGATTATATGCCTTTTCTGATCGTGAAAGAGACTCGGTTATTGACCAATTAATTGCAGAACGTAAGGTAAGTGGTGTCAAGATTGACTCTACTGATGATCGCAAAAAACAGGCTGGTTTAACAGATGTACAACGTTATAAGGGTTTGGGTGAAATGGATGCCGATCAACTATGGGATACTACTATGAATCCTGAAAATAGAGTATTGATTCAAGTTCGTGTTGAAGATGCCGAAAAGGCCGATGCAATCTTTAGCAAACTTATGGGAGAAGAAGTGGAATTGCGCAAGAATTTTATTCAAAGTAGAGCAAAATTTGTGAGAGATTTGGATGTCTAGTATGGCTGATAATGAAACAGAACAACCAGAATTAGAAATTATCGTTCCCCAAAAGCAAACTCATTCAAGAGAGCTTGAATTACGTACGGTAGAAGATGTAATGGAGGATAGCTACCTTAGATATTCAATGAGTGTGATAGTGGCCAGAGCCTTACCTGATGTTAGAGACGGGCTTAAACCGGTTCATCGGAGAATATTATACTCGATGGAAAAAAATGGCTGGAAACCGGGGTCTAAGTTCGTGAAAAGTGCTCGAATAACCGGCGATGTAATGGGCAAGTACCATCCCCATGGTGACGTGGCTATTTATGATGCCATGGTGCGCTTAGCTCAGGACTTTTCAACTCGCTATTTATTGGTCAATGGTCAGGGTAACTTTGGGTCAATGGATGGTGATCCACCCGCTGCTAAACGTTATACAGAAGCCAGAATGGCCCGCGCCGGGCAAGCCTTGCTTGAAGATATTGACAAAGAGACTGTACCATTCAGAGACACGTATGATGGCTCGGAACAAGAGCCGGAAGTACTCCCAGCAAAATTGCCGAACCTTTTATTGAATGGTCAGGTTGGCATCGCGGTTGGCATGGCAACATCGATTCCTCCACATAATTTAAATGAGGTAGTGGATGCAACAATCCACTTAATTGATCATCCTGATTCTGGTCTTGATGATTTGCTGACTTATGTAAAAGGTCCTGATTTTCCTACCGGAGGAGTTGTTTTTGGTAAAGATAGTTTACGGGCAGCATATGCCACTGGACGTGGTGGCGTAATTGTTCGTGGAGTTGCCAATATAGAAGAACGAGCAAATAAAAAAGGTTCCCATCGCATTGTAATTAGTGAAATACCTTATGCCTTAAATAAAGCTAGTCTACTAGAAAAAATTGCCGATCTTGTCAAAGATAAAAAGCTCAATGGAATTTCTGATATAAGAGATGAAAGTGCGCGTGGGTCAGTTCATATAGTCATAGATCTTAAAAAAGATGCCTACCCCAAGAAAATATTAAATCAACTGTATAAATTGACGCCGTTGCAAACATCCTTTCATTTTAATATGTTAGCTCTTATTGACGGGATTCAACCGCGTGTTTTGGGTCTATCAGATATTCTGAACGAACATATCAAACATCGTCAAATAGTTGTTAGGCGTCGTACAGAGTTCGAGCTTAGAAAAGCCGAAGCAAGAGCTCATGTACTTGAAGGTCTTTCTATAGCTCTCGACCATATTGATG
>Ga0182027_10008247_pt1 | contig 15197 bp, 15 predicted proteins | sample 712E1DmetaG_FD_121300 | JGI IMG/M metagenome (GOLD analysis project Ga0182027, IMG submission 121300) | Permafrost microbial communities from Stordalen Mire, Sweden - 712E1D metaG (Illumina Assembly) | ecosystem: Environmental > Terrestrial > Soil > Wetlands > Permafrost | place: Sweden... | reverse complement strand
TTCCGAGTTCAGCGCTTCACTTGTCCGGTTCCGGTCCGCCGCGCGGCGATCAAACCGCTGATCTCACCATGGGCCCGTACATCTTTCTCACCGGCTTCACAATCGGCCACGACTACGAATGGCAATGGGGAGTACAAGTATCCATCAACTGGTGCGTCGTCGGCTGTACATCAACCTACGGCGTCCAACTGCATGCCGGCTTCAACTACGCTTTCGGCCTGCGCTTTCCCATCCAGACAACTCTTAAGTATCAAACCGTCGTTCACCCCAACAATTCAGCCGAGGCGAAATTGACGCCGCAATTCGTGCCCATTGAGGGCGACGTCAACGCTTTCTTCTCATCCGGACTTGACGCCAGTGAGTTGTACAACGCGCAGGAGATCGTCGCGCAGGTGGGCGCCAACGCCGGTTTCGACGTCAATCTGCCCGGCTTCGGAAACAGCCAGGATTTTCAAGTCGGCTTGGACTTTACGCAATTGCTGCCGGCGCCTTACACCGGCGGACGCTTCCCGCCGCCTGCCCCGGGATCGGGCGGGATCAATTCCAACTTCGTGTTTAACAGCATCGATCTGCTGGGCGGACTCCTCGACTTCGGCATCGTGGGTGGCGCAGTCTATCCCGCTATTCAGGTGAATCTCCACTCGAACAATTTGCAGTTCACGCTCAACGACGAACTCCAGCATCGCTCGAGCACGATCAATTCGGGACAAACCGTATCGCTTGGCGACGCCACCAGCCAAAACGGAGACTACAGTCATTTCAGCGTTGGAAACCCCGTCTACAACCTGGGTTTTACCTTGACGCCGGGCCTTGCCCCGACCGTGTTCGTGGATATCGCGGTTTGGTCGGATCAGTGGCAATCGCCTGTTTGGTTTCCACAGCTTGCCATCAGCCTTCCGCCGGGCGGCATGAACTTCAGTTGCCATGCCGGCACGACATGTGTGATGGACTTCCAGCCCGTCTACAACGCAGCCACTGGACAGGTGCAGGACATGAGCAAGGAAAGAGACGTGGCGGACCGGACGCTGACCGGCGGCGGATGCCAGCGTAACGGTGCAGAGGGGAATTATCTGTGCCCCGTGAACGGCATGCTCGGACTGTGCAACGCGATGCTTAAGAACAGCGCGGTGCTGAGTTGCGGCGCGCTCATACCAACCTCGACCGATCAGATTCTGCGGCGTGGAGGTTGCACGGAGGACGGCCAGTCCGGAGTGTTTGCGTGTCCGTCAAGCATGATGGGCCTGTGCCAGCTCTACGTGAAGAACAAGGTGGTGGCTTCGTGCCGGCAGAAATAGCGGTTGCACCGAGGGAAAAGGAGAGTCAGAAAACGACGCACAGATTCACGGTTTCACAGCGCCCCTCTTTCGTAGTGGGGTGGGGGGTGTTGATAGGATCGTTCGGTATCAAGCCCCGTTCCGCAAGTACAAGCCGGTGAATTTTTGCACGCGCGGAGAAAGCCTATCCCGCTTGCTGCGCGTCAAAGAGGAGGGGCGCGTCTACTGTACACTTTACCTGGAAAAGGGTGGAAACATGGCTCACCTTAAATGGATATTGGCAGGGGCATTTGTGCTTCTGCCCTCGTTTGCTGCGGTGGCGCAGGACGCTCCCCAGCTCAAGACGGACAAGGACAAGTTCAGCTACGCCGTAGGAATGAACTTCGGGGAGAGCTTCCGCAAGCAGGGGCTGGAGATGGATCCCGCCGTATTTGCGAAGGCATTCGAAGATGCGTTCAATGGCGGCAAGAGCACGATGACCGACCAGGAGATGCAGGCCATTCTGACGGCGAAGACGCAGGAGATCCGGCAGAAGCAGGCCGCGCAGCAGGCCGAAAAGGGTGATGCGGCCAAGAAGGAAGGCGAAGCGTTCCTGGCCGCGAACAAGTCAAAGGAAGGCGTGGTCACGCTGCCCAGCGGCCTGCAGTACAAGATTCTGAAGGCGGGTACGGGCGATAAGCCGACGGCGGACGACTCAGTAGTGTGCAACTACAAGGGCACTCTGATCAATGGAACGGAGTTCGACGCGTCAGAAAAGCACGGCGGGCCGTCGACCTTCCCGGTAAAAGGCGTCATTGCGGGCTGGACCGAGGCGCTGCAGCTCATGCCGGTCGGATCGAAGTGGCAGCTTTTTGTCCCCTCCAGTCTTGCCTACGGACCGAATGGACCGGGAGATATCGGGCCGAACGCAACGCTGATCTTTGAAGTGGAGCTGGTGTCCATCCAGAAGACGCCGGCGGCTGCTGGATCGGTGGATAAGCCCAGCGGTCACTGATCAGTGATCAGCGCCAGTCAAAGAGGAAGCAGTGAATGAGAAGGGCCCGCGCTCAACGCGGGCCATCTCGTGCCCTCTGTGAACGGCGCGGAATTGAGCTCCAGATCGGTCTGCCCTTGGCCTTTTCGATGCCCGCGGCACTCAGGTTGACAGCCGGGCGCCCCAATGATTTGGTATTCAGGCCCAGGCTGTCCCCCGCTTTCTGATCCACCTGGATTTCGTCTGCCGCAGTTTGACATTGACATCCTGAGCTGAAGGTGGGAAGATCAAAACCATTTCCCTTGGGTCTGAACTCAGGCCCACAATTCGTTGTCAGTGCCTACGCTAATCCCATAGGAGCCTCCCCATGCAGCTCGACGATTTCTTGCAGACAATCAAGATTGAGAATCAGAATCAAGATGAGGCTTCAAAGGCAGAAGCCCCGAAGGTCATCCATGCGATGCTCTTTGACTACGACGAAAACGAAGTCCGCGTGGACTTTCTCGGAAGTTCCTACCGCATTCAGCGCTCCGACGTCGTTGATATAGCGCTCTCCGACCGGGCCGTTGTCACCCCGCGCCAGCGCGGATATGCAGTCTTCCTTACGTTGAAGGGATCTGCGGTCATTCGAGCGATCAATGAATACCGCGCTTCTGACTTTGACCAGGTTCGTCCCTTCATCCTTAACCAACCCACCAGCATTCCCTTAACCCCGCTTGAAAGTATCTACACTCCAAAGGAAATGGTCTGGTTCCAGTCGCGGGGACTCGCCCATCTCACGCAGGCAACAACCCGCGGCGACCTAACCTCTACGTTTTGCACAATCAAAACGCCAACAAACAGCCCTTCCCAGTGCCAGACCACTTGCAATGTAATGGGCCCCGGCGGAGTGCCGGTTCCCGTCAACGACGACAACCAGAATGATGACACATATCAGGATGATCAGGACGCGGATCAGATTGAAGATGACTCCCAATTTGATGGGCAAATGCCATAATGCAGTCCCCCAGTGTCCTGATCCTCGCCCAGCAAGATGACGTCCATGCGCTGGCCGTCGCAGAATGTGTTCGCGAACTCGGGGGAAGGGTGGATATCTTTGATTCCGCCCTCTTCCCCGCGTCCTCTCGCGCCTCGCTCAGCTTGGAAAATGGCTCGCAGGCGCTCTTTGAAATCGAACAGCGGAGCTTGGACGCTTCACCCCGTTCTACCTATGATTCGGTCTGGCTGCGCAGACCCCGCCCTCACACTGTTTCGCCGCAATACCAGTCGGACGTGCGCGGGTTCGCGCAGTTGTCCTCCCGGGTGCTGCTCTTCGGCGGCATCTTCGCGACGGCCCGTGTCGTCATCAATCCTCCAACAGCGAATGCCGGCGCAAACTACAAACCCTTTCAGGTCGCCCTCGCGGCGCGATGCGGACTCAAGATCCCGCATACCCTCGTCACCAACGACCCCGAGGATGCGCGGCGGTTCGTCCAGCGTCTTGATCGCAGCATCTACAAGGTTGCTGCCACCTGGCGATTTGACCTGAAGGAGACTCGGGTCGTGAACAAGTCCGACTTGCAGGCACTGGATGGCATTGCGGACTGTCCCGTCATCTTTCAGGAGTTGATTGAAGGACGAGCGGATATTCGAGCAACCGTCGTGGGCAATCGGATCTTTGCCGCTGAGGTCGATCTTGGCGACATGCCGCCGGAGCAGGTCGACGGCCGGTTCCGGTCTCGAAATCTTCGCGAGTGCACCTTGCCCGAGTCTGTCCAATCCAGCCTTCTGCGCTTTCATCGCGAGGCTGGACTTATCTATGGCGCCTATGACTTCCGTGTGGACCGGGACGGGGAGTATGTGTTTCTCGAGGTGAATCCCGAAGGCCAGTACCTTTTCGTCGAAATTGAAACCGAACAGAAGATCAGCTTCGAGATTGCCCGAGTACTGTGTAGCCCGCCGCCGTTGGGCTAGGTCGGTGGTCTTTCGACGAGGTTTGGGAGTTTTGGATGGCTAGGGCTTCGGACTCCCCTCCCGGCACCTCGAGAGTCAAGGGCCCGGTTACCCCAGTTCTCGACTTTGAGACCTGGGTTTCCAAAGACCTTCACTTTTACCGCCGTCAACCGGAGTCGGATTTTACAGCGGTTCCACAATCGCTGTACCCCGAAACTACTGCCGCAAAGTGGCTCTTTCCTCAAAAAAAAGCCACCTCGCATGGTGCCTGAAAGGGCACATTAATTGTGGAACCGCTCTAGCCAGTAGCCGCTGCCTGGGCTGAAGTGGAGGGTGGCGGGGGACTGACTGTTTGGTAAATCTCCCCGGGTATGGGTACCGATAAGTCGCCCAGCGTTCAGCAATCCGCTCACTGGTGAGTTCAGTTCCATATCAGTTGGCGCAAACAGCCCGCCAGTGTTACTCTCTCTCCTCCATGTCAACGGGGTCATTTTTGCAAAATGGCCTGGTCACTTCCGGAAAGCCAACTCTGCGAGCGAAAGGGGCATCTTTCTGTCTATGAGAACAAAATGGCAGTTATCGGCGTTTTTTCTGGGAGCCGTCCTGGTCTTTGGACCGGCTCTTGGATCGAGTCAACCGTCCTCCCCGAGCCAGGACAGCGGCGCAAAACAGGATATGAAGAACGCGGGGCACGAATCGAAAGACGCGGCCAAAGACACCGGGCATGGCGTGAAACAGGGAACGAAGAAGGCCTACCACAAGACGGAAAAAGGCACGAAGAAGGCCTGGCATAAGACGAAGGATACGACGAAGGGCGCGACGAATGGGGCCAAGGAAGGCGCAAAGCAGCCGGAGTAATGGCCTCTACATGACCCGGCAGGTGGCCGGGTGCCCCATCCTTAATCCAGGTACAACAGTGAGGGTGCCCCATCCTTCCGCTTTTTTCTGCGGAAGGGTGGTAGGCCGGGGTTCCCAGCGACTCGGGGCCCCCAGCGACAGGTCTTCGTCGCTGGGGTGAAGAGACGGGTCTTCGTCGCTGGGGTGAAAGATCGGGGTTTCAACCCCGGCAATCAACGCCCTTAAATTGTTTTTTTGAAAATCAACCAGCGCGGCGAAGCCGCGCTCAAACCCGAATTCTCTGCCTCGCAGAGAACAAAAAGGAGACCGAATTATCAAATCTCCCGTTAGGGAGAATATGAGAATAGCCCAGGACCGGGGCCCCCGGCACGCGCGGTTTTCGGGTGCTGGGGTGGAGGTCAAGCGCAGCGCAGTCCTGGGAAGGCCCCAAATGTTTTTTTTGAAAATCAACCAGCGCGGCGAAGCTGCGCTCAAACCCCCGCCCGCCAAACACGAAAAGGTGGTCCCGATGTAGCGCCGGTCTCCCGACCGGCTGTAGTGTGGGCGTCCACGCCCGCATCCTTGAGAGGCACATCCTCATAAAGTTCGCGTGAATGCTTTGTAACAAGGGCACGGCTTCAGCCGGGCCGAAGAAGTCGCAATAAATGATGTGGGCTTCAGCCCCTGCGGGAAAAGTCGACTCGGAGGGGGCTAGGGCGGTAGGCCGGGGCCCCCAGCGACTCGGGGCCCCCAGCGACAGGTCTTCGTCGCTGGGGTGAAGAGACGGGTCTTCGTCGCAGGGGGCGGTAGGCCGGGGTTTCAACCCCGGCAATCAACGGCCCACACATTCTTTGAAAATCAACCAGCGCGACGAAGCAGCGCATTTGTTACGAGGCAATCACCGGCTTTTGAATGGCGGACGGGAATAGCACACCGGATAATTGCTTTGCGTCCACATCATAGTTTGCCGACGCTCTCCTTGCATCTAGTGAACTTCGCAACGCCCCGAGCGCTTCCGCCATTCGCTTGCCGTTGGCCTTTGTTGCTTTTGGAACGTGAATATCCTTCACTTCATGAGAGTAGATATGCCCCGATTGTCCACGGATGCATTTTTGAATGGATTCGTATCCAGCATTCGATTTCAGGAAAAGTAACAAGTAGTAGGGGTCAACACCTTTTTTCGGTCGGCAGATCATGATCTCTCCGCAACAAAGCACCGGAGAGGCAATATGCTTCGGAGCTTCCTCAAAGATATCGACTTTAAGCCCTATCCATTTCGGTCCGTGAGCAGCGGCAGTGAATAGAACGTCGCCCTTTTGCAAGATGGCTTGCGGGTTCCTGTCGGCGAAGGCCTTTTCGACGTACTGCCGTTCCACGGAGTCCCACTCTATGCCCCTGCCCGTCAGGTTGCCGACCTTTACCATGTGCAAACCGGCATTTGTATATGAAGCTCGTGGAGCTGTTTTCCTGTTCCGATGAAATCACACAAACCACCGAGCTTCTCGAACTCGTTTGTGGTTCCTGTGTCCGGCATCTGGATATGAGGCTGCGCCAGCCAGTTCGTTCCTAATTCACTGCGCATCACTACACGCGAGATCGCCGAATCAGACTTTCCCGTCTCTTTAAATTTTAGGTACTCGGAAACGAGCAGAGGAAGATCATTCTTGCCAGTTGCGCGGCCTGTGAAATCGTAGCCCACTTGCTGAACATCAGCGATAAAGACAGGGTATTCCTCCGAAAAGTTGCCCCCCTCCTGCGCATTTCGCTCTAAAACGACAATACTTGTCTTACTCTTTGCTCCTGATGGTCCGAACGTGTCCGGCGATAACGAAAAGACGGCTCGCAACCGCGCCAAGGTCTCAACGTAGCGCCGCTCATCCCGCAAGGTGGAGTTTCCGAGGACGCTATCAGGCAGGACAATGAACATCAGTCCGCCAGGTTTCAGCCACTCTAGGTTTCTCTCTAGGAAGAGAACCTCAGTTATAAAAGCGCCCTTCTGAACTTGGCCTTTTGCGTTTTTCGTTATTTCAAAGGTTTCGAGCAACGAACTGGGTTGCGTGATTTTCTTCCCGAACGGCGGGTTTGTAAATATGAAATCGACCAACTTCCCGCGTGTTACATACGGAGCCGCGTCTCTAGGGAGCAGAGAATTGTGCTTGAAAATGTGCGCTCTGCCGTCTTCGTTAACCAGCATGTTGATACGCGCGACGGCAGCCATTTGCTCGCTAACATCGAACCCAAAAAGCCGATCATGAGCGAAATCGAAAACAGCTTTTACCTTTTTCTGCGTTGACTGTTTCCGGTTCTCAATCCTCTTCCTGACGTACTGGAGCGAGTAAATCAGGAAAGCGCCCGACCCACAGCAAGGATCGAGAATGGAGACCGCTGTATCCGGCGCGGCCATATCGATAACCGCCTCGATCACAGGGCGCGGCGTCATAAATTCCTTGAATTCCTGTCGCATATCTCCAGAAAGGAATGTCTCGAACGCCCTGCCCTTTTGATCGACCGGCGTCTCGGAAAATGAAAAGCGCTGCAACAGTTTAACTAGTTGCGCGATACAGTCGTTTGTTAAGCGAATATCTGAACTGTCTTTGAAGACCGCCGAGAATTCGGCCTCATGCTCCACTGCCAGTTTGAACAACAGCCGAATTCTTTGCGCCGTCTCATTTGATGGTTCAGGCTGGGGCGGTGTGCCTCTCAGCAGAACCTGAAATTCATAGCCACTTTCCCGTGTCTCATCTTCAAATTTGACGAGAAGTATTTTAAGAAACTCCGTAAATGCCGCATCGGGCTTAAGGTTGCTTAAACTCCAGATGAGGTCATGGCACTTGCGAAACGCATCGCTGATTTGCTTATCGTCCTTGAATGGTTCCAATGTCTCGACGGAGTATTTTGGCTCTCCACCGAAGCGTGGAATGTCTGCGATCCCTACCGCTTCCTCTGGGTAGCGGTTGACGAGGACGCTTGTCGAACGAGCGGAGCCATTTGTCCAAAGCACATAAACAGCCCGAAGGATGGTAGCGTAACGTTGCCCTTGTCGTTCGCCCTCACTTTTCTTCGGCTCTTTCGCCTCTACCACGATGAAGGGCCGCTTCCGCGCCTTGTCGTCGAAGACGACTACATCGGCAAATCGCGGCTGTTCGTCTTCGCGGATCACCACGGGAAACTCAATGTCGATCACTTCCGGCGGATAACCGTACTTGGAAAGCATTTCGTTATAGGCATTCATCCGGACTTCTTCTTCGGGGTGCCCTTTACCCGCAAGGCGCTCTTTGCCTAATGCTGGGTACACCGCAACGGTCCGAGCGGCATCCTGTTTTAGGTATGCAAGTGGAGCACCAGAGTTTTTCTGTGCCTTTGCCATGTTGTCCTTTTCCCCGTGTCTCTCTGCCAAACAATAACCCTACACTATGGCCCGGCTGTCGCAACGTACGGACCCGCAGGTGCCCCCATCCTCCACAATCTTTTCGCGGAAGGGCGGGATTCCACAAATTGAGTCCTTTGCCGAAAATAACCCTCCGCCGGCGCACAATGGAAACAGTTCGGGTTGGCCAAAGTGGTCAAACAGGGGTCGAATATCGACTGCCGAAGCAGGTACAGCGGCATCGGAAGTTTCTCTTCCTCTTCGCCTTTTTCCCCATGCGCACCCACCCCCCCTACTAAATAGAGCGTTTTTCGGGATGCCTCCCCGGCGGGTCGAAGATGATAAAGCATTCAGAATCAAAATGTTACAGGAGAATTGAGCAAGCCGCCCTATTATCTAAGTGGTAACAGAAGCCCCTGAAAAGCCCCTGTTTTTGCCTCAAAAAGCCCGCTTTCAGGCTATTTTGAGCTAAAAACGGCCCTGTTTCGGAAGCATCGCTGCCTTAGCGAACTCTACTGACGAGAGGGTTTTCGTGCTCTAGATAAAGTCCCTGAAGAGTTCTGGAGAGGGCGCTGGAATCACGCCGCGTCCGACCAGCATTCCGTCTTCGGCGGCGACTTTGGAGCCTGCGGCAACGGCTGCCTGCACGCTGGAAACGTCTCCAGCCATGAGCACGAATCCCTTGCCGCCGAGAGCCATGGCCAGGTGGACGCGGAGCAGTGTCACGTTGGCGGATTTGACGCACTCGTCTGCAACCGCGATGATGCTGGCCGCGGAAAAGGTCTCGATAACGCCGATGGAGCGCAAATCTTTCGGGTCGATATCGACGGCGTTGGAGATGGCCGCTAGAACGGACGGATGCACGCGGGCGATCTGTCGCCTCTCAATCAGCGACGGTCCCGCAAGCGCTGCGCCGGCCAGCAATGCAGCCTGAACAGAGGCGACGTCGCCGGAGATCACGATGAGGAATTTCCCCGAGCAGATGCTGCGTGCCAGGAGCAACTGAATCTTGGCGGCCTTCAGCATCGCGTCTTCGACCCCGAAGCCAGTGGCCACGCTGGAAAGCTCGATAAGTCCGATAGAACTAATTTCAGGCACGATTTAGCTCCTTTTGCTCTCTACGCTTCAATGACGACTGCGTCGCTGTTCACTGTGACGACGCCGTCGATGCTGGCATGGATTCTGGCGCCGAGCTTGCCCTGTTGCGGCACGGCGAGCAGATCGCCCACGCGAACCCGATCGCCGCACTTGATCACGGGAACTGCCGGAAGTCCTGCGTGCTGCTTGAGGAGCACCTTTACCTTGCGAGGCGAAAAGCTGTGCTCGCGCAGCGGCCCTTCGTTCCTGAACTCGCCCAGCCCAAGCCTGGCGATCAGGCGGCGCATGGGGACGCGGCGGAACTCGGCCATGGGATGGGGTGTGATGGATTCCGGCGAGCCCTTGAAGGTGAGGTCGCGTTCACGGGCCAGCGGCTTGTTCTGCACGCAGACTGTCTTAGGGTCGAGATCTTCAGGGCAGGCATACATGGTACAGAGATTGCACTCGCAGCAGTAGAGCGTGGCCGCCATGGCGTCGTCGCCCAGGGCGAAGCCAAGCGACTGCATGGCGCGATGCGGCTGGATAGGATGGCCGAGCAGGAAGCGTGGGCAGAACTCGGTGCAGAAGCGGCACTGGTCGCAGGCCGAGCGGCCGATCTTCGCCACATGGAGCCAGGGAGCGTTGTGGCGCTGGATGAGGCTGTGCGAGGCGGGCAGCACCACGATGCCGCCGGTGGTCTTGGTCACCGGCTCATCCAGGCTTGCAGCCGGCTTCGCCATCATCACGCCGCCCAGCAGCACGCCGAAGTCGGGCACGGTAGCGCCGCCGGCTGCTTCGATGACCTCTCCAATGCTGATTCCCACGGGAACCCTCAGCGTAACGGGCGTTTCGACGGCCCCGGCTACAGTGAGGTACTTGTGCGTCACCGGCCGGTCCAGCCCGATATTGATCAGGGTCTCCACGTTGGAGACGGCCGCGTCCACATCCTTGGGGAGTCCGCCGGGCGGAATAACCCTGCCAGTGACCAGGTGGACAAGAATGAACTCGTCCCCCGCCGGGTAGGTATCCGGCAGGGGCACAACCCGCACGCCGGGCGGTACCTGCTGCTCCAGAGATTCTATGATCTCGTGATACTTTTCCTTGATTCCGATGACGCCTTCGCGCGCGCCGACCAGTTCCATGGCCATCCGCATGCCGCGCAGAAAGGGCTCGGAGCAGTGCTGGAGCAGCTCCTTGTCCTTGTGCAGCAGGGGCTCGCACTCCGCGGCGTTGGCGATGAGGAGCGAAACCTGCGTCTTGAACTTCACGGCTGCGGGAAACCCACCCCCGCCTGCGCCGACGATCCCCAGTTCCTCAAGCCGATCGGTTGACGGTGCATTTGAGGTACCCGCCCCCGGCACAGCTAGCGACATATCAGATTTTGCCGTCATTTACGCCCAGCCTTAGAAATCTGCCAAAAAACGATTGACTCTGACAGATAATGTATTATATCATTCAACTTCTATCAAGAACTGTCAACAATGAATTGCTTGATTCCAAATATCGGTAGCACTTCGTTCAAGTACCGGGTCCTGCAGATGCCGGAAGAGGCTGTTTTGGCAGAGGGGCGCGTGGAGCGGATCGGGCAGCCGGGAGGCGAGTGCGCCGATTACCCATCGGCTATTGCGAAGTGCCTGGCGGCGATTGCGGGCGACGGCAAGGCTCTCAAGAGCTTGTCGGAGATTGACGCGGTGGGGTTTAAGGTGGTCCATGCGGGACCGCTCAATGTGCCCCAGATCATCAACGATCAATTTTTGGACGCCATGGAGGAGTTCTCATTCCTCGCACCGGCGCACAATCCTGCTTACATTGCAGCGATCAAGGCCTTTCGCCAAAAGCTACCGGGAGTGCGGCTGGTTGCGGTGATCGAGACTGGGCCTTACAGGTTCATGGATGAAGCGGCGACCACCTATGCCGTGCCCTACGAGTGGCGCCAAGGCTTCGGGATTCGCCGGTATGGGTTCCACGGCGCCAGCCACCGCTCTGCCAGTGAGCGAACCCAGGCGCTGCTGGGGCGCACGAATCTGCGTCACATCTCCTGCCATCTTGGGGGCAGTTCCAGCGTGGCGGCTTTTCGCAATGGAAGGGCCGAAGACGTGAGCATGGGTTCCTCGCCGCAGTCGGGAGTTCCGCAGAACAACCGGGTGGGCGACATTGACGCGTTCGCTGTACTGCACATGATGAAGAAGTTGGGACTGGACCCGGACCGGATGGCGGAGCTGCTCGGAAGCAGCTCAGGGTTGGCAGGGATCAGCGGCACAAGCGGCGATATGCGCGACCTGAACAAGGCAGCCGCTGCGGGCGACGAGCGTTCGCGGCTGGCGCTGGACGTGTACGTGCGCTCCATTCGCCACTATGTTGGGGCGTTCATGCTTTTGCTTGGCGGGATCGATGCCATCACGTTTTCCGGCGGGATTGGTGAAAACGGAGCGGAGATTCGCAGCGCAGTGTGCAAAGATCTGTCCGGCTTCGGAGTGGAGATTGATGAGGAGAGAAACCGAACGATGAAGGGCGAGGGTGCGATTTCAACCGAAAGCTCTCGGGTGAAGGTCCTTGTGGTTCCGGCATATGAAGAGATAATTGTGGCGCGGGAAACTGCAGCCGTAGTCAGCCGGGCAAAAGCCAAGGCGCAAACATTGGCCGGGCAATCGAAGTAGGGCAAAGCAGGTCAGGATTTCATATGGGAAGCTCAGCAGTTGCAAATTCGGCTGGTTCCATCGACAGATCGATGGTGGAGCAGATCGTCCGGCAGGTCGCCCAGGAATACCTGGGCCGGGAGAAGAACAAAACTGCGCCGCTGCTGACGGTGCAGACATCGTCGCGGCATATGCACGTTTGCCGCGAAGATATGGATGTTCTGTTTGGGCCGGGGACTGAACTGACCTTTGATCGCGCGCTATTCCAGGAAGGTAACTTCGCAGCCAAGGAAACGGTGACGATCGTGGGTCCGCGAAGCCGTTTGATCTCAAACCTCAGAATACTGGGGCCGATGCGCAAGCGCTCGCAAGTGGAACTTGCATTTACAGACGCCATCATGCTGGGCTTTTCGGATATTCCGGTGCGGCTCTCCGGCGACATCGCGGGCACGCCGGGCGCGGTGATCATTGGACCCAAAGGCGTGGTGGAACTGAAGGAAGGCGTGATTCGTGCCGCAATTCACGTGCATATGAACCCAGCGGAAGCAGCGTACTTTGGCGTGGCGAAGGGCGACCGGATGAAGCTGCGTATCGGCGGCACGGCGGGCGTGACTTTTGACAATGTTCACGTGCGCATCGATCCCACGGCTCGGCTCAACGTCCATATGGATACCGATGAGGCGAACGCGTGCGGTCTGCACCTGACCAAAGATTTTGAACTATTCAAGTAACCCAATGCAGAAGAGAGGAAAGCGATGAAGCAAGCGCTAGGAATGATTGAGACCAAGGGGCTGGTTGCGCTGTTTGAGGCGACCGACGCCATGCTCAAGTCAGCAAATGTGACGTTCGCCGGCTGGCAGTCAGTAGGTTCGGGACTGGTGACCGCCTTCGTTGAAGGAGACGTGGCCGCAGTAAAGGCAGCCACCGACGCGGGCGCGGAAGCGGCAGCGAGGATCGGCGAGGTGATCAGCGTTCAGGTGATCAGCCGCCCCCACGACGAACTGCCGAGCTTTGTACAACAGGACAAGAAGACCGCAGCCGGAAAAGCCGCGAAGTAGTCAGAGGAGACGAGATGAGTGAAGCAATCGGATTGATCGAAACGAAGGGCCTCGTCGGACTCGTCGAGGCATGTGACGCGATGGTGAAAGCCGCCAGCGTGGAACTGGTAAAGACCGTGCAGATTGGCGGCGGATACGTTACGGCAATTGTGCGCGGCGATGTGGGCAGCGTGCGGGCCGCCGTGGACGCGGGATCGGCTGCCGCGAAGGCTGTGGGCGAAGTTGTGTCGGCGCATGTGATCGCGCGCCCGCACGATGCGCTTGTTGAAAGCATGTTGAAGTAACGAAGGGAATCAGGAGAAAGCAAATGGCCAATGAAGCGATTGGGATGATCGAGACGAAGGGCCTGGTAGCGCTGGTGCAGGCAACGGACGCAATGCTGAAGGCGGCCAGTGTGAAGTTCGTGGGCTGGAACAAGATCGGCAGCGGATTATGCTCGGTGTTTGTTCAGGGAGACGTGGGCTCGGTGCGTGCCGCGGTGGATGCCGGAGCCAGCGCTGCTCGCGCCGCCGGTGAAGTGCAGAGCGTGCATGTGATTGCGCGGCCCCATGGAAACCTGGGAACCGTGTTGCCGAAATAAGCATAGACGGCAGATGAATTTCTGCCGTGATCGACGAGGTGAGCCGGCATGTTCATAGCCAAAGTCATCGGCAATGTTGTTGCGACCCAGAAGAACGCGAAGTTCCTGGGGATGAAGCTGCTGCTGATTCAGCCGTATATCAGCAGAGACGGCAAGCTGCAGATTTCCGGCAGTTCGGTAGTTGCAGTGGACAGCGTTGGCGCCGGAGCGGGCGAGTGCGTGCTGTTTACGCAGGGCAGTTCGGCCCGCCTGACGCCAACCACCAAAGATGCGCCCGTAGACGCTGTAATTGTCGGCATCGTGGATGCCGTCGAGGTCGAAGGCAAAGTATTGGAGAAGCCATAAATGCCAATTCAGGCAGAGGTGATTGAAGAGATTGCAAGGGAGGTCGTGGCGAGACTGCGCGTCCAGATGCAGCAGCCGGGTACGTCCGCCCCTACCGTGAAAAGCGCCGCTCTGCGAGACGGAGTTTTCGCGACCGTGGACGAGGCTGTCAACGCGGCCTATGAAGCGCAAATTAAAGTCGCAGCGATGACCCTCGAAGAGCGCGGCCGCATCATCGCCATCATTTGCCGCATTTGCAACGACCGGCGCGAGGAACTGGGCCGGATGGAGTTGGAGGAGACCAAGGTCGGCCGGCTCGATCACAAGATTCTGAAGCTGACGAACATGCGCTTCGTACTCGGCGTCGATGCATTGCACACCGAGGCACGCAGCAATCAGAGCGGACTGTGCATCATTGAGCACGCACCCTGGGGCGTGATCGGCATGATGCTGCCAGTCACTCATTCGGTGCCCACCATGGCTTCAAACGCCATCAATATTGTTGCTGCCGGCAACACAGCGGTCTTCGGACCGCACCCATCGGGCGCCAAGGTGGCGCAATATGCTCTGCAACTGTGGAATCGTGAGATCGAGCGCGAGCTTGGCGTCGCCAATGTGTTCACCACCGCGACCGATCCCACGATCGAAAACGCCGAGCAGATCTTCAATCATCCGAAGATCGCGTTGATTTGCGTGACAGGCGGCGCAGCGGTGGCCAAGGCCGCAGCCAAATCGGGCAAGCGCGTAATAGCGGGAGGGCCCGGCAATCCGCCGGTCGTCGTCGACGAGACCGCCGACCTGGATCGTGCGGCACGATGCATTATTGACGGCGCAGCATTCGATAATAACCTGCTGTGCATCGGCGAAAAAGAAATCTTTGTTGTGGCATCGGTCGCGGACAAGTTTATCGATGCCATGCGGCGCGCCGGGGCATTTCAGTTGGATGGGGCCGCGATCGAACGGCTTTCGCAGGCTGCGTTTACCTTTGACGGCGGCGGCAAGGGCTGCGGACGGGTGCACGTCAACAAGGCGTTTGTCGGCAAGGATGTTGCGGTGCTGGCTTCGGCGGCCGGCGTGCGCGTGCCGGCAAACACGGAACTCCTGTTTGGAGAGACGGACGAAGATCATCCCTTCGTGGT
>Ga0182027_10008246_pt1 | contig 15199 bp, 12 predicted proteins | sample 712E1DmetaG_FD_121300 | JGI IMG/M metagenome (GOLD analysis project Ga0182027, IMG submission 121300) | Permafrost microbial communities from Stordalen Mire, Sweden - 712E1D metaG (Illumina Assembly) | ecosystem: Environmental > Terrestrial > Soil > Wetlands > Permafrost | place: Sweden... | reverse complement strand
TATTGTTTCCCTGAACACGCAGCAGCGTGCCGCCGCCATTGATCAGTTCCGGATCCTGACCCACGACAAACGAATCCTGCACTCTTGCCTTCCAGCTTTCAGTAAAGGCGTGATCCATCCACAAATCAGCTTGATGTGTCTGATCAATCGGCCTTCCGGTGGTTTCTTCCCGGTCTTGGTAGTAATACAAGCCGTAGGTGTAACGCAGTCCCAACTCGGTTTGTTGGAGCGGCACATTCAGGTTAAAGGAAGGACTGACTTCAAATCCGTAACTACCACGCTTGTCTGGCCCGGATGGCACCGTGTTGTAATTATCGTCGTAAAAGCCACGCAACGTGCCCGACATGCTCCACAACTTGGTGGTTTGCATCGGGGTTAAATCCGGCGCATAGGCAGCTTGAAGAGCGGTCGTCCCGGCTGCTGCCAGGCCTGCGCAAATCAAAAATTTTCTCATGATGCCTTTTCTTTACACTGCTATTTTAGAACACCTGACAGTCAAGGGAAACACAACGACCAATGACTGGGGCGAAGTATCAATGAGATAAGAATCCTGTCAAACCCATTTTTGATTTTTCCAACTCAAAAAATCCGCCGATTTTCTTAAAAGCCTTTGTTTTTGAGACGTTTGGACTTTAATTCTTTCAGCAGTCCCTTGAAAGGCAACGTATTTATCACGTCCCCTTTCTCCAACCAGCCTTTGCGCGCAATGCCCGCACCCAACCGGAGAAAACCCGCGTGTTCATTCCGGTGCGCGTCCGGGTTGATGACGCACTTGACACCTTTGCTTTTCGCATACGGCCAAAGCCGCCAGTCCAAATCGAACCGATACGGATTGCAATTCAGTTCAATCCACGTGCCGGTCCCGGCACACGCATCAATCACCGCTTGCACGTTGACCGGATACGGCTCGCGCTCCAACAGCAACCGGCCCGTCAGGTGGCCGATGATATGGACAAATTTGTTTCCCGCCGCCCGAATCAATCGTTTGGTGTTCTCCGCTTCATTGTTGGACGGAACGTGCAAGCTTGCTACGACCACGTCCAATTCTGCGAGCAGTTCATCATCGAAATCCAGCCGGTCGCGTAAAATGTCCACTTCGATGCCTGTGAGCAGACGAAACTTGCCGCCATGTCCGGCAAGCTGCTCGTTGATTGTTTTGATTTCCTTGATTTGTTCGCGAACGCGCTTTGCATCAAGACCGTTCGCCTGAAACGACGATTTTGAATGGTCGGTGATGGCCCAGTATTCGAGGCCGAGTTCTTCCATGTAATCTGCGATTTCGCCCAATTGATTGTGCCCGTCGCTCCCGGTCGAATGGCCATGCAACGCGCCCCGCAAATCCGTCCATTCAATGAGTTGTGGCAATTCGTTTTTTTCACCGGCGGCAAATTCGCCGTGATCTTCGCGCAATTCCGGCGGCACAAACGGCAAATCCAGCTTTGCAAAAATTTCCGCTTCGTCCCGGCATGGCACGAGTAATTTCGGGTCGCGGGTTTCTTCCTTCGACTTGAACAACCCATATTCATTCAACCGCAAACCGCGCTGAATCGCGCGCTGGCGCATGACGATATTGTGTTCCTTGCTGCCGGTGAAATACGCGAGTGCAAAAGGAAATTCCTTGTCGCTCACCACGCGCAGGTCGCATTGAATGCCGCCTTCCAGAATCACACTTGCCTTCGTCTCGCCTTTGGCCGTGACTTTGATAATTCCGGGTTGCGAAACAAAAAACTCAATCACCTCCGCCGGTTTTTTCGAAGACGCAAGCAAATCAATGTCGCCGATGACTTCCCTGAACCGTCGCAAGCTGCCCGCCATGCTGCAGCGAATCACTCCGGAATGCTCGCGCAGATTTTCCAGCATTGGTTCGGCAGCGGCCAGCGCGTCGCTCAACAAATGTTTCAAAGCGTAAGTCCGCCGCCGCTCAATGCCTTCAAGAATGTTGACCTGCGTCTTTTCGCCGAAGCCGTCAAGTTCGGCTACCCTGCCTGTTTTACAGGCAGCTTCAAGTTTCTCAACCGAATCCACGCCGAGTTTCTGGTTGAGCGCCTGGATTTTCTTTGGTCCCAGTCCGGGAATCTCCAGCATTTCAATCAAACCGGGTGGAAGCGAAGCTTTCAGTTCGTCGTAGTAGGCGAGTTTGCCGGTCTCGACCAGCTCGGTGATTTTCTTTTCGAGTGTCTGGCCAATGCCTTTAATCTGGCCAAGCCGTTTTTCAGCGACGATTGCCGCCAGCGGCTCGCTCAAGCCTTCAATCGTGCGTGCAGCATTCAGGTAAGCACGTGTTTTGAAGGGGTTTTCACCCTTCAGCTCAAGCAACTTCCCAATCTCGACCAGGATTTTCGCAACTTGATCCCTGTCCATGCGCCTAATATGAAGTGTCGAGTGTCGCGTGTCACGTTTCACTTGGCAGATGACATCCGACACCTGACACTGCAGGAAGGTGACAACGAAAAGAACTTTGCCGGCGGCTTTGACCATCGCCGGTTCAGACAGCGGCGGTGGCGCGGGTATTCAGGCCGACTTGAAAACGTTCGCCGCTCTTGGCGTGCATGGCACAAGTGTCATTACTTGTGTCACCGCGCAAAATCCCCGGCGCGTTCTCGCCATTGAATCGTGTTCGCCTCAAATCGTGCGGCAACAAATGAAAGCTGTGTTCGAGGAATTGCGGCCGGGCGCGGTGAAAACCGGAATGTTGTTTTCTGCTGAAATTGTCCGTGTTGTGGCCGGTTTTTTTAAAGGTAGGGACGCCGCGCCGCGGCGTCCGTGTCCACCGCTCATTATTGATCCGGTCATGATTTCAACCAGCGGTGCGCCATTGTTGAAACCGGCGGTGATAAAAATGCTGCGGGAACAATTGCTGCCGCTTGCTACGCTGGTGACGCCCAATTTGCACGAAGCTGGAATTTTAACAGGACGCAAGATTGCGTCCGTTGAAAACATGCGCGTGGCGGCGCGGGAAATCCATGCGCGGTTCGGGTGTGCCGCGCTGGTCAAGGGCGGCCACTTGCCGTGGCCGCGCCGAAGCGGTTTCAACCGCGCAGGCGGGCGTGGCGGACGCGATGCGGTGGACATTTTTTTCGACGGCCGGATGGAATTGCTGTTGAGCGAACCGTTCATCAAAGGCGTCTCGACTCACGGCACGGGTTGCACTTATTCGGCGGCCATCGCAGGTTATCTGGCGCTCGGTCTCGATTTATCGCAAGCGGTGAATCACGCGAAACAATTTGTCACGCAAACCATCGGGCAAAGCTATCGGATTGGAAGGCATTTTTCGCTAAATCATTTTGTTCATGCGGCGGGACGAAAGTGAATCATGTCTGACGCGCTGGTCATCAACGAAATCTATTTAAGCCTGCAAGGCGAAAGCACGTTTGCCGGTTTGCCTTGTATTTTTGTGCGGCTCACCGCCTGCGACTTGCGCTGTTCCTATTGCGATACTGCCTACGCCTTCACCGAAGGCAAAAAAATGTCGCTCAAAGAAATCCTGGTGGAAGTTCGAAAATTGGCGGCACCGTTTTTAAATTCAAAATTCAAAATTCAAAATTCAAAACTACCACTGGTCGAACTGACCGGCGGTGAACCCTTGCTCCAAAAAAAATCCCTGCCGCTGATGAAGCGACTTTGTGACGACGGCTTCACCGTCCTCCTTGAAACCAGCGGCGCGCATGACATTTCTCAAGTGGACGCCCGGGTTCATCGGATCATGGATTTGAAATGTCCCGGCAGCGGTGAAGTTGATCGCAATCATTTGGAAAATTTCAAACACCTCAAGCCGACTGACGAGATCAAATTCGTCATTGGCACACAGCAGGATTATGATTGGGCAAAACGAATGATTTCCGGGCATAAACTCGACACCATTTGCCCGTTGTTGATTTCGTGGGTGCATCCGCTTGCGGCGGGGCAGCAAAATAAATCATTGAAACCGGTTCCCGACGGCCAGACGCCGATTTCGCGGCGCGCATTGGCGGAACGAATCATTGCCGACGCGCTGCCGGTGCGGTTTCAAGTGCAGATGCACAAAATCATCTGGCCGCCAGAACAACGAGGAATCTAATGAGCAAGACCCGTCAAATTCTTGACACACTGCGCGATTACGAATCGCGCAACATTGTGTTCATTGAGCCAAACGGCTCGTGGCCGATTGTTTGGGAACGCGCCAGGGACGTTTTTGTTTGGGACGCCGACAGGAAAAAATATCTGGACCTGTCCGGGGCATTCGGTGTTGCCGCTGCCGGTCATGCAAATCGGCGCGTCGTCAGGGCTGGTCAAAAACAAATGGCGCGTTTACTCCACGCCATGGGCGACGTGCATCCGCACGCGGGCAAGGCCGAGCTTGCGCGCGAGTTGAGCCGACTCACATTCGAGCGCTGGGCCAGTCAGTCCAAAGTCCAGAGTCCAAAGTCCAAAGCCGATGCGCGATCGCATCTGGAACTCAAAACTCAAAACTCAAAATTCAAAACCGGGAAAACAATTTTCAGCAATTCCGGCTTCGAGGCCGTCGAATCCGCGCTCAAAACCGCGATTCTCGCCACGGGCAAGCCCGGCGTCATTGCATTTACCGGCGCGTATCACGGACTCGGTTACGGCGCGCTCAACGCAACGCACCGCGATTTTTTCCGCGCGCCATTCCATAACCAACTCCGCGAATTTGGGCATTTTGCGCCATTTCCTGAAAAATCCGCCGAACTTGCCTCTGTGGAGTTCACCGTCCGTCATTTTTTCCGGCGCGAACGCATCGGTGCAATTCTGGTCGAACCAATTCAAGCGCGTGGCGGCATCAATATTCCGCCGCCGGAATTTTTGCCGCTGCTCCGGAGACTTTGCGATGAACACGGCGCATTGCTGATTCTCGACGAAATTTACACCGGCTTTGGGCGCACTGGAAAATGGTTTGCCTGCGAACACACCGGCGTCGTGCCCGACCTCATTTGCCTCGGCAAAGCCCTCACCGGCGGTTTTCCGCTCTCGGTCTGCGTTGGGCGCGCCGACCTGATGGATGCCGCGTGGCCGGCGTCGCGCGGCGAAGCGATTCACACCAGCACGTTCCTCGGTCATCCTGTTGGCTGCGCGATGGCGCTGGCGCAAATCAAGGAAATCAGACGACTCAACCTGTGCAAACGAAGCGCGGAACTCGGAGAATTTCTGCTGAAAGAGTTGTCCAAAGTCCAATGTCCAAAGTCCAAAGTCGTTTGTAAAGTGCGCGGTTTGGGTTTGATGGCGGGCGTCGAATTGCGATTGCCCGATGGCAAACCTGCAACTGAAGCCGCCATGCGGGCACTCAAAGACATGTTGCGTCGTGGCTTCATTCTTTTGCCTGAAGGCGGGCACGCCAACGTCATCAGTTTTACGCCGCCGCTCACCATTACCAAGGCGCAACTGTCCAAGACTGTCAACGCCCTCAAAGAAGTTTTAACCACAGATGCACACAGATAAACACGGATGAAAAATTCTTTCGTCCAACCATTGGTCTTTATCCGTGTGCATCCGTGTTAATCCGTGGTTAAATATTCCCAGTGAAACTTTCTGAAATGCGGGAATTGCTGGCGCAGCGGGAAATTCAGCTTACCAAATCCCTCGGCCAGAATTTTCTGCACGACGGCAATCAACTCCGGCGTATCATCACGGCAGCCGAACTTAAGAAAACAGACAAAGTATTGGAAATCGGGCCGGGACTTGGGCCGCTCACCGAATTGCTGCTGGAAAACGCGGGTGAAGTTCTGGCCATTGAAAAAGACGCAAGGCTCGTCGAGTTTTTGCAGGAACGCTTCCTCAATTTAAAACTCAAAACTCAAAACTCAAAATTTGATTTGCTCCACGCCGACGCGCTGGAATTTTTAAAACGCGAGCGCCGGGATTGGAGCGACTGGAAGCTCGTGGCCAATCTGCCGTATTCCGTCGCTTCGCCAATTTTGGTGGAACTGGCCTCTGGCGATCGCGCGCCGAACCGTATTGTGGCGACGCTCCAACTCGAAGTCGCACGGCGGCTCATGGCCAAAGCTGACGATGACGATTTCGGCGTGTTGACGTTGCTGGTGCAGCTCGATTTCAAGCCGTGTGAATGGTTCAAAATCCCGGCTAGCTGCTTTTTCCCGGAACCGGATGTGGATTCGGGGTGTGTCGTTCTGGAACGGCGCAAAACGCCGCTGTTGCCGAATGACCAGCGCCCGGTGTTTATAAAAATTGTAAAGCGCGCCTTTTCGCAGCGGCGAAAAATGATGTTGAAACTTTTGAAACAGGACTGGCCGAAGGAAAAACTAGAAACCGCGTTTGCTGAACTGAAAATTCCGCCGCAGGAACGCGCTGAGAAATTGAGTTTGGAGCGGTTTATCGAGTTAGCTCGGACGTTGGGGAAGTGATTTTAATTCAATAATTGGGAGGGTTGGCATGTTGCCGACCCAAATTTTAGGGACGGTGGCACACCGTCCCCCCAAAAAATTATGGGCGAAGAAATCTTTGATGTGGTCAACGAGCGTGATGAGGTGGTTGATGCCAAGCCGCGGAGCGAGGTGCATCGGCTCGGCCTAAAGCATCGCGCGGTGCATGTGCTGGTGTTCAATTCGCGCGGAGAAATTTTTCTCCAAAAACGTTCGATGACAAAAGACCGGGAAGCCGGCAAATGGGATTCTTCGGCGTCCGGGCATGTGGATTCAGGTGAGGATTATGATGTCTGTGTCGTGCGCGAATTGCGCGAGGAACTTGGATTAAAACTGGCCACGACACCCCAAAAGCTTTTCAAAATTGATGCGTGCGAGGAAACGGACGCGGAATTCGTCCGGGTTTATCGTTGTGAAAGTGAAGGGCCATTTCAATTGCATCCCGACGAAATTGAGTGCGGCGGCTGGTTCACGCCGGGGAAAGTCACGCGCTGGATTGCTGAAAAACCGGAAGAATTCGCCGGTGCATTCCGGTTGATTTGGAAACTCTCTTTAACCGCAGAGACGCCGAGGAAAATTTAATTTAGTTCAGCGAGCCACCTCACCCCGGCCCTCTCCCCCAACTCCGTTGGCGGAGAGGGGGAATCGTTCGCCGTGTCATTCAATGGCGGGCATTTTGTTTCATCCGTGTTTATCTGTGTCCATCCGTGGTTAAAACCTTTCGCGTCTTTACTTGTGGCAAAAATGGAGTAGTTATTCAGTCATGCAAGATTTTCTGGTTCCCATTGTGGTCGAACAGACCGGACGCGGCGAGCGGACGTGGGACATTTACTCGCGCCTGCTCGTTGACCGCATCCTTTTCCTCGGCACGGCCGTGGATGACGCTGTGTCGAACATTGTCATCGCGCAGCTGCTTTTCCTGCAAATGTCCGATCCGAAGAAGGACATCCATCTTTACATCAACTCGCCGGGCGGCAGCGTCACGGCCGGTCTGGCGATTTACGACACGATGCAATATCTCACGTGCGACGTGAATACCTATTGCGTCGGGCAGGCGGCCAGCATGGCAGCGGTGTTGCTCGCGGCGGGCACTAAAGGCAAGCGTTATGCGCTGCCGAATGCGCGCATCCTGATTCATCAGCCGTGGGGTGGGGTGCAGGGACAGGCTTCCGACATCAGCATTCAGGCCAAGGAAATTTTACGTCTCAAAGACCGGCTCAATGAAATTCTCGCCAAACACTGCGGGCGCAAGGTTGAGGAACTCACGCGCGACACCGACCGCGACCGGTTTATGTCGTCCGCAGAAGCGAAAGAATACGGCCTCGTGGATCAGGTTGTGCAGTCACGCAAGGAAATTCCCGGCTTGGTGGAAAAGACTTCCGTAGCGGTTTGACAAAAGAATTATGTCTTTGTGGGAGCTGAAGTAACGAGGCTCTATTCAACTTCGGAATTCGGAGTGAGCCTCCTTCCGCCTTCGCCCGGCTATGGCGAGACAAGCACGTCGGCTCCTACAATATTTCATTTACCAATATCTTCATTCCATAATTCCGGCTTGGCTTTGATGAAATCGCGCATGAGTTGAATGCAAGTCGAGTCATTCAAAATTTCCACTTTCACGCCTTGTGAGCGGACATATTCCTCCGGGCCTTTGAACGTCACATTTTCACCAACGACGATGTGCGGGATTTTGTAGAGCACAATCGCGCCGCTGCACATCGGGCACGGCGAAAGTGTCGAATACAAAATACAGCACTTATAAACGGACGCTTTGAGCCGCCCGGCATTTTCGAGGCAGTTCATCTCCGCGTGATGAATCACGCTGCCGCGTTGCACGCGTTGATTGTGTCCGCGCCCGATGATTTTGCCATCAAGCACGAGTACCGAACCGATGGGGATGCCGCCTTCAGCGAGGCCTTTTCCGGCCTCTTCAATGGCAGCTTGGAGAAATGGATCCATGCGCGATTGAAACATTTTTTCAGAGGAATAACAAGGTAGGGACAGCGCGTTGCGCTGTCCGGACGCCGCAGCGCGGCGTCCCTACCAATTTTACCGCGCAAAAATCTGGCGGATGACGTCCTCAATTGGCACTTCCTGAATGTCAATATCAGTGACCGTTAAATCATCCAGCAGCGATTTGCAAACCGGAATGACGCGGTCGCGTTTGACCTTGAATGTGATGGAGCCGACATTTTTCTCCATGACCTCGCCGTAACGCGCCAGATTTTCCGCCGGGAAATTGTCCATCTTCTCGCATTGGATGGTGACAAGTTTGAAATTGGCAAAACGGTCCACGATCTCGCTCAATTTGCCGTCAAAGAAAATTTTGCCGTGATCAATGATGATGACGCGCTCGCAAAGCGCCTGGATATCGGCCATGTAATGGCTCGTAAGCAAAATGGTAGTTTTTTGCTCGGTGTTATGGCGGCGGATGAATTCGCGCACCACCTTTTGAGAAACAACGTCGAGGCCGATGGTCGGTTCGTCGAGGAACAGGACTTTTGGTTGGTGGAGCAGGGAGGCGATAAGCTCCATTTTCATGCGTTCACCGAGCGAAAGTTCACGCACGCTGACGTTGAGTTTGTCGCTGACGTTGAGCAATTCGCCCATTTCGGCGACGGTGCGTTCGAAGCGGTCGGTGGGAATGCCGTAGATTTTTGAGTTCAGTTCAAGCGAATCGCGCGCCGGCAAATCCCACCAAAGCTGGTTTTTCTGGCCGAGTACAAGCGCGAACTGGCGGCGGTAGCCGTCGGCTCTTTCCCACGGCACATAACCGAGCACTTGCGCCGAGCCGCTGGTTGGATAAAGCAGGCCGGCAAGCATTTTGAGCGTGGTGGTCTTGCCTGCGCCATTCGGCCCGAGAAACCCGACGAGTTCACCGGGTTCAATCGTGAAATGCACGTCATTGACCGCGACGGTTTGTTCGTAGCGACGGCGGAAAAGTCCCTTGATCGCACCGGTAAAGCCCGGTTGCTTTTTGTAGGTGCGGAAGGTCTTGGTCAGGCCGTTGACTTCAATTGCCGGCATGGGAGAAGTTTTCAGTTTCAAGTTTCAAGTTTCAAGTTCTAAAACCGAACGCTGAAAACTTCGAACTTGAAGCTTACCTCATTAACTGCTTTTCGATGTAGTGAACGACTTGGCGGACGTTGGAGTCCACTTCCATGCGGTCTTTGACAAGGCGGCAGGCGTGCAACACCGTGCCGTGATCGCGTCCGCCGAAGGCTTCCCCGATGGTGTTGAGCGAATTTTCGGTCATCTGGCGCGAAAGATACATGGCGATCTGGCGCGGAAAGGCGATGTTTTCCGGCCGGCGCTTGCTGGTCATATCGGCGAGACGGATGTCAAAGTGCTCGGCGACCTTTTTCTGAATGACCTCGATATTGATGGAAAAGCGGCCTTCTTCATGAAGAATTTCGCGCAGCAAGCTTTCAACAACTTCAATGGAGAGCTTCTTGCCGGTGAGCGAAGCGTAGGAGGCAACACGGATGAGCGCGCCTTCGAGCCGGCGAACGTTGGTGCGAATGCGATTGGCGAGAAAGTTCAGGATATCCTCGGGCAGCGTGAAACCCATGAGTTGCGCTTTCTTTTGCAGAATGGCGAGGCGCATTTCGACGTCTGGCGGCTGCAGGTCGGTGACCAGACCCCATTCGAAACGCGAGACGAGGCGGTGTTCCAGCCCCTGAATTTCGCTGGCCGGCCGGTCGCACGTGAGCACGATTTGCTTGTGCGATTCGTGCAGTGCGTTGAAGGTGTGGAAAAATTCCTCCTGAATCCGTTCCTTGCCGGCTAGGAATTGGATGTCGTCGATCAACAAAACGTCCGTCTGGCGGTATTTCTTGCGGAATTTGACGAGTTGGTTGTTTTGAATTCCATCAATGTATTCGTTTGTGAATTTTTCGGACGAAAGGAAAGCGACCCGCGCACCTTTTTTGCTGCTGACAACATGCTGGCCGATGGCGTGAAGCAGGTGCGTCTTGCCGAGGCCGACACCACCGTAAAGAAAGAGGGGGTTGTAGGATTTGCCGGGTGCCTGGGCGACGGCGAGCGCGGCGGCGTAGGCAAAGTTGTTGTTATTGCCAACGACAAAGGCTTCGAACGTATTTTTGGGATTAAAACCGAATTCGCCGTTGTGTGTCGCTCGTTCGTGGCCAGAGTTGGCGGCTTTTGTTGTTTTCGACGGTGTTGGGGAAGGTGTGGTGACGGGGTGGGTATTTCCACCGGCAACCTTGAATTTCACCTCCAATTGACGCCCGGCGGCTGCAGCCAGGGCATCTTGCAACAGGCTAAGGTAGTTATCCTTAAGCCAGACTTCGCAAAACTCGTTGGCCACTTCCAAAGTAAGATGGTCAGGATCAATCGCACCGGCACGCAGTGGAGCAAACCACATGTTGTAAGTGTCTGCGTTCAACTTGGAACGAAGATATTCCCGAGCTGAATTCCAAATTTTTTCTGCCGAAAGCTGCATTTAAATTCCGTCAAAAAGCTTGTTTTTCGAGCGTTTTATTCACCTGGCCTTAAAATTGGCGTTTTCCCCAGCCAGCCACGCCCACTCGAACTGTTTAGGATTTGTTATTTCATCAAAGGGTTCAGCTGCGTGTGCCTGTAATTGGAACCGTTTTTAAAATTCTAAAGTAACACACTTATTTACAACATGTTACAAAACAATCAATCAAAACCTTCATCCGTTTTTTTCCACGATCATTAAAACATCCCAACCAACTTGAACTTACACAGGTGTTTTATGCGATTGAGACGAACGTTCCTAGGATAACATATTAACTCTTGTTCACGAGTTATTCACATAAGTCTTTCAACCAACTAAACCAATGATTCACAATCACTTTACAAATCGCCCTCTGAATTTGTCTTGGGCTGGAATTGTATTTTTAATCGTTTTATTTTTTCCGAAAGGTCGCTCAAACAGCCTGCTCACCCGTTTCGCTGGTGCGAATGCGAACAACGCTCTCGACATTGCTTACAAAAATTTTCCCGTCGCCGATCTTTCCGGTCTTGGCGGCCTTTACGATGGCATCCACGGCTTGGGTTGCCAAATTGTCGGCCACCACCAGTTCGATTTTTACCTTGGGCAGAAAGTCCACGACGTATTCACTGCCCCGATAAATTTCTGTGTGGCCTTTTTGACGCCCAAAACCCTTCGCTTCGATGACCGTCATCCCTTGAATTCCGAGCGCGGCCAGCGCGTCTTTCACTTCTTCAAGCTTGAATGGTTTGACAATCGCTTCGATTTTTTTCACGCGTTTTCCCCGTGTTGATGTGTGATGGATACTAACACCGAATGTCTTGCTGTAAACAGGAAACTTTATGCAGGGATGTTTTGTTCCCTGGAAAATGCGGTAGTGGATCAATTCAAGAAAGTGTTCGGAGTTCCGCCTTCAGGCGGCCGCGTAAACGCGGAACTCCAAACCGAAATAGCCCCACCCCAGGAAATGTGCGTTCATTGACACGATTTTCCCCGGCTGTTAGCCTCCGTCCTTCCGGAAGCCAAAAATGGACTATAAAAACACATTGAATTTGCCGCGTACCGATTTCCCGATGAGGGCTGATTTGGTGGCGCGCGAGCCGGAACGGCTGAAAAAGTGGGAGTCGGCGAAGCTTTACGAAAAAATCCAGGCTGCCCGCGCCCATGCGAAGGAAAAGTTTGTCCTGCACGACGGTCCGCCGTTCGCCAACGGCGACGTGCACATCGGCAATGCGCTGAACAAGATTCTCAAGGACATCGTCGTCAAATACAAAACACTGCGCGGATTCAACGCGCCCTACATTCCCGGCTGGGATTGCCATGGATTACCCATCGAATTCAAAGTTTCACAGGAGATGCGGAAACACGGAGATACCAGCGCCGATCCTGTGACGATTCGCACAGCTTGTGAGGCTTATGCCCGCAAATTCATTGATATCCAGCGGACGCAGTTCAAACGGCTCGGTGTGTTCGGTGATTGGCACAATCCCTATCTCACGTTTAACAAGGAATATGAGGCCGACGAATTACGCTTGTTCGCTGACATCGTTGAAAAGGGTTTCGTCTATCGCGGCAAAAAACCGGTTTATTGGAGCATTCCCTGTCGCACCGCGCTCGCCGAAGCCGAGGTCGAATATCAAGACCACGTCAGCCCGAGCATTTACGTGAAGTTTCCGGTCGTCGGCCAGCCAAAAACTTTTGTCCTGATCTGGACGACGACGCCATGGACATTGCCGGCAAATCTTGCCGTCGCTTACAACTCGAAGTTCCAATACGTCCAGGTGGAAGTCGCTGGTGAGAAATACATTTTGTTCCGGGGGTTGCTGGCTGCCGTCGCTGAAAAATGCGGCTGGAGCAATTGCAACGGACAACCGTTCCCAACCGAGAAACTTGCCGCGCTACAGTTTCAGCATCCGTTCTGCAATCGCACCGGCAAATTCTATCTCGCCGACTTCGTTACCAGCGACACCGGCACCGGCTTCGTTCATATCGCACCGGGACATGGTTTGGAGGATTACCAACTCGGCTCGTCTGTCGGTCTGCCAATTTATTCACCCGTAGATGACGATGGTAAGTTCATGCACACGAACGACTTGCCTGTCGCACAGCAGATGCCCGCCGAGATGGTCGGCAAATCCATCCTCGAAAAGCATGGCAAGAGCGACGCGAACGAAGTTGTGCTGCATGAACTGCACGCTCGCAAAGTGCTATTGCATCAAGAAAATTATCATCACAGCTACCCGCATTGCTGGCGCAGCAAAACGCCCATCATTTTCCGCGCGATGGACCAGTGGTTTATCAAGATTGATCATTTGATTTCGGAGGGGCGAGTTACACGAGCCCCAAATTCTGCAAGTGCAAAAGATCAGGGGATCGCAGAGCTCGTCCCTCCGACGAATACATTTCGCGCCGCCGCCCTCGCCGAAATTGACCGCGTGAACTGGATTCCAGATTGGGGCATCAACCGCATCAAAAGCGCTGTGCAAACGCGTCCCGACTGGTGCATCTCCCGCCAGCGCACTTGGGGCGTGCCGATTCCCGCATTTTATGACGCGAAAGGAAATCCGATTCTTGACGCGCAAATCGTTCGCAACGCAGCCGACCTGATCGAAAAGCATGGCTCGAATGTCTGGTTCGAGAAGTCCGCCGCGGAACTTTGGTCGCTCGTGAAGCCGAAGAACTGGAAAGGCGCGGAAGCCGTCAACAAATCCAACGACACATTGGATGTGTGGATTGATTCGGGCAGTTCATCGCGAAGCGTGCTGATGCGGCGGGCCGAACTCCATCATGAGGTAGGGCGCGCTGTCCCCAGCGCGCCGCGGCGCAGTGAGGACACTGCGCCCTACCAGAAATGGCAAGCAGACATGTATTTCGAAGGCAGCGACCAGCATCGCGGCTGGTTTCAATCGTCGCTGCTGCTGTCGCTGGCCGGCAATGGCGCGGCGCCATACAAGACGGTGCTGACCCACGGATTCATGGTGGACGCCGACCGCGAGAAAATTTCCAAGAGCAAACAAGGGCAGGGCGGCTATGAAAAACCGCAGACGGCCGAGGCTTACGTGAAAAAACACGGTGCGGACATCGTGCGGCTTTGGGTTTCATCGCAGGATTTTCGCAACGACATCATCGTGAGCGAGGAACGCGTCGCCAAGGTGGCGGAGACCTATCGCGTTATCCGCAATGCGCTGCGTTACGAACTCTCGAACCTTTACGACTTTGATCCGGCGAAGCATACGGTTGCCGATGACAAGCTCACCGGTCTCGACCGTTGGATTCTCGGCGAGTTTTCCAAGTTGGAGCAGGAAGTCATCGAGGCTTACGACAAATACGAATTTCACGTCGTCTATCAAAAGGTGAGCCAGTTCATCGCCGTGGAGCTGTCCTCCCAATATCACGATATTGTAAAAGATCGGCTCTATACAGGACGCTATGGAATTCATTACCGCCGTTCGACGCAGACGGCGCTGCACCGGCTGGTGACAGGTTTATGCCAGATGCTCGCGCCGATTCTGTCGTTCACGGCGGACGAAGCATGGGAATTTGTGCTGGGGAAACCGATAGGGTCGGTGCATGAAGCCAATTGGCAACCTAAATTGTTTCATCGAAGCGAAGAAGAGCAGAAAAATTGGAAAATGCTTTTTGCTTTGCGAACGAATGCACTTTCTAAACTGGAAAAAGCACGTCAATCGAAACTTATTGGAAAGGCGTTAGAAGCAAAGTTTTCCGTGAAGTTTTACAAATTGCCAACTGAGGAGGATAAGAAGCTTTTTGGATCTCCTCTAACATTTGGAGATTGGAAGTGGACGGGCATTGATCTTTCGTCTTTGGTCAGTGTTGAAAACTCAAGAATCCTGCAAGAATTGCTCAACGTTTCGAGCATTAAAATGGATATTTCAGATTCAATAGATGGAATGGGTTTTTCAGTTTCCAAAGCCGATGGCCAAAAATGCGAACGCTGTTGGCATTGGGAAACGGATGTTGGTTCACACAAGGAACATCCGACGATTTGTGGGCGCTGTGTCGAGGCGGTGAAGCAATTCAGGGCGTGATATCACGCGACGATCTTTTTCCTGAGGCGGATTGGAATTATTGGAAGTAGTCACGATACTCAAGTTCTTTGTTCTCTAATGAAACTTGCTGTAATAAAAACATAGACCACATGTATTGTTGGCGCTCCGACGTAAATATTTTTACCTTGCATTAGAATCAAATTACCCTCGGGAGTGACCTGACCCCAAAAGCTGGACACCTCATAAGTAGAGTTCCGCCATTGGTTTGATGTTGTTGTTTTGTTTGGCTGTTCGTGACGGAGGGAGGGCGAAGCCCGACCGGAGTCGCGAACAGC
>Ga0182027_10008245_pt1 | contig 15202 bp, 12 predicted proteins | sample 712E1DmetaG_FD_121300 | JGI IMG/M metagenome (GOLD analysis project Ga0182027, IMG submission 121300) | Permafrost microbial communities from Stordalen Mire, Sweden - 712E1D metaG (Illumina Assembly) | ecosystem: Environmental > Terrestrial > Soil > Wetlands > Permafrost | place: Sweden... | reverse complement strand
TGCCCCTCCCAAAAATCGGGAGCCAGGTCGCACTGAATGAGCAGGTGGTCGAGGTGCAACTCGACGACGGCGTTGTCTCGCGAAAAATAGCGGCGGACGTTGCCGGCCCCCACCTCGACACCGGTATACGCGTGACCCTTCAATTGCGTTTTGACGACCATATGATCCTGCCGAACGGCTGTGATGATTGCTGGATGAGGCAAGTCTAAGGAGAGTGATACCGGAGAGAGCCGGGCGCTCAAAGAAAAGTGCGCGGTGATTCCTGATCTGAGACAAGCGCCAAGTGCAGGTCAATTCGGGAAACTAGAATTTCGGCTGCTGCGCGCGGCTGGATCGCGCTCCTGACGGGAGGATTCTCTCTGCCCTTGGTTTCCTTGAGTCGTGGAAGCGCAACCGTCCGCCCGTGTGCGATACTCGAATCGGCATGTACAAACGAATCGTACTCAAGCTATCGGGAGAGGCGCTCGCCGGCCACAGAGGTTTTGGCATTGACGCCGAAAAGGTGGCCGAGATTACCGTCGAACTGGCTGAAATCCACGCTTTGGGGGTAGAGATCGGCCTGGTGGTTGGCGGCGGCAACTTCTTCCGCGGCGTGGAGGAGCAGGCCAAGGAGATGGACCGCGTGAGCGCCGACAACATGGGCATGCTCTCCACGGTCATCAACGCCATCGCGCTGCAGGACGCCCTGGAGCAGCGCGGGGTGCAGTGCCGGGTGATGAGCGCGGTTTTCATGAACCAGATCGCCGAGCCATATATTCGGCGGCGCGCAGTGCGGCATCTCGAAAAGGGCCGCGTGGTGATCTTCGCCGCGGGCACGGGAAATCCGTTCTTCTCCACCGATACGGCGGCCAGCCTGCGCGCCATGGAGATCAAGGCCGATGTGCTGCTAAAGGGCACCAAGGTGGAGGGCGTCTACAACGCCGACCCGGTGCGAGTGAAAGACGCTGTGAAGTACGACCAGATCACCTACATGCAGATCCTGCAGCAAGGCTTGAAGGTGATGGACCTGACCGCGGTGAGTATGTGCAAGGACAACAACCTGCCTACGATCGTCTTCAACATGAACCAGCCGGGAAACATCCGCCGGGTGGTGATGGGCGAAAAGGTCGGATCGTTGGTCACGGCGTAAAAAAGCAGGGATCAGGGAACAGAAAGACGCGGCCTGGAGTTGATTTAGAAATCTCGTGCTGTGGCAGAAATCGCGCAGGATGGCTTTCTGTTGAGGAAAGAACGACTCAGCCGCATCAAGTACTGTCATCCCAGCTCTGAATCTGCTCGAGTCCAACACCGGCTTTCACGCCTGTTTGTGTGCGGGTTTTTTCTGATCCCTGATCCCTGTTCCCTGCCTTCCGGAGACGTCTAACTCTTCGTGGAAACTCGCAAGCCAGCGCCGCTGAAGGCTTTGACAGGCTTGCGATGCTTCGCGGCCATCAACATCGTCTTCTTTCACTTTTCCAATCCCCAGTGGTTTGGGTTCCTCGCTCCGGTGGTCAACGCCGGATTTATCTCGGTCAGTTACTTCATTCTGCTATCGGGATTCGTGCTGGCTTATAACTACGCCGAGCGGGCGCGCAACGGGGAACTGGACCGCAAGCGCTTCTGGGAGGCGCGGTTCACACGCATTTATCCCATTTACTTCCTCAGCCTGCTGCTGGGCCTGAATCTGTTGCGCTCGGAGTATCAATCGCATACGCACGCGATGTTCTGGACGGGCGTCGTACTGACGCCGCTGTTGTTGCAGGGGTTTGTGCCGGCGGTGGCCACTTTTCTGAATACGCCGGCGTGGACGATGTCGGCCGAAGCCGCCTACTACGTGATTTTTCCCTGGGTGGCGAAGTGGAAGCGCCCGGAGCGGATGGCGCCCCACCTGATGAAGATGGCCGGCGTGTGGGCGTTGGGCCTGGTCCCGGGCGCACTGTATATTGCGTTCAGTCCCGACGGAATTGTGCGGCCGGACCGATGGAGTTATGGCCCGTGGCTGTGGGCGCTGAAATACACGCCCTACACGCACGTCTTCAGCTTTGTTTTTGGAGTGATGCTGGCTGACCTGGACCGGATGATCGAGCGCACAGCACAATTGCGCCTATGGCTGGGGATCATCGGGTTCGGCGGAATCTACGCCCTCCTGAGCCTGGGGCCGCTGATGCCCTACGCGATCATGCACGACGGAGTGCTCATGCCTCTGTTTGGCTGCATCATTCTGGGACTGGCAGGCGAAAACCTTCTGGCCCGCGCGCTGGGAGTGCGCCCGCTGGTTTTTGTGGGCGAGGCCAGTTACTGCCTCTACCTGCTGCACTTCAACTTGTGGAACCTGATTCACGGCTCGCACGTGCTGGATGCGCTGGGCTTGAGCCGCTTCGATCCGTGGATCAGCTACGTTTTGCTGATTGCCCTGGCTATCTTCGCGCTGCACTTCATCGAGAAGCCCGCTCAGCGCAAGCTGCGCGAATGGATGCACGCAACGAACGTGCTCAGAGGCGCGTAGTCGACTGCGATGGGAGCAGCGCTCAGCTTTTCCACACAACAAAAAGCCCAGCCTTGCGACTGGGCTCTTTTGCGTCGCGACACTCCACCGCTACGGGGTTATAGCCTGCGTGGAATGGTTGCCGTGAGGAACGGCGATCAAAGCCGCCGGGTTCGCGCCGGTGGGGTAGGGCGTGGCCTGTGTTTGCGAAATGGTGCCGGTATTGGGATCGAGGCGGAAACCGGAGATGGAGTTGCCCAGGTAGTTGGCCGTATAGACAAATCGGCCGAGCGCCGGCTCCACGACGATCGACACCGGCTGAGTATCTGTAGCAGTTCCCGCCGAACCTGAGATGCTGACGACCGCGGAGGGCGTGCCGGTGGGCAGGGCGATCGAATAGGCTGAAACCGACGAATCCAGAGAGTTGCTGAGGTAGATGTAAAGGCCGCGCGGATCGATCACGATCGAATCGGGTTCGTTGCCGGTCTTGTAGGGGCCGTTGACCATGTACTGCAGCGCATCGGTGGCCAAAACGGTGTAGCCGATCAACTCGTTTGAGGCGAAGTCCGTGACAAAGATGAAGCGGTTGACCGGATCCGTGGTCAGGGCCGAGGGCTTAACTCCGGCTTGATAGGGGCTGCCCGAAACCGGGGTCAAAGCGCCACCAGAGCCTACGGTATAACCAAAGACCCAGCCGGGATTGGCGTTGCTCGTCGTGCTTCCGCCGGGATTGTACGCGGACTTGTCGTAAGCCGTGACAAACACGGCTTGGCTGTTGGCCAGCACGGTGACGCCGGTGGGCACGATGGTGTCGCTGGTGTATCCGGGAACGGCGAGAGAAAGCGTCGCGGTCGCCGAGCCGATGGCGCCCGCACTCAGAGAATACTCGGTGAGCGTGGCGGAGCTGGTGCCTGATACCGCGTATAAGTAGGTATTCGCGGAGTTCACGGCAATCGATACGGGAGTGGTGGCGAGGGTGACGCTATCCTTCTTGAAGAGATTGCCGTGGTCGTCGATGTCGAAGTGGACCACTGAGCTGTTGCCCTGGTTGGCGACGTAAAGATTGTAATAATCGGAGGTGGTTGCCAGCGCGATGGGGCCGGTTCCGCCGGACGAGATGTTGGCCGCCGCGGTGCGCAGGGCGCCGGATTGCGAGTCCACCGCGTAAGTGTAAATCTCTCCGGAACTGCCCGCCCCGGCGCCTGCCGAACAGGCCACGAAAACAAAGTCGACGGTGACAAGCTGGCAGGCAGTCAGGAGGGTGGCCAGAATCAGGCCGATTGCAGAGACCAGAAAAAGCTGGCTCAATTTGCTGAACTTCATGCGCTTCCTTCGTCATGGGCCCGTCAGTACAAGCCCCAAGAAAACTCGTTTAAGTTGCCCCCATGGTCATTGTAAAAGCCAGATGGGGGGTGTTGCTACGGCCCCGATCGCCGGAGCGGGACGATCGCTGGCTCTCATGGTTGAATGCCGGCACCGGTGCCGTTGTGCGGAATGGCCGCAACGGCGGTCGGTTGGGCGCTGGTCGCGTAGGGAGAGAATTGCGAATCGAGCAATGTTCCGGCGCTGGTGCTCAACTCAAAGCCGGAGACGGTGTTGCCAAGGAAGTCAACGGTGTAAAGAAAATGGTTCGTCGAGGGATCGATTCCGATAGCCACTGGCTGCAGGCCGGTCGAGTAGGCGCCAATGGAGGTAAGAGCGCCACTGCTAACGGAGTAGGCGGTCACCGTGCTGTCAAGCGAGTTGGTCACATAGGCATACGGATAGGAAGGATCGATGACGATGGCGGAAGGCTGGTTGCCGGCATGGAACGGGCTCCCGCTGAGCGGCGTCAGATTCCCTGACGACACCGAGTAGCCCCGCACGTTTCCGCTGGTGAAATCGGTGACATACACATAAGTGCTGGTTCCGTCGCTGGCGATGGCGGAAGGCTTGACGCCGGCCGCGTAAGGCGAGCCGCTCAAGGGGGTGAGCACGCCGCCTGAACCGACCGCAAAGCCGAAGACATAGCCAACGTTTGGCGTGACTGAAGAATCGTAAGCGGTAACGTAGACATAAGCGCCGGAAGCGAGGACGTCGACGGCCGTGGGCACGATCACGTGACCGGCATTGGCGCCGGTAAGCGTCAACGGCCAGTACTGCCCGGCAACGGCTGGATTCACCGCAAGTGCCCCGATCGTTACCGGCGTGGAGCCGCTGGCGGGAGTGAGCGAAAAGACGCCGATGGAACCGGAGCAGGGTTCCGCGTTGGAGCAAAGGGGAAGCGGCTGGTAAAGATCGACGACAAAGAGATTTGACTTATCTGCGGCGATGGCCAGGGGAAAGATTCCCGGCGTATTGACCGTGTTCTGCGGATAGAGCTTGCCATCGATACCGATGGCGAATTGGACGACGGTGTTGTCATCTTCATTGACGACGAAGAGGCTGCCGTAATCGACGGAGACGGCCTCGGCCACCGGGTTACGGCCCCCGGAAGGGAAGGGCGAAGTGGGAATCTGGCGCATGCGGCCCGACTCGGAGTTGATTTCGAAGACGTCGATCTCTCCGTAGTTGTTGGTGCCGGCCGCCCTGGCGCTGGCCACGTAAACAAAATCGACGGTCAGAGTTTGAGTCAGCTGGGTGCAGGCCGTCACAAGCGAAGCCGCCAGGAAGCTGGCCGCTGCGACCAGCACGAGCTGGCTCGATTTGTTGAGCTTCATGCGCATCTTTCGTCAACGGGGCCGATCCACAGGCCCTTCAAAAAAACCGCTTTGAACATCGAATCCCAATACCGGCAGCAAGCGGGCGCGCCGGCATTCGCTTCCACCAGACGCCGCAGGTTCCGGAGCCTGGCATAAGGATCAACCCGCCGCCCCGCGCCTGCCCGGGCCAGCGGCGCGGCGCGATTCTAACTTGTGCGCCCATCCACCAGGCACCACGTTGGCGGACCCTGGAGCTTGTAGGTGCCGGTAACACGCATAGGGTTGAGGTCGCCGGTGTTTGGATCAACCACTCGTCCCGTCACTGTGGAGTCGTATTCGTTGGCTTCGTAAACAAACTGGTTGGAGGGGTCTTCAACGATGCACTGCGGGCCCGATCCGGCGCCGAACGGCTCCTCGGCGATGAAGCTCAATTGGTAGGCGGGCGCTGTGGTGAGAAAGTACCCGGCGATCCCGCTTTCCGGGTTATTCCCTGTCACGTTGTTCCCCTGGTTGGCCACGTAGATAAACTTGCCCTTGTTTTCGACCATAACGTAGATGGGGTTGGCAAGCGTGGGGTCATCGGGGATGACTCCACTGGGTTCTGCCTGCAACGCGCCGCCGCTGGCCACGGTGAAGGGGAGAATCTGGCTGGGTGAGGTGGTGGTTGTGCCGTTGAATGTGAGCGTGATGGGCTCGTTATCGAGCACGTAGAGTACGCCCGAGGCATTCACGAGGGCCGTGGCCTGTTTGATACCCAACGGCTGGGAGCTGTTCTGGCTCAGCGTCAACTGCCCGGTGCCGCTCGAGTAACTATACGGAAAGACCAGCGATCCCCCGGTGTATGGATAGGATGCGGTATTGGACGTTCCAGCAAGCGTGAGCACGGTCGCGCCGGACAGAACAAAATCCACGGGGTTGGCTGGGACCGGGAAATAGGTGATCGCCTGGCCGTTGGCCGCCGTCACCTGGGCGTTCACAATCAGCGACAAACGACCGGTGCTTTGGTCGATCTTAAAGACGGTGATATCACCGCAGGTGGTCACCGATTTTCCCAGGGCGAGCGCGCAATTATCCGTGCTCGACGGGTTGGCGTTGTCGGGCGCGTCGTGGTCCAGGACAAAAAGAAAGGCGCCCGACGAGTCGGCAAAGAGCCGGAAGGGATTGATGCCCTGGGTATAGAAGGTTTCCTGCGGAGTCAGAGTGCCGTTTCCGCCGACGGCGAATTGGGTGATGTTCGAGTTGAGGCAGGCATTCGCGCCTGTGCCGTAGCAATCGCCGCTTCCCGAGGCATTCACGCCGCGGTTGAGAACATAAAGAAATCGGCTGCCAAGGGTCAGGAAGGCACGGACCGGATTGGCGCCGCCTGATGAAACTGGCAAGGTGTTGATGGGTGTCAGCCGGCCCGTGTTGTGATCGATTTTGTAGCCGGAGATGATGCCGTTGTTGCCGGTGGAGGCGGTGACCGTTCCGGTCACATACAAGTAGCCAACCGTATAACTCTGTACGCAAGACGTTACGCCAAAAGCGACAGCCGCCGAGAGGGCGCCCAGCGCAAGCGCCTTGCCGAATTTCGTGAACTTCATGCTATTCCTTTATCTTGGTCAGGCAGGCCCCGCCAAGTTTCATCGTTCCCGAGCAGTGCTGGGTTGGGATGGAGTCCCTGATGCATTGTAAAAGGCGAGGGCGGGTTGTGCCTAGTTTCCGCCTCCGACCGGTCAAAACCTTGATTTCCAAGTGTTGCGGCGAGGCGCGCATGGCCTTATCCCGGATCCTACAGCCCTTCGCTTCAATTTCCCAGGGACGGTCGGCGATTGGACGCGCGCGAGCGGGAAAAGTCATCGCCGGAACCGTGCCCACAGGCCCAGACCAAATGCAAGAATAGCGCCGAGAGAAGAGACGCTGGAGAGCGAGAGAATCAATCTATGCGTAGCCGACTGCCGATGGTTGTTTGGTTCCTGGCCGGGTTCTTCCTGGCGGGCCTTTGTCGTACACAAAATGCGGCCCGCGCGCAGGACGTCCATGTGCGCGTCTCTCCAGATGTGAAGACCGGCATCGAGGGAACCACGGAGTTTCCCACCATCCAGATGGCCGTGGACCATCACCCCTTTGCCGGCATCGGGCGGGATGGCAAGCCGGGCCGGGTGTACATCGGGATCGCGCCGGGCGTGTATCGTGAGCGGGTGATCGTGACGCAGAACCACACCAACATTACGCTGGTAGGCATGGGAAAATCTCCGGCCGATGTAGTCATTACGAACAGCCTGAACGCCAAACAGGCCGGCGGGACCTTCTTTACCGAGACCGTGGAGATCAACGGCGCGGGCTTTGAGGCCGACAACATCACCTTCGAAAACACGGCCGGCAACACCGGCCAGGCGGTGGCTGCAGCGGTGCGCGCGGACCGCGCCATCTTCAAGCATTGCCGCTTCCTGGGCCACCAGGACACGCTCTTCGCCGACTACGGGCGCCAATATTATGTGGACTCGTACATCGAGGGCGGGGTCGACTTCATCTTCGGCAATGCGGCGGCGGTCTTCGATCACACCGAGATCCACGCGAACGGCCCCGGCTATCTGACGGCGCAATCGCGCACCTCGCCTGACCAAACCACCGGCTTCGTGATCCTCGACAGCAAAGTGACGAGCGGAATCGTGCTTGCGGGATCGGATCTGCCGGCCCCGGCGCGCGACACCGTCATCCTGGGCCGCCCGTGGCGGCCGTATTCGCGCGTGGTGTACATCAGCACGGAACTGGCTGCCGATGTGATTCCCGAGGGATGGAACACCTGGGACAAGACTAACGGCGCGCCGCTGGCGTATTACGCCGAGTTTCACTCGACCGGGCCCGGGGCAAATCCATCCAATCGCGTGCCGTGGTCGCATCAACTCACGGCGCGGCAGGCCGAGCAATACGAGCCGCGAGTGTTTCTGGCAGGGAAGGACGGGTGGGATGCAGTGGCCGCGGCGCGGAAGCTGCCGTAGAGCGAGAATCGGCCGTCTTGACAGCTGTACAGGAAAGCTGTACGATTCTCCCAGGAAGATTCGAAATGCCTATCGAAACGACTTACACTACGCTCCGCGAAAACCTGGCCTCCTTTCTGGAGCGCGTCGTCGACGATCGCGAGGTCGTGGTTGTAAAGCGGCGTGGCGCGCGCGATGTGGCGATTATTGCCGCCGACGAACTGGCCGGGATCGTGGAAACGGCCCACTTAATGCGCTCGCCGGCGAACGCCCGGCGATTGCTCGAGTCTCTACGCGAACTGGATCGCGGTCGTGGAACGAAGATGAGCGTGGAAGAGCTACGCCGTTCCGTTGGCCTGGAAGATAAGCACTGAGTCGACAATGGCCACGCAGGACACGCGAATCGCTGTCGTTTCAACTCACTTTCGAGAAGATCTGCGGCGCTGGATTGAAACAGACCGCAAAACCGCGCTCAGGGTTCTCGACCTGATGGCGGCAATTCTCGCCGATCCATTCCAGGGTATTGGAAAACCGGAGCCGCTCCGGCACGAGTTGGCCGGATGCTGGAGCCGGAGAATTACGCAGGAGCATCGCCTCGTCTACCGCGTCACCGCTGACCGCATCGACTTTCTACAGGCGCGCTACCACTACGAATAGCGCAGGGGGAGCAACGGCCCGACCGTTCTTTACATCCCTCCCCGCCCCCTGCAACACTGAAACGTGGACACCCAGACCGTCGTTATCCTCGATTTCGGTTCGCAGTATACGCAGCTCATCGCGCGGCGTATCCGGGAGAAGAATGTCTTCTCGATAGTGTTGCCTTGTACGGCGCCGCTCAACGAGATTCAAGTCCACAAGCCCATCGGCCTGGTCCTCTCCGGCGGGCCATCCTCCGTGTACGACGCCGACGCACCGGTTGCCGATCCGCGAGTGCTGCAACTGGGCGTTCCCGTGCTGGGCGTTTGCTATGGACTCCACTTCATCGTGCATCACTTGGGCGGCAAGGTGCGCTCTGCGCCCAAGCGCGAGTACGGGCACGCCGAAGTCACGATCGAAGACGGCTCAACGCCTTTGTTCACCGGGCTGCCGGCGTCGATTCAGGTCTGGATGAGCCACGGCGACGAGGCGGAGGAGCTGCCCGCCGGATTTCGCCGCGTTGCCGTCACTTCCAACGCTCTGGCGGCCATCGCCAACGAGGAGCGCCGCATCTGGGCCGTGCAGTTCCATCCCGAGGTGCATCACACCCCGCTTGGGCCGCAGTTAATCCGAAACTTCCTCGCGATTTGCGGAGCGCGCGGCGATTGGACGCCGGCGCAATTCATCGAGACCACCGTGGCCTCGATCCGCGAGAAAGTGGGAGCGGGGTATGCGATCTGCGGGATTTCGGGCGGCGTGGACTCGTCTGTCGCGGCGATGTTGGTGCACCGAGCCATTGGCAGCCGGCTGACCTGCATCTTTGTGAACAACGGCGTGCTACGCAAGAACGAATTCGTGAATGTGCAGGCGAATCTGCGCGGTAAGCTGGGGCTGAACATCGTAGCCGTCAATGCCAGCGCGCGATTTCTAGAGCGGCTGGCCGGCGTCACCGATCCCGAAATCAAGCGCAAGCGGATCGGCGCTGAGTTCATTGCCGTCTTCGAGGAAGAGGCCAACCGTATCGCGAAGCAGACGGGCGGTGTGGAGTGGCTGGTGCAGGGCACGCTCTACCCCGACGTGATTGAGTCGTCGAGCGTGAAGGGGCCTAGCCAGACCATCAAGAGCCACCACAACGTGGGCGGGTTGCCGGAGCGGATGAAGCTGAAACTGATCGAGCCGCTGCGCGATTTGTTCAAGGATGAGGTTCGGCGCATCGGGCGCGATCTCGGCATGCCGGAAGAGATCCTGAGCCGCCAGCCATTTCCGGGGCCGGGCCTGGCAGTGCGCATACTGGGTGAGGTAACGCCGGAGCGAGTGGCGTTGCTGCAGGAGGTCGACGACATCGTCGTCAGTGAGATCAAGGCCGCAGGCCTCTACACGCGCATCTGGCAGAGCTTCGCCGTGCTGCTGCCGGTGATGAGCGTGGGCGTGATGGGCGACCAGCGCACCTACGCCTACACAGCAGCAATTCGCGCCGTGCACTCTGAAGACGGCATGACCGCCGACTGGACGCCGCTGCCCTGCGACCTGCTGAAGCGCATCTCCAACCGTATCGTGAATGAGGTGCGCGGCATCAATCGCGTCGTCTATGACATTACCTCAAAGCCGCCCGGCACCATCGAGTGGGAGTGAGGGCTGGCTCCTTCAACACGCTCGGGGCGGGCTGCCGGGCGCGCCTTCGGCACTATCCGTTACTAGGCTTGCACATCGACTCCGTGGGTTTAGGCAGTGGTCCCGGCGCGAATCCTCAACGGACAGTTAACACTCAATCGCCCGCCGTCTGTGGACGGAGCGCGGCGACTTGGCTCTGCAGCGCTTCCAGTCGATCGAGCAGTTCCTTGTGCTGCTTGTCGGTGGGTGACGGCTCGAAACCTTCGATATAGAAGGTTCCGTTCGGTTCCAGCTCGCACCGCTGCACATTTCGGATGGAGTCGAAGCCCTGGCGGTGCACCACCTCGATCAACTCTTCTTGCGTAAGCGACTCGCGCTTGAGTGCGTTGCGGTCGATCTGGCCGTTGCGGATGAGGGCAGTGGCGCGGCCCTCGAACATGCGTGTGAGCCGCGGGGATCGGAAGAGCATGCGCACCACCAGCCAATTGATGGCCAGCAATGAAACGGCGCCGATGATTCCGCCGGTCACGGAGTTATCGTCGCCGATGATGGCGTTCTGCACGGTATTCGAGAGCGAGAGCAGAACCACCAGGTCGAACGGGTTGAGCTGCGCCAGCTCCCGCTTGCCGAAGATGCGCAGCAGCACCACCAGCGCTAGGTAGACGATGGCGGGACGAAGCAGCTTCTCCAGGATGGGAAGCGGCAATTGGAAAATGTCGTTGAAGATCACGGAGTGCGGCATGGAATGAGAATAGCCGCTGGCCGCCTGCTCGCGAAGGAAACTTTCTGTGCAGAATGGGCTTCGTGGAGAGATGACCGGAGGCCGCCGAGTGGTCTGCTAGAGTGAGGATGGCAAGAGAGTAAAAACAGCTCCCATGGGTGCTTCAGTCACAGGGTTGGCGCCGTTTCGCATCGAGCCCGTGTTTACGGCGCGGGTCTGGGGATTCCGCGATCTGCGCCCTTGGTATGACCGCGTGGCCGAGGATGATCCGATCGGTGAGGTATGGCTCACCGGCGACGATTGCCTCGTCGCCACCGGGCCCCACGCCGGCAAGGGGCTCGCCGCGCTCTTCGCCGAAGCCCACTCGGAGCTGCTCGGCGCCCAGGCGCCCGCGATCGATTCGCCCTTGCTGATCAAAACCATCTTTGCCAGGGAAAAGCTGAGCGTTCAGGTGCATCCCGACGACAAAATGGCGCAGAAGTACGGCCAGCCGCGCGGCAAGACGGAGTGCTGGTACGCGCTGGCAGCCGAGCCGGGAGCGGAAGTTGCGGTTGGAGTGAAGCCCGGCACAACACTCGGCGAAATTGAGGAAGGAATTCGCGCGGGAACCCTTGAGGCCAGCCTGAATCTGCTGCCGGTCGCCGCCGGAGACACGATCTTTGTGGATGCTGGAACGGTGCATTCGATTTGGCCGGGATCGATCCTGCTGGAAACGCAGCAGAACTGCGATTTGACCTACCGCATGTTCGATTACGGGCGCGGGCGCGAGCTGCACATTGAGAAGTCGCTCGAAGCCGTGCGGCTCGTGACGCGCGCGGGCAAGGTGGCGCCCAGCGTCCTCTCCGACCGCACCGCGCTCATCGATGTGGAGTACTTTCGCATCGAACGGATTCACGTGAGCGGCAGCAGGACCAGCGAGAGCCTGCGCGGCGCGGGCGAGGAGCGGGGCCTCGCTTATCTGTTTGCAGCAGCCGGAGCCGGGCGGCTCGAGGGCGCGGGATTTGAGCCGGTCGAACTGCCCGCACGCGGCGTCGTAGCCGTGCCGGCTGCATCGCCGGAGTTCGTGCTCGAAGACGTGAGCGGAACAAGCGAGAGCCTCGACCTGATCCGCATCACTCCCAACTGGCCGGCAAAGATTGCATGACGCCGGCCAAGGGCGGCATGTGCCGCGGCCCTGCAGCGCGAGGATTTGCACAATGTTTGCCTCGCAACCCGGGTTTTCAGGCAGAATCTAAGGTGATATGAGCTTTCGAATCGCAGTTTCCTCTGACCTTCGCGGTGCCGTGGACGCGGCGGCCGCCGACTGGCAAGCCAACCATAAAGTCGAGCGCTTCTGGCAAAAGGACCCCAGCCTGTGGACTCGCGACGGCGAGGAGCAGTGGATGGGCTGGATCGACATTGTCGAGCGCCAGCAGAAGGACCTCCCGGCCTTCGCGGAGCTGGGCGGCGATGTGGAGAGCTCCGACTTCCAGTCGGTTGTGCTGCTCGGCATGGGCGGCTCCAGCTTGTGCCCTGAAGTGCTCGCCAAAACCTTCGGCCAGCGGCCGGGGTTCCCGGAACTGCGCATTGTCGATTCCACTGACCCGGCGCAGGTGAAGGCCGCATGTGACGAGGTAAATCTGGGCGAGACCTTGGTCGTGGTCGCGAGCAAGTCGGGTTCTACACTCGAGCCGAACATCCTCAAGCAATTCTTCTTCGACGAGATTCGCCGAGCCGTAGGCGCTGAGGCGGCGGGCAGTCGCTTCATGGCCATTACCGACCCTGGCTCCAAGCTGGAGCAGGTCGCGAAGGTTGACGGGTTCCGGGGCATCTTCTATGGGGACCCGCAGATCGGCGGGCGCTATTCGGCGCTGTCGAACTTCGGCGTGGTCGCGGCGACCGTGGCCGGGCTGGATGTGGAGAAGCTGCTGGCAGAAGCGGCCAAGGCTGTGGCCAGCGCAAAGCTGCCTGTCGCAGACAATCCCGGCGTGCAGCTTGGCCTGCTGCTGGGCACGGCGGCGAACGCGGGCCGCGACAAGATCACTATCTTTACTTCGCCTGAGATTCATGACCTGGGCGCGTGGCTCGAGCAACTGATCGCTGAATCGACGGGGAAACAGGGGAAGGGAATTACGCCCGTGGACCGCGAGGCCATCGGCGCGCCCGCGGTGTACGGCAACGACCGTGTGTTTGCCTATGTTCGCTGGAAAAGCACCGCCGACGCGAGCGCCCAATCGGATCTCGACGCCAAAGTTGCGGCGCTCGAAGCTGCCGGCCATCCGGTGGTGTATTTCGAGATTACGGACCTCTACGAAATCTTCGGGCAGTTCTTCACCTGGGAGATTGCCACGGCGGTCGCGGGTTCCGTCATGGGCATCAATCCATTCAACCAGCCGGATGTGGAAGCGGCGAAGGTGGAGACGCGCGCGCTCACCACGGAGTACGAGAAGACCGGCAAGTTGCCGGAGCGCAAGCCGTTCCTGACGGACGAGGGGATCGGCCTCTTCGCCACCGATGCCTATGCCGCCAAACTCAAGGCCGCTTCGAAGAGCGCAACTCTGGCCGGACTCCTGCGCGCCCACCTCGATCAACTTCATCCCGGAGACTACTTCGCCACAGTGGCATTTCTCCCCATGTTCCCGGAGCACGAAGCGGCGATTCAGGAATTCCGGCACAAGGTCCGCGACAGCAAGCGCGTGGCCTCGTGCCTGGGCTTCGGTCCTCGCTTTCTGCATTCCACAGGGCAGGACTATAAGGGCGGTCCGAACACAGGCGTCTTTTTGCAGATCACCGCGGACCACGCCGAGGATTTGGACATTCCCGGCCAGAAATACAGCTTTGGCGTAGTGATCGATGCGCAGGCGGCCGGCGATCTGGCGGTGCTGGAGTCCCATGGGCGCCGTGCCCTCCGGGTTCACCTCGGCGAAGACGTGGGAGCGGGGCTGAAGGCTCTGAACGCGGCGTTCAGCGCGGCGCTGACGTAGGAACTTTTTCCCAGAGGCGGGGTTTCAACCGGTAACAGGCTCAGGCGAAGCTCGTCTAACCGATTGAGCCTGAGAACCAAGTTCGGGAAGTCATCCACCTGCCGTGGTCTTGAGCAGGCTGAGGATGATGGGGTAGATAGAGGAGAGATCACGATGAATCGTACCTTGACGAAGAGAGGCTTCGTACAGCTCATGGCGTGGACCGGGGTGGCCGTGCTGTGTGCCACGGTCGCGCTTGCGCAGGACGCGGGTGCGGCTGCGGCGCAGTCTCAAGGTCAGCCGGCGGGGCAACAGGGTCAGCGCACGGATGGACAGATCGAGATGGATGTGGTGCACGCGCTCGACGCTTCGGCGGCGCTGAAGAACGACTTGATTACCGCGGCCACCATCCAGAGCGAGGTCACGCTCTCGGGAACCGTGTCCAGCGACGCGTCAAAGCAGTTGGCCGAGTCGATTGCTTCGCACGTGGACGGCGTGACTAAGGTGCACAACAATCTGAAGGTCGGCAATCCGGGTCAGGAGGCACAGGCCGCGCAGCCGGCCCCCGAAAACCAGGACGTGCCGGATGCTGACCAGTCGCAGGCTCAACGGGACATGGCGAATTTGCCGCCTCCGGGTCCGGCTCCGGAAGGGTATCCAAACCAGAACCAATCTCCGCCGCAAAGCCCATCTCAGGCTCCGGCGCCCTATCCACAGCAGTCGCCGTATCCGCAGCAGGGCGGCTATCCGCCGCAAGGGGGGGCCTATCCGGCTCCGTCACCGCGGCCTCAGTATCGGAGTCCGCAGTATTCCCAGTACCCTCCGCAGTATGCGCCCGCACCAGCGGCGCCGGCCTACGAGCCGCCAAGAGGCCCCGTGACCATTCCGCAAGGAACACTGCTTCAGGTGCGGACCAGTGAGCCTGTGGACAGCAAGAGGGCCAAGGACGGCGGCCCGGTGCAGTTCATGGTGATTCAGGACGTGAGCGTTGGCGGCGTTCTGGCGATTCCGCGCGGCGCCATCGTGCACGGCGTGGTCACTGAGGTCAAGAAGGTTGGCCCCGGCAGCCTGGCGGGCAGCTCTGTGCTTGCGTTAACGCTCACTGCGCTCGATCTGGGTGGGCGCAGCTACCCGCTCGATACGGACCAATTCAAGGTGAAAAGCCCGAATAAGGCCGGCCAGACGGT
>Ga0182027_10008243_pt1 | contig 15209 bp, 10 predicted proteins | sample 712E1DmetaG_FD_121300 | JGI IMG/M metagenome (GOLD analysis project Ga0182027, IMG submission 121300) | Permafrost microbial communities from Stordalen Mire, Sweden - 712E1D metaG (Illumina Assembly) | ecosystem: Environmental > Terrestrial > Soil > Wetlands > Permafrost | place: Sweden... | reverse complement strand
ACCACATCGAGAAAATAACTTTCCAGATTTTGCGTCGGATTATCCACGCGCACCCTGTCAGCGACTGTATCGTGGCGGATGATTTCCAATACGCGTTCCAACGTTTCGCGCGGCAACACCGGCATGGTGATGCGCAATGTGTCCGGCTTGGCAAGCAGCTCTTTCAACGTGCCCATCGCCCGAATTTTGCCGCCGTAATAAATCACCACGCGGTCGCAAACATCTTCAACATCTGCAAGCAGATGGCTGCATAAAATCACCGTCTTCCCACGCCGTGCCATCGCGAGAATCAAATCCTTCACTTCACGGCAGCCAATCGGGTCGAGACCGGAAGTAGGCTCGTCCAAAATGACGAGATCAGGATCATTGATGAGTGCCTGAGCCAAACCGATGCGGCGTTGCATTCCCTTTGAAAATTCGCCAACTACACGCGTCATGGTTTTTCCCAAACCGACCATTTCCAGCAATTGATCCACTCGGTTTTTGCGCTCGGCCTTGGGCAGATGGAAGAGGTTTCCGAAAAAATCCAGTGTTTCGCGCGAGTCGAGGTAGCGATAAAGATACGATTCCTCTGGTAAGTAGCCGATGCGCGATTTTGTCTGCACGTGCCGCGGTGAATGGCCGAAAACTTCGATGTGCCCCTTTGTCGGATAAAGCAACCCGAGTAACAGTTTCACCGTCGTGGATTTTCCGGAACCGTTTGGTCCGAGCAGTCCAAAAACTTCACCGCGATGCACATCGAAATCTACATTGTCCACAGCGCGCGCCTTGGGACGGTTCCAGAAATCCTTGAACACTTTCGTCAGTCCGCGTACGGACACGATGACCTCGTCGGATTTTTGATTTCCGATTTCCGATTGCGGATTTAATTCGGCGACTGGCATAGGACAGACAAATAGTACGACAGCTATGCCATCTTCGGCGTCAACTGTCCTGAAACTTTGTGTGGTGTTTCACCTGGTTCGGGATGGAAATGCTCCAGTTCTTCGCCTTTGCGGACGAGGCGTGCGCTGTTAAAGACGACGATCAGCGATCCGGTGACGTGTAAAAACGCGGCCATTATTGGATGCAAGTAACCAAGCGATGCAAGCGTCAACCCGCTGATGATGAACAAAGTGCCAAACGCAAAGTTTTGATTGATGACCGCACGCGTGCTGCGCGAGAGTTTCACCAGAAACGGCAGCCGACGAAGGTCATTATTCATCAATGCAATTGTTGCGCTGTGGATTGCGACTTCACTGCCAGCCGCGCCCATTGCGATGCCGATATCGCCCGCCGCCAATGCCGGGGCGTCATTCACGCCATCGCCAACAACGGCTACGCGATAGCCTTTCGCTTTCACGCCGCGCACGAACTCGACCTTGTTCTGCGGCAGACAATCGCCCTTTGCCTCTTCGCAGCCAATTTCAGCTGCGATGCGCATCGTTACCGGCTGACGGTCGCCGGAAATCATCGCGATGCGGCGAACACCTGCTTCCTTAAGTTCAGCGAGTGATTCCTTCGCCTCGGCCCGCGTCCTGTCTTGCAAGCCGATCCATCCCAGGCACTTGCCATCGCGCGCCACGAAAATCAAGCTCCAGCCTTCAGTTTCATTAAGGTCAACGGACTTCAAAAAATCCTCCGTAACACCATTGTCCTTGAGCCATTGCGCGCGGCCCACAAGCACATTTGAGTCATTGACTTGCGCTTTGACACCGCGCCCGGCGGTTTCGGTAAAGTCCTTTGGTTCGGCAAGCGGGACATTGGCTTCGTTCGCAAGTTGCGCGAGCGCTTTGGCTGTTGGGTGGTTGCTGTATTTTTCTGCAGAGGCAGCGAGGCGCAACAATTCAGCGGGTTTGGTTTCACCTGCCGGTGCAAGACGACTGACGGCAAGCTGGCCGGTGGTGAGAGTCCCGGTTTTGTCGAAAACGAAAGCATTGATTTTTGCAGCGGTTTCGATGTCCGCCACATTTTTAATCAAAATGCCAAGCCGCGCAGCAGCCGAGAGCGCGGCAACCATTGCGGTGGGTGTTGCCAGAATGAACGCGCATGGACAGGAGATGACAAAGACGGCGATGACGCGGTCAAGATCGTGCGTGAACGCCCAAACAAGCGCGCCGATGACCAATACCAGTGGCGTATAGAAGCCCATGTATTGGTCCACGATTTTCATGATGGGCAGTTTGGTTTTTTCAGCGGCTAAAATCAGCCCACGCACGCGGCCCAATGTTGTGTCCTCGCCGGCACGGTTGACTTTGATTTCCAAAACACCTGTGAGATTTTGCGTGCCGGCAAAGACTTCATCGCCTGGCTTTTTGTCCACCGGCAGCGATTCACCGGTGATAGTGGCCTGATTGAAAGAACCTTGGCCGCTGATGATGACGCCATCCGCCGCCACATTATCGCCGGGACGAATGCGAATCACGTCACCACCGGCGAGTTCGCTGGCAGCAACTTCCTCTTCGGATTTATCGGCTTTGATGCGGCGGGCTTTAGTGGGCGTGAGTTTGATGAGGGATTCAATTGAAGCGCGTGCTCCTTCAGCGGTGCGGGTTTCGATGAGTTCGCCCATGAGCATGAAAAATGCAACGACGCCGGCGGTTTTGTAATCGCCGGATGCAAACGCTGCAAATACGGCGATGGCGACAAGTTCATTGATGCTCAAATGGCCGACGCGCAAATCCCTGATGGCAGTGACAACAATGGGGTAACCGAGGATAATCGAACCAATGCATGCACTGGCACTGGCAGCGGTGCGACCTTGGTCAAAAAACCAGTCCACTAAAAAAGCATTGATGACGAGAACAACGCCCACAACGGCCTGCCAGAGATGCACGACAGAATGTTCATGGTCATGGCCGCAGCCGCATTCCGCGTCGTGTTCGTGCTGGCTCAAAAGTGATGTAACTTGCATAGGCTCAAACGTCGAATTGTTAAATCGTTGTAACAGCGCTATTACTACATTTGCGCTCCAGTTTTCGGCTGAGGTGGCTCGCGGTTCAACAACAGTCGAAGTTCGCGGGGTTTGCCGTCGAGCCGTTCGGGTAAAAAGAATTTGTCCTGCACGTTTGTGAGCACATTGCCCATCACCTGCACCAATTGTTGCTGTTCGAACAGATCCGGATTGATCTTGTAATTTGGCAACAGGGCGCTGAACGCCTTTGCATCAGCCTCGAGGGATTGGATATAGCGCGACCGAGCGCTGATGGCCAGGTTGGCGATGGTAAAGGCCTGGGCCGCGGCGTTGTTGGTGACTTGGTTTTCCTGCGTATGTGCCTCGTAGAGGACTTTGTTGCGGTTTTCACGAGCTGTGGTGACTTGGTCAAAATTGTACTTTAATTGTCGTGGTGGCGTACTCTCCACATCACAATGTTGAATGGAAATACCCAGTTGCTCCTGATCGGCCAGTTCAGTGACACGCTGGAGTACGGCGTCCTGAAATCCAGCCCGATTGTTGTAAAGAATGTCATCCACTTTAAAATGCGCGGCGGTAAAAAGCAGAGCATTATTCAGCGCGTTTTGAACAGTATGAGGAGCCGAGGCGAATCCAAACACGTAATGGATGGGGTGGTCCACCTGATAATAAAGGGTTGCACGTACGTGTATGATGTTGCGATCTGCCGAAATCATGTAACCATCCACTCCCGGAGTCAAAGATGCGCCAGGTTGCGGTATATTGCCGCTCAGTTCTTGTTCCGGTGTTACAGCATACCAGCCGATGGTGGATTTGATCTGCTGAATTTCAGTGATTGGAATTTTAACCACTTCATCAACCGGATAAGGGAATGACCAATGCCGCCCCGAACTCAACAAGACTTTCTGACCTTCGCCAACAGGTTCACCAAATCGCAGGATAATCGCCTTTTCTGAAGGGCCAACTGTGAAAAAGCCGGAGCATAAAAACGTCACCACAAGCAGCAACATGGCGAATTTAACAATCGTAAAACTGCTGTGAAACGCTTCTGCCAATGCCTCCGAACCGGCATCGTCCGGCGTCACTGGCGCCGGCGTGAAACGCTCGTGCGTGTGATGAAGATGCTCGTGTTGGTCGCTCATGGTCAGTGACTTGGCGTGTTCGTTGGAATGCTGCGGAACAAATCAAATGGCGGTGTGCGCTGATCGAAAATCAAAGTTGAACGCTGGTTGAGCGATTGTTGCAGTGCGCTGATTCGTAACAGGAAATTGGCCAATTCAGGATTTTCCTGGAAAACAGGCAGTGTTTTGGCGGCTTCCGCCTCGCCTTCGCCACGAATGCGTTTGGCTTCCGCTTCAGCATTGGCAATGGTTTCAGCGGCCTCACGATCGGCGTTGGCTTTGATTTTTTGTGCTTCCGCTTCGCCTTCGTACTGCGCGTGGCTGATGAGTACCTGGCGCTCTGATTTCATGCGGTCAAACACTGCCGAGGTGACACTTTCCGGCAAGCCGAGTTGTTTGATGCCAAGGAATTCGATTTCAATGCCGCAATTATTCGTTTGCAACTGACCTTGAACGGTCTGTTTGATTTCATTTTCAATCTGGTTGAATTGTAATTGCTTTGGATCCGCATTTACAAAATCCGATAATTGATGCCGGCCCACCGCGATGCTTTTGGCGCTACGTAACATGCTTTCGAGCTGGGACTGGGCGGCGGTCACGGAACCATCCTTGAATACCCTTAAAAATTGTTCGGCATTGGAAATCCGCCAGCCGATATAAACGCTGCTCAACAAGTTGATGTTATCTGCGGTAATATTTTCACTGAACCTGTCCTGAAAGTTCTGAATGCGCTCGTCGAATTTGTAAACTTGTTGGATGGGCCACGGCCATTTCAAATGCAGCCCGGGTTTGGCGGTGCCCACCGGGTTGCCGAACGTCGTGACAACGGCGATTTCGGATTGACGCACTTGGAAGGTGAACAGTAGCAGTGCGAAAATGATGACCAGCACTGCGCCAGTAACAATGATTAATAGATTCCGTTTCATGGTGAATTGGTTGATGGCACGTTCAAATTCAAAAGGTCCTCACGGATTTTGTCCTCAAGATTTAAAACCACCACGTCCTGTGTGTTGGTTGCGAGCAGGATATATTTGCGCGCATTAGCCGTCGCGTCGGCGAACGTCTGATAATACGCCCGTTGCCTGTAAACCGAGGGCGCGGCGTTAAACGCAATAATCTGGTTGGTGAACAACGCCGCCCGCGAAGACCACAAGAGTTTGGTCTGCTCTTGCGCTGCCTGGGCTTGTGCCACGTCGGTGAACGCATTTGCACCGGCCAAGGCATTGGTAAGGATGGCGTCAGCGACGGCGGCGTTGGTTTTCGCGATCAACTGCTGGGTGGCGGCAACGACTTTCTCGTAGTCATCCGCGACTTTCACTGGCGGGTGTATACCCTGCAGGCCGACAAAGATGATTTTTGCGCCAAGGTGGTGTTCGCTCACGCTGGCCTGAATTCGCTGTTGAAGCTCCTGTGCCGCCTCCAAACGCGTGTGCGACAGGACTGCGTTCAAATCCACGCCCGCGAGGTAATGCACGACTTCCCGTGTGGCCAGAGTTTGAAGCAGATTCGTTGGGTCGGCGTTCTTGTAGGCCCAATCGAGCACGTTGGTGATTTGGAACTGCACGGGGATGTTGATATTGAGCAGACTCACCGACAGCGCCTTGAACAAAGTATTTGTTTCGATGTTCTGATTTTTAATCGTCGTTGGTGACAGATTGCCGATAAGAAAATTATCCTCCGTTCCATGAGTAACACTCCACAAAATTGTCTGATCGTATCGAGTTTGCGCATTGGGGATAAAACCGACGTCGAACATCTGAATTTGGTCCGTGCGATAGCGATAAACCTTGTCAATCGGCCACGGCCATGTGAAGTGCGCTCCCGGATTAAATTCGACATTTGGAAGCAGCTTGCCGAATCGTTCAAGCACGGCTTGTTCGCCTGGTTCAACAAACACGAAACAAGTGGATAATAACAGTACTGTCAGTTGTGCCAGTAACAGTGCCGGCAGGCTTTTTTGCAGTAACTGGAAAAACCATGTTTCCGAAACTTTGAAACCGAATTGATAATCCAGTGCCTGCGCTGCCGTGGTGAACAGTCCTTCCGGTTGTGCGAGCAAGCCGACAACCCGGCTGTCGTAAAGCGGTCGGACAATCTTGCCCTTCACGCGCGGGCGATAAATTTCCAGCAGCAACATGACCAATATTTCCGCTGACATCAACCCAAGCAACACGCACAGTGCGCGTGCCACGTATAAATCAGTTTGAGCAAATTCTGTTTTGGCTGCGGCGATGCCGAGTGCCGTGACAAAACAAAGATAGGCACCCGCCAGCAAGAAACTTGCACTCGGCCGCAGCAAGCGCTGATTTTCCAGCCGGGAAATGGTCACTGAAAAACGACCAAACAAAAACAGCAGCAGTGCAAAAATGCTAAACAGCGTAAGAGCCGGCATGACACGATCGGGTGCGATGCCGCTGGTTGCCGTGGAAATCCAGCGCCAAAGCAAATAGGCGCCTCCGCCTTCGAGTAAAAACAACAACACACTGAAACCCGGCACGATGAATTTCTCAAACTGTTCGCGGGAGCGCTGTGCTGGGAAAACCTCTGCCCCTTTTGAGTCAAACAGCGTTGATTCGCCCCGTGTGCGGGCGAGTTCTTCAAACTCCATTTTTTCCAGCCGCTCATTTTTTTCGAGCCGCATTTGGAACCAACTGAAGAATGCCACCAGCACACCCAAACCGAGAAAAACCGAACACACCTCTCCGGCAAACGACTTTACATAGGTCGTCACGACAAACGCAGTGATAAAAATCACTGCGACCGTGGCCAGATTCACCAGACCATGTTTTTGAACGTTTCGTTCCATTAAACTTTACAGCATTATACCATCAAACTTTTGAATCCATACACCGATGGAACGATGTAATGACTCAATGATTTAACTCAATTCCCGTTCCTCAAACAGCACCATACCAATGATTAACACCGCACCAGCGTAAGCGACCATGTAAGCGAACGCTTTGCCGACATAGCCCCATTGAAATGTGCTTTTGCCCAAATCTATGGCGTCCGCGAGCCAAAAATACTGCCAGTTCGGGATGACCGTGTAAAGCACTGAAGCACACCATGAACCGCCCATGCCCGCTTGTTTCAGCCGCGATTTATCCTCGGCGCTGATGCTTAGCAGCTCATCCGGTTCAAGCACGCCGTTTTTGTTTGTGTCATATTTCTCAAAAACTTGCTTAAGCAGAGCTTTTTGGTTTTCCGACCAACGCGAACTGTAGAGTTCATCTCTCAGGTCGGTCTGCCAGACCGGTTGCGATTGCCAGATAGGTTCCATATGCCTGCCAAACATATAATCCGACGTCAATCCGATCAAAAAAAACGCCGAGCAAATCGCCAGCGTGGGGATGATATCCAGTCGCGTTGAGCATGCCAGCGCCAATGCTGCAAAAATCCATACTGCAAATAAAATTAAAATACCCGCCGGGACCAGCCGCCAGTCCACGCGTGCAAGCTCATTCAAACTCACCATTTGATTCGTGAACTGGAAAATGATGAATACTGCGATCGTCGTGAAAATCACCATTGCCAAAACTGCGTCGCTTACAAATGGCCGCCGCAGGAAAAAATTACTGAAGCCCGCCAGCCCATAGGCTATTGCCACGCCTGTCGTAAAAATTACAATTGCGGGAATATCCGTGCTGCCATAGGCATCAAACGCCATGCGGCTGGCCAGCAGCACCCCGACGAGATTCACATACATTAACACCGCCAGTGCCGCCGCAAGCCCGGCGTATTTGGCCAGGAAGAATTGTGCGCGCCCGACGGGTTTGGACAATACTGCCAGTGCCGTTCCCCTCTGAATTTCACGCGCGAGCGATGCCGACGCACTTAATACCGCGCCAAGCAGTCCCGACAGCAACATCACCGCCAACACGCTGTTTTCGACCAATTTCGGCTCGTCGCCGAACCCGAAGTAATACGGCACCGCCAGAAAAATTTCAAACGACACCGATGCTGTCATCAACAGCAGAAAAATCGGCTGCCGAATCAATTCCATGAACGCGTTTATAGCGATGGTAAAAAACTGTCGCATGACTAAATGGCCGGAAAGTCTACTAGGCTTGCCGCTGATTGCAAACGGTTAATCCGGCCATTGGATGAATGGACAGTGGTTTAATCCATTCCGTTCACCAGTGGGAGTGTGCGTTTGGAGGCACACCCTGGATTGGGAACACTACCGCTCGGCAAAACGGTAATTACGCCATCGCACGGGCGATGGAATTCCACCAAACATCATAAAGCTCGGCCGACGGTGTGCTGAATTCGCCTGCGGCGGTTTTGATGGTTAATTTATCCCCGCCGACCGTACCGATGCGTGCCGCGGGAACGCCCATCAATTTGGCGCGTTCGACCACTTTTACCGCATCGAGTGAATTACAAGTAATCACAACGCGGCTTTGTGTTTCGCCGAACAGCAAAACGTCGAGGCGTATTGGAGTTGTTCCCGTGCCGGATAAATCAATTTGCGCGCCGATCAATCGCGGCGTTTCGCGCGCAACCAGTTGGCTGATGCAACTTTCAGCCAGACAAACCGCCAGTCCGCCTTCGCTGCAATCATGCGCACTTTTCACAAGACCACTTTGAATCAATCCGATCAATGTCGTGTGTAGTATCTTGGCGGTTTCCAAATCACACCGTGGTGGTGTGCCGGTCTTTCTGCCATGGACAGCTTGCAAATATGCCGAACCGCCCAACCCTTGCACCGGATCATTCTCATCAACAACGTCACCTAGCAAAATAATCGCGTCGCCTTCATTCTTGAACCATTGCGTCGTCACACATTCCAGTTTTTCGATGATGCCGACGATTGCAACAGTCGGCGTCGGATCGATGGGACCGGCGGGGCTTTGATTGTAGAGCGAGCAATTGCCGCCAGTGACGGGCGCGTTGAATGCGCGGCAAGCATCGGCGAGACCGCGCACGGATTCCTTGAGCTGCCAGAAAAGCTCTGGCTTCATCGGGTTGCCGAAATTCAGATTATCCGTTACGCCCAGTGGCACCGCACCGGAACAGGCGAGATTGCGGCATGCCTCCGCAACCATCGTTTTGCTGCCTTCATAAGGGTCGAGGTAAACGTAGGCGCCATTGCCATCCACCGTTATCGCGATGAATTTTTCCAGCGTAGACTGACCGTTGGATAATTCGGGCAGGGAATCCGACTTAATGCGGATGACCGCCGCGTCGCTGCCGGGACAAACCACCGAACCGTCGCGAACCATGTGGTCATATTGGCGGTAAACCCAGTTTTTCGACGCAATCGTCGGCCACGCGAGCAACTTCAAAAGGTCGGCTTTGGGATCTGCTGGTTGGGGAATTGCATCGAGTCGAAACGCACGGACTTCCTTCAAATACTCCGGCTCTTTGGAGTCCCGATGGTAAATTGGCGATTCGTCGGCGATTAACTTGGCCGGAATGTCAGCAACGACTTTGCCATGCTGTTTCACCACCATGCGACCGGTATTTGTGACGAAACCAATTTCCGCCCACGGCAAGTCCCACTTGTCAAAAATACGCTTCACTTCCTCTTCGCGGCCTTTGTGGACGATGATCAACATGCGCTCCTGCGATTCGGAAAGCATGAGGTCATAGCTCGTCATGTTCGGTGCGCGCTGCGGCACCTTGTCTAATTCTATCTCAATGCCCGTGCCCGCGCGCGAGGCGGTTTCGCAGGTCGAGCAGGTCAAGCCCGCTGCGCCCATGTCCTGGATGCCTGCGACCGCACCGGTGGCCAGCAGTTCAAGACAGGCTTCGCAAACAAGCTTTTCCATGAATGGATCGCCCACTTGTACCGCACCGCGCTGTTGTTCAGCGGATTCCTCGGTCAAATCTTGCGACGCGAATGATGCGCCTGCCAAACCGTCGCGTCCGGTTGCCGGCCCAACGTAGAAGACTGGGTTGCCAATGCCCTTGGCTGCGCCACGTGCAATTTGCTCGTGACGCAACACACCGAGGCAGAAGGCATTTACCAGCGGATTACCCTCGTAGCATTTGTCGAAGTAAACCTCGCCCGCGATGGTCGGAATGCCGAAGCAATTGCCATAATGCGCAATGCCGGCCACGACGCCCGCGAAGAGACGGCGGTTATTCTTCAAAGCGGCGTCCTCTTCACTGTTTGTAGGAGTCGAGGTAACGAGACTCTCACTTGATTGCGGATTGCGGATTGCGGATTGCGGATTTGAAGTGAGACTCCTTGCGTCGTCTCCTACTTTGGAAATGGGTCCAAAGCGCAGCGAGTTGACCGAGCAGATCGGCCGGGCGCCCATGGTGAAAATATCGCGTACGATGCCGCCCACGCCCGTGGCTGCACCCTGAAACGGCTCAACCGCACTCGGATGATTGTGCGATTCCATCTTGAACGCGATGGCCAGGCCGTCGCCGATGTCAATAATGCCTGCGTTTTCCTCGCCTGCGCCGACGAGGATTTTTGGCGACTTGGTGGGGAATGTCTTGAGCAGTGGGCGGGTGTTTTTATAGGAGCAATGCTCGCTCCACATGACGGAGAAGATGCCCAGTTCGGTATAGCTCGGTTCGCGGCCAAGGATTTCCTTCATCTTGGCGTATTCGTCCGGCGTGAGGTTATGTTTCGCGACGAGTTCGGGTGTGATGGCGGGTTCGGTCATCTTTAAAACTGGTTGTTCATGCGACTGTTGCCGCCTGTTTGCTTTGTAAACTGTGAATCATGCTCTCCAAAACCGACCGTCCATCATCGCTGCCCAGCAGCGGTTCACTGGCGCGTTCAGGATGCGGCATGAGACCAGCTACGTTGCGACGTTCGTTGCAAATGCCGGCGATGTTCAGTAACGAGCCGTTCGGATTTGCCGTGTCAGTTAGGTTTCCCTTGGCATCGCAGTACTGCCACAACACCTGGCGGTGGGCCACCAGGCTATCCAATGTCTCTTTGTCCGCGTAAAAGCAGCCTTCACCGTGCGCGATGGGGATGCGGAGGATTTTCCCTGCCGGAATTTTGTTTGTGAACGGAGAATCATGCGTGGCGGTTTTTAAAAAAATGTGTTCGCAATGGAATTGCAGGTCGCGGTTGCGGACGAGCGCGCCGGGCAGCAGGCCGGCTTCGGTGAGCACTTGAAAGCCATTACAAATACCGATGACAAGGCCGCCGTTGTCGGCGAATTGTTTCACCGCCTGCATCACGGGGCTAAACCGCGCAATGGCGCCACAACGCAAATAATCGCCGTAGCTGAAACCGCCGGGCACGATGACGGCGTCGGCATCTCCGAGCGAATTTTCCTTGTGCCAGACATAACGTGCGGAATGGCCGAGCACATTGCCAAAGGCGTGAATCACATCCTGATCGCAGTTGGAGGCGGGAAATTGGAGAACGGCAAAGTTCATTCGATTTCCAACTTGTAATCCTCGATGATCGGATTGCTCAAAAATTTATGTGCCGCATCGTTCAACGCCTTCTGCGCGGCGGCTTTATCCGTGCCGGGCGCGAGGTCTATCTCGATGTATTTGCCGACGTGAACAGAGGTGACGCCCTTGTAGCCCATTTGTTCGAGGGCGCCCTGAACGGTTTTGCCCTGTGGATCCACCACGGCTTTTTTTGGGGTGATGATGATTTTCGCTTTCATGCTCGCATGAACAATGTCGCTAAAATTACTGCTGTGCGCGAGAAATTTTTGAATGCAGAAAATTCCGCTCATAAGAATCGTTGAATTTTTCCACCTCCTGCGCCATTGTTCGTTGTGTGAATACCGCGATTCCCTTGGACGAACTGGCTATGGGCAATGTCAGTGCCGAACGTAAATCGATCGGGCCGTGCACCATCGTTATTTTCGGCGCGAGCGGCGACCTCACTGCGCGCAAGCTCATTCCCGCGTTTTATCACCTTTGCAAGGACAAGCAGATGCCGTCCAAGTTCCGCGTTGTCGGTGTCGCGCGGCGCGAAAAAACGGATGAATCGTGGCGTAACGAACTGCGCGCCGCGCTAAACCAGTTTTCACGGACGAAGCCCGTGGACGAAGACGTCTGGAGCAATTTCGCCAAAAACCTTTATTACTGCCGCGGCGATCTGACCGATGAGGCGACTTACAAGAGACTCGAGGAATTGCTGGTTTCCTTTGGTGAAGCGTCGTTGCGGGAGAATGTGTTGTTTTATCTGGCAACCCTCCCCAGCCAGTTCGGGATGGTTATCGAAAATGTGCACCGGGCGAACTTGCTCCACAGAAATGGTCTTGGCTGGCAACGCATCGTGGTGGAAAAACCCTTTGGACATGACCTGGCATCGGCGCGCGAATTGAACAAGGAACTGACCCGCTTCGCACAGGAACAGCAGATTTGCCGCATTGACCATTACCTCGGCAAGGAAACGGTGCAAAATATTTTGATGTTCCGCTTTTCCAATTCGATTTTTGAGCGGCTCTGGAATCGCAACTTGATTGACAACGTGCAGATCACCGTGAGCGAAAAAATCGGTGTTGGTGACCGCGGCGGGTATTACGAAGAAGCCGGCGCTCTGCGTGATATTGTGCAAAACCACCTGCTTCAGGTGCTTTCACTGGTGACAATGGAACCGCCTGTATCGCTTGAATCCGAATCCGTCCGCGATGAAAAGGTCAAACTGCTCAAATCCATCCGGCCGCTGACACCCGAAGACGTGGCAAGACAGGTTGTGCGCGGCCAGTACTTCGCGGGCACGATAAACGGCCAGGCGGTGCCCGGCTACCGGCAGGAACCAAAAGTGAAACCGGATTCCAATGTCGAAACCTTCGTCGCCTTGAAACTATTCATAGACAATTGGCGTTGGTCGGACGTGCCGTTTTATTTGCGCACTGGCAAATATCTACCGCAAAGCACCAGCGAAGTGCGGGTCCAGTTTCGCCCAACACCGCATGTGCTGTTCGCCGCGCGCGGCGCTCAAAAGCTCGATCCCAACTCCATTGCGCTGCGGTTGCAACCAAACGAGGGCATTTTCCTTCGATTCAACGGCAAAGTACCCGGCATGAGCCTTGGCGTGCGCCCGGTGCGGATGAATTTCAGCTACGACGCCGAGTTTGGCGCCTACACGCCCGAAGCCTATGAACGGTTGTTGCTCGACGCCATTGCCGGCGACACGACGCTGTTCATCCGCCGTGACGAGGTGGAAACCGCCTGGCAAATCGTGGACTCCATCCGTGCCGACTGGGATGGCAAACAGCTGACGAACCGTGAATTTTATGCCGCTGGAACATGGGGACCGATTGCCGCCGACGATTTACTCGCCCAAGGCGGCCATGTATGGCATGAGCCACAGCAACCCAAGTGAGAAATTTTGAACTGATTTCCTTTGCCAGCGCCGATGAACTGGCTCAAGCCGCTGCCAAGGCATGGCTGGATGAAATAGAATCGGCCAGTCGTGCAGGCAAATCGCATTGTGTCGCACTCTCTGGTGGCCGCATCGCACAGATTTTTTTCACTTCAACAGTGGAACAGGCCAAAGCACGCAAAATTTCGTTTGCATCCGTTCATTTTTTCTGGGCAGACGAGCGCTGTGTGCCGCCGACTGACAAAGAAAGCAATTTCCATCTCGCGAACGGGCTTTTGTTTGTGCCGCTGAAGATTTCGGAAGGCCGGGTGCATCGCATTCGCGGTGAAGATTCCCCGGAGAATGCCATGAAAACCGCCGAATCTGAACTTCGTCGAATTGTGCCACCAAACAAAAATGGTCAGCCGGTTTTGGATTTGATTTTTCTGGGCATGGGCGAGGACGGCCACGTGGCATCGCTCTTTCCAAATACTCCAGTGGAAATTGTGAATAGCACCAAACCATTTCTGGCTGTTGAAAATTCACCCAAACCGCCGTCTCAACGCATTTCCATGAGCTATGCCGTTATTGCTGCGGCAAAAAATATTTGGGTTTTGGTTTCAGGCACTGGCAAGGAAGCGGCTTTGCGGGAATCACTGGCGCAAAACGGCCACACTCCTTTGGCGCAAGTGATTCGTTCCCGTTCGCACACAAAGATTTTCGCCGATTTTCAACCCGGTTGAAGTCGACCGGGTATTAGAAGCGAATCTTTTTTACACCCACTCGAGAATCACGAAGCTTGATTGGCAAACATCTTCGAAATTTTTTGAACCATTTGCGTTTCAGTTGCGTCTATGTAAATGTAGCAAGTGAAGGATTTCGCTGTTCGTTTAGGGTTGGCATAGAGGTTTTGCTCGCGACGCAGCTCGAACAGCGACCCCAAGTTGGCTGTGTCGCCCTTCTGAGCGCCGGGGTGACGGCGTATAAAAACCTCGTCACTGCGAGGGCCGGACGAAAGTCCGGCCTTTCGCGTCTCTGGAATTCTTCATTGATTGAGGGGTGAAAAACATTTAGTCTCTCCTGCGCATGAAACATCAGCTCGATTTCGAGAAACCGATTTTCGAACTGCAAAACAAGCTGGATGAACTTCGCAAACATCCCGAAAAGCATTCGTTGAACATCAGTTTCGAGGAGGAAATCCAGCTCATTGAGAAAAAGCTGGAGGAAACGCGCCGGCAGATTTTTCTCAATCTCACTCCATGGCAGCGCGTCCGGCTCGCCCGGCATCCCAAGCGGCCTTACACGCTTGACTACATCAACCAGGCGTTCACCGATTTTCATGAATTGCACGGTGATCGGTTGTTTGCCGAAGACCGTGCGATGGTCGGCGGCTTTGCAAAACTTGGTGAACATCGGGTTGTGGTCATTGGTACGCAGAAAGGCCGTGACACGAAGGAAAACATTCTGCGCAATTTCGGTTCGGCTCATCCAGAAGGTTATCGCAAGGCTCTCCGTTTGATGCAGCTCGCCAATAAGTTCGGGCTGCCCGTCATCACGCTTATTGATACCGCAGGCGCCTATCCGGGCGTTGGTGCGGAGGAACGGCACATTGCCGAGGCCATAGCCATCAACCTCCGCGAAATGACGTTGCTCGAAGTGCCCATCATCGCCGCCGTCATCGGTGAAGGTGGTTCGGGTGGCGCGCTCGGCATAGGCGTAGCCGACCGCGTGCTGATTCTGGAAAATGCTTATTATTCAGTCATCAGTCCGGAAGGTTGTGCCGCAATTTTGTGGAAAGACCGCGCCAATGCCGCCAGGGCTGCCGAGGCGTTGCGCATTACTGCGAAGGATTTGCTCGAACTCAAACTGGTGGATGAAATCGTGCCTGAACCGCTCGGTGGCGCGCACACTGATTGTACCGCCACCACCGAGAGTTTAAAAAAACATT